>Ga0073934_10004243_pt1 | contig 24327 bp, 21 predicted proteins | sample LarsenN4metaG_FD_76834 | JGI IMG/M metagenome (GOLD analysis project Ga0073934, IMG submission 76834) | Hot spring sediment bacterial and archeal communities from British Columbia, Canada, to study Microbial Dark Matter (Phase II) - Larsen... ... | reverse complement strand
TCGGCCTCATCGCCGCGCACCTGATGTTCGATCTTCCGCTGCTGCAAGTCTCCGCCAAGGTCCGCACCGGTTTCGGCCAGTGGTTTGCCGAATCCTGCGCCGCATTCGGACTCGTGCTGACGATTTTCGGCTGCGTTGCGCGCGCGCCCGCGGCCGTCCCCTTTGCGGTCGGACTCTACATCACCTCGGCCTATTGGTTCACCGCCTCGACATCGTTCGCCAATCCCGCCGTCACGATCGCCCGGGCCTTGTCCGACACCTTCGCCGGCATTGCGCCACAGGGCGTCGCCGCGTTCATTGCCGCCCAGATCGTCGGTGCGCTGGCGGCACTCCCCGTTGCAGGCGTGCTCTGGCCGCGCGAGACCGCGCGGCCGTGAACGCGCCGCTCAGGAGAGCTTGCCGGTGTCCTTGAGGATCTCCTCGGCGAGCTTGAAGGCGTGATTGCCCGCGGGCACGCCGCAATAGCTCGCCTGTTGCAGAATGATCTCCTTGATATCGTCGGCGGAAAAGCCGCCAACGGTGACTGCTGCGCGTACGTGCAGCTGAAATTCATCCCAGCGGCTGAGCGCAAGCAGGGTACCGATCACCAGGATGCGGCGTGTGCGGTCGTCGAAATGCGGCCGCGTCCAGATGTCGCCCCAGGGGCTGCGGGTGATGGCGTCAAGCCATTCGGCGTTGAAGCTGTTGCGGTTGCGCGCGGAGCGGTCGACCCAGGCATCGCCCAGGACTCTGCGCCGCGCCGCTTCTCCGCGCTTGAGACGTTCGTTGTCGTCCATGCTCCCCCCGGAAGCTACTTCTGGCTCAGGAACGAAAGCACCGCCTCGGCATAGGCCTTCGGCTGCTCGATGTTCGACAGGTGTGCTGCTTCCAACGACACGAGCTTTGAGCCCTTGACCATCTTGTGAATCGCCTCGCCGTACTCCGGCAGCGTGGCCGGATCCTTGCTGCCGACGATCACCAGCGTCGGCGCCTCGATGGTGGGCGTCGAAGCGCGGAAATCCATGTCACGCACGGCGGCGCAGCAGCCGAGGAAGCCGTCGAGACTGGTGGCGGTGAACATCTGCACCACCCGCGACACCGCCGCCGGTGAACGCTCGCGGAATTCCTTGGTGAACCAGCGCTCCATTTGCGGTCCGGAGAGTGCGGCAAGCCCCTTGTCCTCGGCGAACTTCATGCGGTCGTGCCAGGGCTGCTTGTCCGCGTAGTGGTAGTGCGTGTTGGACAGAACGAGCCGCAGCACGCGGTCGCGCGCATTGGCGCCCATCCATTGTCCGACCATGCCGCCCATGGACAGCCCGCACCAGTTGAACGTGCGTGCGCCCGCGGCGTCCGCCACCGCAAGCGCGTCGCGGCCGAGCATGTCCATGGTGTAGGGGCCTCTCGGCGCGCCCGATTGGCCGTGCCCGCGCCGATCGTAGCGGATCAACCGAAAATGCCGCGACCAGACCGCCGCCTGGTCGTCCCACATGCGCAGATCGGTGCCGAGCGAGTTGCACAGGATCAGGGCCGGCGCATCGGCCGGTCCTTCGACCTCGTAATGGATCGGGCATCCGTCGGCGGCCTGGACGATGGGCATGAGAATCTCCTTCGGTTTTGCAGCAGGATGGACATTTCCATCTTACGTCGGCAGGTGCGGCGGCGCCGGGCGAAACCGGCGTCACCGACGATGCACGGGGGTGCCGCTCTGCGGCGCGGGCCGGGATCGGTCATGCGCAGGCTATTGCGATCTGCGCTTGCGCTCGGCCTCGGCGGCCTCGGCCTCGGCGCGGGACAGGACTTCGAGAAATGCGCCCGGAGCATCGTCGTCGGGCGCCGGCGGCGGGGCGACCGGCGGTGCAGGGGATTTGGCGGCGGCCGCGGTTTCGACGGGGGGGTGGTCGGCAGCGGGCTGCGATGCCGGTTCGGGCGCCTGCGTCTCGCCCTGCGGGATGGGCGGCGATTCCGGTGTGGCCGCGAGAGGCGCCGGCGCCGTCGCCAAGGGTGAGATGGGCTCAGGCGGCTCCGGCGCGATGTGCGGTTCGGGTGAGGACTCCTCGCGCACGGCCGCTGCAGCGTCGACCGGTGGCGCTTGGGAGAGTCCGACGGCAGCCGGCGGATCGGGGCTTGCGACTTTGGGAGACTCGATCTCTGCCATCGGCTGCAACTGCGCCGCCCCGGGCAATTTCAGATCGAGCCGGGTTTCCGGCCGGCGTGCCGCGCGCGATTGGCTTGCGACCACGAGGCGCTCGATGAAGATCTGGGCCGAGCCCTGATACGTCAGAGGGATGAACAGCTTTTCGATCTCCACGCTGCTGAACAGCGACTTCACCCGCAGGTCACCGAGAAGCATGTCCTTCAACGGGCGACCTTCCTTGCGCGCGCGCTGGCTGAGGTCCTGCATGATCCGATGCGCCTCCGCTCTGCCCGTCTTCTCGGCAAGCGCAAAAGCGGCCGCCTCCGCCATGATCTGCCCGCCGCTCAGTTCGAGATTGGTGCGCAGGCGCTCGACATTGACCTCGAGCCCTTCGGCGATCTCGACCACGGCGCTGAGCGCTCCCGAGGTGACGAGCGCGAGCGCGGGAAACGTCATCCATTCCGTCTGCCATCCGCCGAGCGCACGCTCGTGCTCCTGGACCTGGGCCGCAAGGATGGTGGCAACGAGATTGGGCGCGATCGCTGCGGCGGACAGCGCCGCGGCGGCGGCGCTGGGGTTGCGCTTGTGCGGCAGTGTCGACGATCCCCCGCGGCCGGCCACCTCCGGCTCGAAGGCCTCGGCGACCTCGGTCTGCATCATCAGCGCCACGTCGCGGGCGATCTTGCCGCAGGTGCCGGCGAGAATCCCGAAGGCCGCGGCCACCTCCGCCAGCCGGTCGCGGTGCGTATGCCAGGGGGCATCGGGCAGCTGCAAATCCAGTAGGGCGGCAAGCCGTTCGGCGACGCCGAACCCGTGCTCGCCCAGTGCGGCCAGCGTACCGGCCGCACCGCCGAACTGGAGAGCGAGCGCTTCGCGACGCAGCCGCATGAGCCGATCGCGCGAGCGCGCGAGCGCCGCCGCATAGCCCGCAAGCTTCAGACCGAACGGCATCGGCAGCGCCTGCTGCAGCATGGTGCGGGCCACCGCCAGCGTGCGGCGGTGCCGGCCGGCGAGGGTGGTGAAAGCCTTGACGGCGATGTCCAGATCGACCACCAGCGCATCGATGGCGGCGCGCAGTTCGAGCACAAGCGCGGTGTCGATGACGTCCTGGCCGCTCGCACCCCAATGCACGAAGCCCGCCGCGGTCTTGTTGCGCCGCGACACCTCGATGGCGAGGGCATTGATCAGCGGAATGACGATATCGCCGGCCTGATCGGCGGCTTCCGCGAGGGCCACGAGATCGTAGCGCTCGGCGCGACAGGCGTCGGCGATTTCGCCCGCGGCGGTTGCGGTCACCACGCCGACGGCGGCTTCGGCGCGCGCGAGCGCCGCCTCGAAGTCGAGCATGCGTTGCAGACGGGCGCGCTCGCTCATGATCGTGCGCATCGCAGCGCTGGCGTGCAGCGGCGACAGCAGCGGGGTCGGCATGAGCACGGCGGTCATGGGACAAGAGACAATTAGCCCCCCAGGCCGCCGCCGCCAATCCCCGTCTGCGCCACCGGTGACGGTGCTATGCCGAAAGGCCCTTTTCAGGCGCGGCTCAACGGCTTAATCGATGTTTCCAAGCCGTATGGAGGGACCTCGATGGCGATGACGATGTCGGGCGAGCAGCAGCTCGCCGCCCCGCGGGAAACGGTCTGGGCCAAGCTGAACGACCCGGAGGTGCTCAAGGTCTGCATTCCCGGTTGCGAGAGCCTTGAAAAGGTGGGCGAAAACGAGTTTCAGGCGGTTGCCACCAACAAGATCGGACCGGTCAAGGCGCGCTTCAAAGGCAAGGTGCGGCTGACCGATCTCGACCCCCCCAACGGCTACAAAATCTCGGGCGAGGGCGACGGCGGCATTGCCGGCTTCGCCAAGGGCGGGGCCACCGTGACCTTGACCGAGAAGGACGGCGGCACGCTCCTGACCTACAATGTGGAGGCCCAGATCGGCGGCAAACTGGCCCAGCTCGGCCAGCGCTTGATCAACGGAGCGGCGAAAAAGCTTGCCGACGACTTCTTCAGCCGTTTTGCCGAGGCGGTGAAATAGCCGCCGGCGGGGCGCTGGATCCGGACAACGACTTGACCCGGCGCTTGCCGCCGGTTCAGACTTGCTCTTGTTCCAAAGGCGGAATTGAGCGAAAAGCATTCGGTTTCGAGCCGGTTTGGGTGTCGGAACGAAGTTCCGGCACGAAAAACGGGCCGTTAGACCCGGATTTGTAGGAGGAATGCCAATGCCTGCCGTCTCGATGACGGTGAACGGCAAAGCCGTCACCGCCGATGTCGATCCTCGCACGCTTCTGGTCCAGTTCCTGCGGGAGAACCTGCGGCTGACCGGCACCCATGTGGGATGTGACACGACCCAGTGTGGCGCCTGCGTGGTGCATCTCGACGGCGTGGCGGTGAAGTCCTGCACCGTCCTCGCGCTGCAAGCGGACGGCTGCAACGTGCTGACGATCGAGGGGCTTGCCGCCCCCGACGGACCGTTGCATCCGATGCAGGAAGCATTCCGCGAGCACCACGGCCTGCAGTGCGGCTTCTGCACGCCGGGTATGGTGATGACCGCGGTCGACATCGTTCGCCGCAAGGGCCACGAGCTCGATGAACGCACCATCCGGCAGGAACTCGACGGCAATCTGTGCCGTTGCACCGGCTACCACAACATCGTGAAGGCGATTGCGGCCGGAGCCCGCGCCATGAAGGGGGCCTGACCGTTCACCCAACGCCGAGGTCTGAAGGGAGACCGCCATGACTGCGACCGGAATCGGCGCGGCGGTGCGTCGCAAGGAGGACTTCCGTTTCGTCACCGGCAAGGGGCAGTACACCGACGACATCAGCCGCCCGGGGGAGGCGCGGGCGGTGTTCGTGCGCTCGCCCCATGCCCACGCCGCGATCAAGCGCGTGGATACCGCCGCGGCCGCCGCCATGCCGGGGGTGCTCGCCGTGCTGACCGGGGCCGAGCTTGCTGCCGACCAGATCGGCCATCTCATCTGCGGCTGGATGATCCACTCCAAGGACGGCTCGCCCATGAAGATGGCGCCGCATCCGGCGCTCGCGGCCGGCAAGGTCTGCTATGTGGGCGATCCGGTCGCCGTGGTCGTTGCCGAGACGCTGGCGCAAGCCCGCGATGCGGCCGAGCGGATCAAGGTCGACTACGACGTTCTGCCGGCGGTGACTGACCCGGCGAAGGCGCAGGCCGAGCCCGCGATCCACGAGGTCGCGCCGCGGAACACGATCTACCAGTGGCACCTCGGCGACGCCAAGGCCGTCGATGCGGCCCTGCGGGCGGCTCGCCATGTCACGCGGCTCGACATCGTCAACAACCGGCTCGTTCCCAACGCCATGGAGCCGCGCGTCGCCATCGGCGAATACGATCGCGGCAATGACAGCTTCACGCTCTGGAACACGACGCAGAATCCGCACGTGGCGCGGCTGGTGATCTCCGCCTTTGTCCGCGTGGCGCCCGAGCACAAGCTGCGCGTGATCGCGCCCGATGTGGGCGGCGGCTTCGGCTCGAAGATTTTCATTTACCCGGAGGAAGTGGTCTGTCTGTGGGCGGCCAAGAAGGTTGGCCGCCCCGTTAAGTGGACCTGCGACCGTTCCGAAGCGTTCCTTGCCGACGCGCACGGGCGCGACCACGTCACCCACGCCGAGATGGCCTTTGACGAGGGTGGCAAGATCATTGGATTGAAGGTGAAGACCATCGCCAATCTCGGCGCCTACATGTCCACCTTCTCCTCGTCGATCCCCACCTATCTCTACGCGACGCTGTTGTCGGGGCAGTACGACATTCCGGCGATCTACTGCGAGGTCGATGCGGTCTATACCAACACCGTGCCGGTCGATGCCTATCGTGGCGCCGGCCGTCCGGAGGCGACCTTCGTGGTCGAGCGCCTGGTCGAGGTCGGCGCGCGCGAACAGGGCATCGATCCCGCCGAACTGCGCAAGCGCAACTTCATCAGGTCGTTCCCGCATCAGACGCCGGTGATCATGACCTACGATGCCGGCGACTATCAGGCCTCGCTCAAGAAGGCGATGGAGCTTGCCGACGTGAAGGGCTTCGGCAAGCGCAAGCGGGAGAGCATGCGTGCCGGCAAGCTGCGCGGGCTCGGCTATTCCACCTATATCGAGGCCTGCGGCATTGCGCCCTCGCAGGCGGTCGGCTCGCTCGGCTGCGGCGTGGGCCTGTGGGAATCGGCCGAGGTTCGCGTCAACCCGACCGGCAGCGTGGAAGTCCTCACCGGTTGCCATCAGCACGGTCAAGGGCATGAGACGACGTTTGCGCAGGTGGTGTCCGACCGTCTCGGCATTCCGATCGAGCAGGTGAGCGTGATCCACGGCGACACCGACAAGGTGCAGTTCGGCATGGGCACCTACGGTTCGCGCTCGGGCGCGGTGGGGCTGACGGCGGTGGTCAAGGCGATCGAGAAGGTGGAAGCCAAGGCCAAGAAGGTGGCCGCCTTCATGCTGGAGGCTGCCGAGGCCGACATCGAATTCAGGAACGGCAAGTTCACGGTTGCCGGCACCGACAAGTCGGCCGCCTGGGGGGAGGTCGCGCTCAACGCCTATATCGCGCACAAGTTTGCCGGCGCGCAGCTCGAGCCGGGACTGAAGGAGAGCGCGTTCTACGATCCGACCAACTTCACCTTCCCGGCCGGCTGCCACATCTGTGAGGTCGAGATCGATCCCGACACCGGCCGCACCGAGATCGTCGGCTGGACCGCGGTCGACGACTTCGGCAAGGTGGTCAACCCGATGATCGTGGAGGGCCAAGTGCACGGCGGGGTGGCGCAGGGCGTCGGGCAGGCGCTGCTGGAGAAGGCGGTCTATGACAAGGACGGTCAACTCGTCAGCGGCTCGCTGATGGACTACACGATGCCGCGCGCCGAACATCTGCCGACGCTGAAGGTCGACACCACGGTAACCCCGTGCCCGTCCAATCCGCTCGGGATCAAGGGCTGCGGCGAGGCGGGCGCGATCGCGGCGCCGGCTGCGGTCATCAACGCCATCACCGACGCGATCGGCACCGAGGACTTGGCCATGCCGGCGACGCCCCAGGCGGTCTGGGCGGCGATCCGCAGGGCCGCAAGCATGCAGAAGGCCGCCGAATAGGGCGGGCGAGGCCGCAAGGCGTTTGAACCATCTTGGAGGGATGACTCGATGTATGCATTCACCTATCACCGCCCGACCTCGATCCGGCAGGCGGTCAACCTGCTGGCCAAGAATCCCGAGGCGAAGGTCCTGGCAGGCGGTCATTCGCTCCTGCCGGTGATGAAGCTCAGGCTTGCCAGCCCCTCCGCGCTCATCGACATCGGCCGCCTTGACGGCCTCAACAGCATCGAGGTGAAGGGCCGCTCGATCGTGATCGGCGCGCTCGCCCGCCACGTGGAAGTGGCCAATTCGCAGGCGGTGAAGGACACGCTGCCGGCGCTTGCCGAGCTTGCCGGCATGATCGGCGATCCGGCGGTGCGCCATCGCGGCACGCTAGGCGGCTCGCTCGCCAACAACGATCCCAATGCCGACTATCCGGCGGCCGTGCTTGGCCTCGGCGCCACCATCATCACCACCAAGCGCAGGATCGCGGCCGACGATTACTTCAAGGGCCTGTTTACGACCGCGCTCGAACCGGATGAAATCATCACCAAGGTCAGTTTCCCGATCGCCAAGAAGGCCGCCTACCAGAAGTTCAAGCACCCGGCCTCGGGTTTTGCCCTGGTCGGCGTGTTCGTCTCCAAGCGCGGCTCCGACATCCGCGTCGCGGTAACGGGGGCGGGCGCCAACGGCGTGTTCCGCGTCACGAGCTTCGAGGAGGCGCTCAAGAAGCGCTTCTCGCCGAAGTCGATCGGGGGCATGACCGTGCCTGCCGACGGCATGAACTCCGACATCCACGGCAGCGCCGAATACCGTGCCCATCTCATCGGCGTGCTGGCGCGGCGCGCGCTGGCCGCGGCATAGTATTCTTGGCCGCGACCGCCTATCTGTCTGCGCGGCAGCCCACGGACTCGTGCCCGGCCCCGTGCCGGGCATCCGTTTGTCGGGATGCGCCATGACGCCAATGGCCGGGACAAGCCGGCCATGACGGAGTAAGTTGCCGCCGATGACCTCAGCCGCCCCGCATCCCGTTCCGAAGTCCATCGATGAGACGCTCAAGCTGCTCGCGGCGGCGAACTATCTCGCCGACCGCTCGCTTGCGACGGTGCTGTTTCTTGCGTTGAAGATGAACCGGCCGATCTTCCTCGAAGGCGAGGCGGGCGTCGGCAAGACCGAGATCGCCAAGGTCCTGGCGCAGACCCTCGGTCGCAGACTGATCCGCCTGCAGTGCTATGAGGGGCTCGACGTCGCCAATTCCGTCTACGAATGGAACTACGCCGCGCAGATGATCGCCATTCGCGCCGCCGAGGCCGAGGGCAAGCAGGATCGCACCGAGATCGAGCACGACGTCTTCGACGAGCGCTTCCTGATCAAGCGCCCGCTGTTGCAGGCGCTCGAGCCGGATACGGCCGGACCGCCGGTGCTCCTGATCGACGAACTCGACCGCAGCGACGAGGCGTTCGAGGCGTTTCTTCTGGAGGTGCTGGCCGACTTCCAGGTGACCATCCCCGAACTCGGCACCATCAAGGCGGAACGACCGCCGATCGTGGTGATTACCTCCAACCGCACGCGCGAGATTCACGATGCGCTCAAGCGTCGCTGCCTCTATCACTGGGTCGGCTATCCGACCGCGGCGCGTGAATTGGAGATCGTGCGCGCCAAGATGCCGGGCATCGGCAAAAAACTCTCCGAGCAGGTGGTCGGCTTCGTGCAGGCACTGCGCCGGCAGGACCTGTTCAAGGCGCCGGGCGTGGCCGAGACGCTGGACTGGGCGACGGCCTTGAGCGAGCTCGATGCCGTCGCGCTCGATCCGGCGACGGTCTCCGACACGCTCGGCGTGCTGTTGAAGTACCAGGACGACATCGCCCGCCTCGAAGGCGGCAAGGTCAGGGAGCTGCTCGACCAGGTGCAGGCGGAACTGCGCGCGGCGGAGTGATTGCCATGGTGGTCAGGGCCTCTCCCCCGGCCGCCGACCTCTCCCACACGGGGGCCGGTCCCGGAGCAAGCGGAAATGCCGAGCGCGGTTTCGAAGGCCGCCTCGCCGAGAACATCCTCTACTTCGCACGTGCGCTGCGCGCGGCCGGCATTCCGGTCGGCCCGGGCGCGGTGCTCGATGCGCTGGAGGCCGTGCGCGCGGCCGGCGTCGGCACCAAGGAGGATTTCTACTGGACGCTGCATGCCGTGTTTGTGAAGCGGCACGAGCACGCGGTTCTGTTCGACCAGGCGTTCCAAATTTTCTTCCGCAAGCGCGGCTATCTCGAACGCTTGCTTGAATTGATGTCGCCGGAGGCCACCGGCGTGCCGCCTGCGGCGGAAAAACCGGAGGCTTCGCAGCGCGTGCTCGATGCCCTGTTCGCCGGCGCCGAGAAGGTCGAGCGCGAAAGCCAGGAGATCGAGCTTGATGCGCGCTTGACGGTGTCCGATCGGGAGGTGCTGGAGAAGAAGGACTTCGCGCAGATGACGGCGGCCGAAGTGGCCGCCGCCAAGGATGCAATCAAACGGATGGTGCTCGGTTTCGACGAGATCACGACGCGACGGCTTGCGCCGCATCCGCACGGCCACCGCATCGACCTGCGCCGCACGTTGCGGATGAGCCTGAAGGCCGGCGGGGCGGTGATCGATCTGAAGTACCGCGGGCCGAAGCGGCGCATGCCGCCGATCGTGGCGCTGCTCGACATCTCCGGCTCCATGAGCCAGTACACGCGGCTGTTCCTGCACTTCCTGCACGCGATCACCGATGCGCGAAAGCGCGTGCACACGTTCCTGTTCGGCACGCGGCTCACCAACGTCACGCGCGCGCTGAAGGAGAAAGACCCCGACGAGGCGCTCGCCGCCTGCTCGGCCAGCGTTCTCGACTGGTCGGGCGGCACCCGCATCGCCACCTCGCTCGCCACCTTCAACAAGCAATGGTCGCGGCGGGTGCTGACGCAGGGGGCGGTCGTGCTCTTGTTCACCGACGGGCTTGAGCGCGATCCCGACGAGCGGCTCGGGTTCGAGATCGACCGCCTGCATCGCTCCTGCCGCAGGCTCGTCTGGCTCAATCCGCTGTTGCGGTTCTCCGGCTTCGAGGCCAAGGCGCGCGGCATCAAGGTCATGCTGCCGCATGTTGACGAAATGCGTCCGATACACAATCTGGAGTCCATGCACGACCTCTGCCACGCGCTGTCGGGCATCGGCGGTCGCGAGACCGACCCGAAGACGTGGCTTCGGCGTGTCGCCTAGCGGCAAGGTCGGGACGGGCTTGACCCGCCGATGCCGATGGGCGACGCATGCTTGCGCCGGCCCGGCGGACGCGGGACAGATGCGCGACTGACGGCGGGGGCACCGCGAGGAGGTTCATCATGCTGGCACGCGACGAGGACATCCTGAAGGCCGCCGAGGAATGGCGAAAGGCGGGACGCGGCGTGGCGCTCGCGACCGTGGTGGAGACCTGGGGCTCGGCGCCCCGCCCGGTGGGCTCCAACCTCGTGATCGACGATCAGGGCAACTTCCTGGGCTCGGTGTCCGGCGGCTGCGTCGAGGGCGCTGTCGTCACGGAAGCGATGGACGTGATCGAGAGCGGCAAGCCCAAGACGCTGGAATTCGGCGTGGCTGACGAAACCGCCTGGAAGGTCGGGTTGTCCTGCGGCGGCACCATCCGGGTGTTCGTCGAAAAGGTCGAATAGCATATGGCCGTGCGCGCTCGGGCCGCTTTCCGGGCTCGCAGGCCGGTCGACCGTGTCGTGGCGGGCATCCCCGCTTGTGACGGGGCGCTGAAGATGCGAGCGGCGGAGGAGATGCGTCGGGCCTAGGAGAACGTTGTGCAGCTCGAAATTCTCAAGGCATTGAACGAGGAGCGGGCCGCGCGCCGCGCCGCCATCGTCGTCACCAACCAGGAAACCGGCGCGCAACGGCTCGTCAAGGGCGCCGAGATCGTCAACGATCCGCTCAGGGACGTGCTCGACAAGCACTTGCGCTCGGGCAAGAGCGGCATGGTCGAGACGCCCGAGGGCAAGGTGTTTCTGACCGTGCATGTGCCGGCACCGCGCCTCGTCATCACCGGGGCGGTGCACATCAGCCAGGCGCTTGCGCCGATCGGGCGTCTGCTCGGCTACGACGTGACCATCGTCGATCCGCGCACCGCCTTCGCCTCGATCGAACGCTTTCCCGATGTCAAGGTGATCGCCGAATGGCCGGATGTCGCGCTGCCGCCGCTCGGCATCGATCGCTATACGGCGTTCGTGGCGCTTACGCATGACCCGAAGATCGATGACCCGGGTCTTGCACTGGCACTCAAGAGCGACTGCTTCTACATCGGCGCCCTTGGTTCGCGGAAGACGCATGCGCGACGTGTCGAGCGGCTGAAGAAGGAGCGCGGTTTCACCGACAACGACATCGGCCGCATTCACGCGCCGATCGGGCTCGACATCGGGGCGGTCACCCCGGCGGAGATCGCCGTCTCCATCATGGGCGAGATCACCCAGTGCCTGCGGCAGGAGCCGTCCTGAAAGGCGTTCCATGCGTGCAGCCTTTGACCCATTGATTTCCGCGCCGGCGAACGCGATCTGCATGCCCGTCGGTGCTGGGCGGAGGTCGCGCCTCGGCGCGGGGGGCAGGATCGTCGCAACGACGCGTAATGCTGGGAGGGATCAGTCATGAAGTTCGGCCCGCTGCCGCCGCGCGAGGCCGAGGGGGCCACCGCGGTCCATACCATCCGACAGGGGGCCCTTGTGCTCAAGAAGGGCACGCGCATCGGCCCGGCCGAGGTTGCGGCGCTGGAGCAGGCCGGTATCGATCGCGTGGTGGTTGCGCGGCTCGAGCCCGGCGACGTTCCCGAGGATGAGGCGGCGGCCGCGATCGCAGGAGCGATTGCCGGGGAGGGCGTGCGCGTCGACCGCGCCTTCACCGGGCGCGCCAATCTGTTCGCCGAAGCGGCCGGCGTGCTGGTGGTGGACAAGGAGGCGGTCGATCGGCTCAATCGCGTGGACGAGGCCATCACCCTGGCCACGCTGCCCGCATTCAAGCCGGTCGTCGCCGGCGAAATGATCGCGACGGTGAAGATCATCCCCTTTGCCGTTGCCCGCGACGCGCTCGATGCCGCACTGGCTTCGTCCGGCCGCTCGCTCGTCAGGGTCGCGCCTTACCGGATCAGGAAGGTCGGCGTCGTCTCGACGCTGCTTCCCGGCCTTGCCGGCAAGGTGGTCGAGAAGACGCTCAAGATCACCGAGCAGCGCCTTGCGCCTGCGGGCGCCTCCATCATCGCCGAGCGGCGCGTTCCCCATGACCAGGCCGCCCTCGCCAAGGTCGTCGCCGAGGTGCTGGCGGAGGGCGCCGAGCTTGTCATCGTATTCGGCGCCTCGGCCATTGCCGATCGGCGCGACGTGATCCCCGCCGCCGTCGAGGCGGTCGGCGGCCGCATCGAGCATTTCGGCATGCCGGTCGATCCGGGGAATCTCATGCTGATTGGCGAAATCCGCGGGCGGCCGGTGCTGGGCGCGCCGGGATGCGCGCGCTCGCCGAAGGAGAACGGCTTCGACTGGGTGCTGATGCGCCTGCTTGCCGGCCTGCCGGTGACGCGCGCCGACGTGACCGGCATGGGCGTCGGCGGCCTGTTGATGGAAATTGTGACTCGCCCGCAGCCGCGCGAGGAAGCGGCCCCAGGCGCGCAGGCTCTGGCGGACGGGCGGCGCATCGCTGCGGTCATCCTCGCCGCCGGCCGCTCCACCCGGATGGGCGGCCCGAACAAGCTCCTGGCCGAGGTGAATGGCCGCCCGCTCGTGCGCATCGCGGTGGAGGAGGCCCTGGCCTCGCGCGCAAGGCCGGTGATCGTGGTGACCGGCCATCAACGCGAGCGGGTCGAGGCGGCGCTGGCAGGCCTCGATGTCGTGCTGGTGCACAATCCCGATTTTGCCGAGGGCCTGTCCACTTCGCTCAAGACCGGTCTTTCCGCCGTGCCGCCCGACGCCGAAGCAGCCGTCATCTGTCTGGGCGACATGCCGCAGGTGCGCGCGTCGCTCATCGATCGCTTGCTCGCGGCGTTCGATCCGGAGCGCGGTGCGCTCGTTGTGGTGCCCGTCAGCGACGGCAAGCGCGGCAATCCGGTGGTCTGGTCGCGCCGCTTCTTTCCCGAATTGATGGCACTCGAAGGCGACGTGGGGGCACGCCACCTGATCGGCCGCTACCCCGAAGCAGTCGCCGAAATCGCCCTCGCCGACAAGGGAGCGCTGCTCGACGTCGATACGCCGGAGGCGCTGGTGCGGCTCAGGACCGAACTCGAGGGTGCCTGAGGCGCGGCTGCCGGCGCTATTGCACGGATTCTTGCCTCGGCTTTTGCGATCCTTACCTCGGCTTAACGGGATTGGTTTTTCATGACGGCGTCCTTTGGAGGGAGGGGGCCATGTCGGTGCGGTGGGTCAGCGCTTGTGCCGTTGCGAGCGCAGGCGTCCTGATGATGGGTTCGCTCGCCGTTCAGGCGGCCGGCGCCATCGCCATCGGGGCCTGCGCTGCCTATGGCTATGCCTACGATTTTCCCACTGTGGCTGCGGCCAAGGAGGCGGCCCTGCAGAAGTGCGACGGCACCTGCAAGCAGGTGGTGACCACCCGCAAGGGCTGCGTCGCTTTCGCGGTCGACGGCCGCAAGCCCTGCGGCCCGCACGGCTTTGCCAGCGCGCCGCGGCTCGGCGCCGCGCAGAATGCCGCCCTCAGGCACTGCTACAAGTACGGCGGCAAGGACTGCATGATCCGCGCCTGGATTTGCGACGGCAAAGGCTGATCCATACAGGTCCCGGCTGATGTGAGCTTGCACCGGCGCGGGGGCGCGGACGGCACGGCCAAAGCCATCTCGTATTGCCGTACTTCAGGGGACATTGCGAGGCTGTCTTGCCGCAAGGGCGGCGACAATGCCGAGCAGCGACAGCGCAGTGAAGCAATGCAGTGAGAGCGCGTAATTGCCGGTTAGATCACGCAACGCGCCGGACAACAGCGGGCCGCTCGCCTGGGCCACGACCTGAGCCGAAAGCGCCAGGCCGCGGATCGCGCCGTAGTTGGCGCGCCCGAAATAATCCGCCCAGGCGACCGGCGTCAGCGTCAGCACACCGCCGATGCCGAGGCCGAACAAGGCGGCGGCGAGATAGCCGTCAGCGGCGGTGGCAATTTTCGGCATCAGCAATGTGCCGAACGCCAGCAAGGTTGCGGTCAGCGCAAGCGGCCAGCGGATCGGCAGCCGCCGCGGCAGAAATCCGCAGGCGACCGTCGCAAGCCCCGACATGAGCGAGAATCCGCTGACGATCATCGCCGCGGTGGTTGCCTCGATGCCGCGCTCGACGAGATGCGGCGCCTGGTGCAGGCTCACTCCCGCCTGCACCGGATAGACGAGCACCGTATAGAGCATCAGCAGCCAGAATGCAGGCGTGCGCATCGCTTCCGCGCGCGAGAAGTGCGGCTCAGCGGCCGGCGCGGCGGCAGCCGATGCGGGTTCGGTTGCAGCCGGGGGGCGATCTGGCTGAAGACCCAGATCCTCCGGCCGGCGCGCAAGGAACAGCCATGCCGGCACGAACCCGACGATCAGAGTCACGATTCCGAGCGCCAGCCAGCCGGCGCGCCAACCATCGCGCTCGATTGCAAACTGGGCGATCAACGGCATCGCCACGAGCCCCAGCATCTGCGCAAGCGTTGCGATCGAGGCAGCCGCCGTGCGGCGTGCGAGAAACCAGTTGTTGAGCGCGCCGTAGATGCCAAGATCGAACGGTCCTGCCCAGTTCATCCGCGCGATACAGAACAGGAGATAGAACACCAGCAACGAGGGGGTGAGCGACAGCAGCAGTAGGGCGGTCCCGTTGACCAGGACGGCAAGGCACAGCACCAGACGCGAGCCGCGGCGGTCGAGCAGCGGGCCGATCAGCGGCGAGACCAGTGCGGCAAGCAGCCCGCCAAGCGACACGGCGCCGGAGAGGGCGGCGCGCGACCAGCCGAATTCGCGGGTCAGCGGTTCGACGAAAATCGACAGCGTCGCCACCGCCGATCCCTGGCGGGCGAAGCCGGCGCAGCACAGGCAGAAAAGCACAACCCAGCCGTAATAGAATGGCAGGCGCCCCGCGAGCGCGCGCGCCACCCCGCGGCCGGGCCCGGTCATGCTTGGTCCCCCGCCCATGCCCCAGGCCCGTTACTGGCTCCGGCATCCCTCGGTCAAGCGAAAGGACACGGCCGAAAGCGCCCCGCCGCGCATCGGGTTCCATTTTGTTGTTTATAATCAATGCGATCAGGAGTTCCGGAAACCTCTTCAGTCCCCCTTGAAAAGGCGACGCGGCCGGGCGAAATAATGACTGACCAGTCAGTCAATAAACGAGGTGCCGCCGTGCCTGCGTCCTCCCGGTTGCGTGCCCGCCGTCGCGGCCCGAGGCCGGCGCGCCGGCGGATCGCTGCGTCGGAACGAGGGGGCTCGGCAGGGGCGCGGGCCAAGCGCAGCGCCGAGCGGCGGCGAGCGATCCTCGCCGCGGCACGCGACGAATTTGCCGCGCGCGGCTTTGCCGCAGCGCGGCTCGACGACGTTGCCCGCCGTGCCGGTGTCGCCAAGGGCACCATCTATCTGCACTTCGCCGACAAGAAGGCCTTGTTCCAGGAATTGGTCCGGTTTGAGCTCACCCCGCTCGTCACCGGGCTCGAACAGGCGTCGCAGGCGGACATGCCGCTTCGCCAGTTCGCGCAGCAGCTGCTCGATGTGTTCGTGCGTGACGTGCTCGGCACCCACCGCAAGGACGTGATCCGCCTTGTTCTTGTCGAGGGGCAACGCTTCCCCGAGCTGGCCGAATTCTACTACCGCGAGGTCGTGTCGCGGGTGCTCGAGGCGGTGCGCCGCCTGCTGCGGCGGGCGCACGCACGCGGTGAGCTTCATGACGATGCGCTCGTGCGCTTCCCGCAGTTGCTTGCCGCTCCGGCGATCCTCGCCATCTTCTGGATCGGCCTGTTCGAGCGGTTCGAGCCGCTCGATGTGCGCGCGCTGCTGCAGCAGCATTTCGACATGGTGCTCGGTTCCCGGAGGGCAGAATGATCGGACGCCCGTTCGCCCTCGTTCTTGCGTTCGCCGCCTTCCTCGGCGGCTGCGAGAATGCCGATCGACCGCACTTCCAGGGCTGGGTCGAGGCCGACCTCGTCTTTGTCGGGCCGGACGAGCCCGGCCGCATCGAGGTTCTCGCGGTGCGCGAGGGCGACACGGTGGAGAAGGGCGCGCTGCTGATCGAGGTCGATGACGACCTGCAGCGCGCCGACGTGGCGATGGCGGAAGCTGCACTTGCCAATGCGCGGCAGGCGTTCGAGCGGGCGCAATCGTTGCTGAAGACCGCCGCCGGCACGCAAAAGGCCCTCGACGACGCGGAAGCGGCCCTGCGCACCGCCGAGGCACGTCTCGCCGCCGCCAAGACGCGCCTCGCGCGGCGCAGGATCGCAAGCCCTGCCAGCGGCACCGTGCAGCAGGTTTACTTTCGCGTCGGCGAACAGGTGCCGGCCGGCCGCCCGGTGCTGGCGCTGTTGCCGCCCGGCAATGTCAAGATTCGCTTCTTCGTGCCGGAAGCGACGTTGCCGCGGATCGCCGTCGGCGATCCCGTTGCGGTGCGCTGCGACGGCTGTCCCGGCGAGACACTGGCACGCATTGCCTTCATCGCCCGCAGTGCCGAATTCACCCCGCCCGTGATCTACAGCCGCGACGAGCGCAGCAAGCTCGTATTCCTGGTCGAGGCCCGGCCGCAGCAACCCGATCGGCTGCGGGTCGGCCAGCCGGTCGACGTCAGCGTCGTACCGGCGGAGCGGCGACAATGACCACAGGGCGCGACATCGCCATCGACGTGCACGGCCTGAGCAAATCCTTCGGCGGCCGCAAGGTGGTGCGCGACCTGTCGATGCAGGTCAAGCGCGGCACGATCTACGGCTTCCTCGGACCGAATGGTTCAGGCAAGACCACAACCATCCGCATGCTCACGGGCCTGCTCACGCCGGACGAAGGCACGGGCACCTGTCTCGGCTACGACATCCGCACCCAGGCCGATTTGATCAAGCGCTACGTCGGCTACATGACGCAACGCTTCAGCCTCTATCAGGACCTGTCGGTGCGCGAGAACCTCGAGTTCGTCGCGCGCCTCTATGGTCTCGCCAATCCTGTGGGCGCGGCGCGCGCGATGGTCGAGCGGCTCGGTCTTGCCGGTCGCGAGGACCAGCTTGCGGGAGAGCTGTCCGGCGGCTGGAAGCAGCGCCTCGCGCTCGGCGCCTGCACGCTGCCCAATCCTCAGCTTCTCCTGCTCGACGAGCCGACCGCGGGCGTCGATCCGAAAGCGCGGCGCGAGTTCTGGAACGAGATCCATGCGCTTGCTGCCGAGGGGCTGACCGTGCTGGTGTCGACCCACTACATGGACGAGGCCGAGCGCTGCCACGAGATCGCCTATATCGCCTACGGCGTGCTGCTCGCGCACGGCACCGTGGACGAGGTGGTGGCCGCGGCGGGATTGACCACCTACACCGTGACGGCGGCCGACCCGGCCGGGCTTGCAAGGCTTGCCGAGGAACTGACTGACCGCCTCGGCGTCGACATGGTCGCTCCGTTCGGCGCAAGCCTCCACATCTCCGGCCGGGACGAGGCGGCGCTCGAAGCCGCCATCGAGCCCTATCTGCGCCGGCCCGATCTGACCTGGAAGCGATCGGAAGTCACGCTCGAAGACGTCTTCATCGATCTCATGGGGCGGACGCGGGACAATTTCCAATGATTGGAGCCTGGCGTCGATACGCGCCGCGTCTCCGCCCGGACAACGGGCGTCGCCCGTCCTTGCGGTGGGGCTTCTGGCAGCGCACCTGGGCGATGCTGGTGAAGGAGTTCATTCAGCTCAAGCGGGACCGCATTTCCTTCGCCATGATCGTCATGATCCCGCTCGTGCAGCTCGTCTTGTTCGGCTATGCCATCAACACCAATCCGCGGCATCTGCCGACTGCGGTGCTGCTGCAGGAGCACAGCGACCTCGGCCGTTCGCTGCTGCGGGCGCTGGAGAACACGCAGTATTTTCAGATCACGCGCCGGCTTGACGACGAAGCCGAGTTCGACCGCGTCCTGGCATCGGGCGAAGTCCTGTTTGCAATCGAGATTCCGGCGGGCTTCGAGCGCGCGGTGCGCCGGGGCGAACGGCCGGCGCTGCTGGTGGCGGCGGATGCGACCGACCCGGTCGCCGCCGGCTCAGCGCTCGGTGCCCTCAACCAGATCGCGGCGACGGCGCTGCGGCACGAGCGCGCCGTTCCGGACGCCAGCGCGCCTGCCTTCGAGATTCGCGCGCATGCACGCTACAATCCGGCCGGCGAAAGCTCGCTCAACATCGTGCCCGGTCTGGTCGGCACGATCCTGACCATGACCATGCTGATCTTCACCGCGCTGTCGGTCACGCGCGAGATCGAGCGCGGCACCATGGAAAGTCTGCTGTCCATGCCGATCCATCCCGTGGAGATCATGCTCGGCAAGATCGTGCCCTATATCATCGTCGGCTTCTTGCAGACGTCCCTCATCATCGGCACCGGCATTGCCATCTTCGGCGTGCCGCTGCTGGGCAGCCTGACGCTGCTCGCGGTGCTCAGCGCCCTGTTCATCACCGCCAATCTCTCGATCGGATACACGTTCTCGACGCTGGCGCAGAACCAGCTGCAAGCCATGCAGATGTCGATCATGTTCTTTCTTCCCAACATTCTGCTCTCAGGTTTCATGTTTCCGTTTGCCGGCATGCCGCTGTGGGCGCAATGGATCGGCGAGGTCCTGCCACTCACGCATTATCTGCGCATCGTGCGCTCGATCATGCTCAAGGGGGCTTCCCTGGAGCATCTGCATTACGATGCTCTCGCGCTCGCCGGACTCATGCTCATCGCCATGGTGGTGGCGGTGACGCGCTTTCGCCGCACGCTCGATTGAGGCGTGCGAGCGCCCCTTCGGGCTAGCGCCGCAGGTTCATGCCGAGCCTGGCGTAGAGGTTGGCGCGGTGGTCGCTGTCGGTGGCCCAGCCCAGTCCGGCCGCCCATTCGACGGCATGAATGCGAAGGGCGCTCACGTGCAAGCCCGCGCGAAGCTGTCGATAGTTGTCGTCGGCGGCAAAGCCCTGCACCTCCGGACCGACGTAGCAGCGATCAAACAGACGCAGGCCGGCAGATATGCGGGCAGAGTAGCTTGGCCCCAGGTTCGAGACCGAGGCGTCGGCGGCAAGCATGGTCGCGGCGGTCGGCGCATACCAGAGTTCGAGCGCAACGCGCGCGCCGACATGGCGCCCGCGCAGTCCCGCAGCCGGATCGTCCGGCGACAGGCGGTGGTCCTGCAGGTCGAGTCCGGCAAACAGCGTCAGCACCTGCGATCCGGAAACAATCCGCCATCCCGGCAGGATCGCTCCGGCGAACTGCCGACCGCGCACTTCGGCATTGCCGAGCGCGCCGGAGACGTATCGGTAGGAGCCGCCGTTGAACATGACCTTGAGGGCGAAACCGTCACGGTCGAGGCCATTTGGCGACCATTGCGCGCCGCTATGGGCGAAGCCGCCGTGGCGCCAGACATCGGTCCCGGCAAAGAAGAGCAGGCGCGCCTGCGCGCGGTCGTCCGGGGCGGTCTCGGCTGTGGCCTGCCGCGCCTCGATACTCATTGCTGCGGCAAGCGCGATCGCCGCAGCAATGCCCCCAACGCTGCGCATCGAGGCCCCCCGGCCCCATCTCGGCGCCGGAATGGCCGGCCCCGACGCAAGTCTAACGACAGCGGCGGTGCCAAGTCGAATCTGATTTGCAGATTCGCGGTAGGCGCGGGCGCGGTAAACGCGGTATAGCTTGCCCCGCCGGCGGGCGATTGTGGGATGGATGAATGACCAATTTGATGGCACTTGCGGGCTTGAACGAGAACTCCCGGCGGCGCCTGTCGATCGGCTTCAACAATTTCGCCCACGCGGTCGATCACTATGTGATGTTGATCTTCCCGACCGTCGTGATCGGGCTTGAGGGCGTGTATGGGCGCGCATACGGCGAACTGCTCGTGCTGGGCACCGCCTCGTTCTTCGCCTTTGGCATCTTCTCGCTTCCCGCCGGCTGGCTGGCTGATCGCTGGAGCCGCCGCAACATGATGGCGGTGTTCTACCTGGGCTGCGGAGCCAGTCTTGCGATCGCCGCGGTTGCGCCGAATCTGATCGTGCTCGCGGTCGCCCTGTTTGCGCTCGGTGTGTTCGCCTCGATCTACCATCCGGTGGGGACCGCCATCGTCGTTGCGGCCGCCACCAATCGCGGACGCACGCTGGCGTTCAACGGCGTTTGCGGCAATCTCGGCGTGGCGTTCGCCGCGGGTATCACGGCAACGCTCACCGCCTGGATCGGCTGGCGCGGCGCGTTCCTCGTTCCGGCAGCGGTCTGCGCCGCCACCGGCTTCGCCTACATGGCGCTCGTGCCCGACGATCGGCACGAGACGGCAAGCCGCAGTGCCGCGCCTGACGTGCGGCTTGCGGTCTGGATCATGGCCTCGGTGTTTGCGTTGTTCATTCTGGTCGGGACCACGGCAGGGCTGGTCTTCAACACGCTCACCATCGCGCTGCCGAAGCTGATCGACGAGCGGATCGGGGACGGCATTTCCCTGGTCGCGGTCGGCGGCATCGCGACCGTTGTCTTCCTGTTTGGGGCGGCAGCACAGTTCACCGTCGGCCGCGTACTCGACCGCTACGCCCCGCATCTTGTGTTTGCAGTCGTGGCGCTCTTGCAATTCCTCGGTGTCGTGTGGGTCGCCTATGCCACGGGCCATGCGCTGCTGGCGGCGCTCGCCTTCACCATGGCCTTTGTCTATGCCCAGGTGACGGTCAACGACTATGTCATCGCCCGCTATACCGCCGATGTGTGGCGCGCGCGGGTCTACGCGGTGCGCTATTTCATCACCTACCTGATATCGGGCGCGGCCATTTCCCTGATCGCCTTCCTGCACAGCCGCGGCGGCTTTGACCTGGTGCTGGCGGTGACCGCCGTGGTGGCGCTCGGCTTCGTCGTCGGCACGACGGCGATCGCGTTTCTCGTCAACGGCGTGGAGCGCGGCCTCAAGGTGGCACAGCCGGCGGAATAGCGCTTCCCGCTCAACGGTGGCCGTTCGAGGAAGCGCACGCCGCCGCCTGCGCGCGCAGCTTCGTCGGTTCGGCTGCGATGGTGATGCGCGGAGCGCGCGCCGGTCGCCGTCATCGAACTGTCATGGAACACTGCTATCCGTACGTGCGGTGGCGACGGCGCTGCGTGATCGTGGGGCGCCGACGCCATGACGGTCACGATCGCGATGCGGTGACGCCGGATGAACGCGCACCCTGTCGTGCGTGACCGTTGTCGTTCCTTGCCCGCCGGCTGGCCCATCCTGCGCGGGAGCGGGCGCGGCCACGTGCCGCCCCGCTACTGGAAGGCCACCTCGGCGAAGCTGCGCAGCTTGCGCGAATGCAGCCGCTCGCGCTCCTGCGCCTTGAGCTTCTCCAGCGCGCGCAGACCGATCTGCAGGTGCTGATCCACCCGCTGGCGGTAGAACCGGTCGGCCATGCCGGCGAGCTTGAGTTCGCCGTGCAGCGGCTTGTCGGAGACGCAAAGCAGCGTGCCGTAGGGCACGCGGAAGCGGAATCCGTTGGCGGCGATCACGGCCGATTCCATGTCGAGAGTGATGGCGCGCGACTGCGACAGCCGTCGGATGATCGCCGCATGCTCGCCGATCTCCCAGTTGCGGTTGTGTACGCTCGCCACCGTCCCGGTCCGCATGATGCGCTTGAGCTCGTAGCCGGACAGGCCGGTGATCTCGCCGACCGCCTGTTCGAGCGCAACCTGGACCTCGGCGAGCGCCGGGATCGGAACCCACAGCGGCAGTTCGTCGTCGAGCGCGCGGTCCTCGCGTACATAGCCGTGCGCGAGAACATAGTCGCCGAGCCGCTGTGTATTTCGCAGGCCCGCGCAGTGGCCGAGCATCAGCCAGGCATGCGGCCGCAGCACCGCCACATGGTCGGTGATGTTGCGGGCGTTCGATGGGCCGGTGCCGATGTTGATGAGGGTGATGCCGCTGTTGTCGGCGCGCGTCAGGTGGAAAGCCGGCATTTGCGGCATGCGCGCCGGCGCGGTGCCCGACGGCGCCGAAGCACGCAGGCGCGTGATCATGTTTCCCGGCTCGGCGAAATAGCGGCAGTCGCTTGTGCCGGCGGCCATTTGCGCCCGGCACATCTGGGCAAAGGCGTCGGCGTAGAACTGATAGTTGGTGAAGATCACGAAATTCTGGAAATGCTCCGGGTCGGTGCCGGTGTAGTGGTAGAGGCGGTGCAGCGAATAGTCGACGCGGCCCGCGCGGAACAGGGCGAGCGGCGCGGGCGTTCCGGGCGCCTCCGGCCGTGTCCCGTCGACGATGGCGTCGTTCATGGTGGCAAGGTCGGGCGTGTCGAACAGATCGCGCAGCGGCCGCTCGGCCGCGCCTGCAGGGCTGGCATCGCCAACGTTGATGTTCCCGCGGAAGGCGAAATGCACCGCGATCGGCTCCCCCGACTCGCCGATTTCGACCGATACGCCGTGATTCTTGATCAGGAGCGCAATCTGTTCGGTGTAGTAGGCCTCGAACAGATCGGGCCGCGTCACCGTGGTCTCGTGCACGCCCGGGCCGGAGACGAAGCCGTAGGCGAGGCGGGAATCGAGCCGGGCGTGCGTTGCGATTGCGATGCGCACGAACGGATAGGTGGCGCGAACGCGGCCCGCCGGCGGTTTGCCGTTGACATAGGCTTCGAACTGCTGACGCAGGAAGGCGGTGTTGCGCTCGTAGATTTCGCGCAGGCGGGCGACGGCGGAGCCGGCATCGGCGAATGACTGCGTCGCGATGCGCGGCGGGGAGATCACGGTTGGTTCCGGCATGGGGCCGACGTTCCATCCGCCGCGCCGCCTGTCAAGAAGCAGAAGGCCCGGGATGGCTCCCGGGCCTCCGCCTGATCTGCGCCGGTGCTCGGCCGATCAGAAGTCCATGCCACCGCCGGGCGGCATGGCCGGCGCGGCTTCCTTCTTCTTCGGCACCTCGGCGACCATGGCCTCGGTGGTGATGAGCAGGCCGGCGACCGAGGCCGCATCCTGCAGCGCGGTCCGCACCACCTTGGTCGGGTCGATGATGCCCTTCTTCACCAGGTCGCAGTACTCGCCGGTCTGGGCGTCAAAGCCCCAGGAGTACTGGTCCTTCTCCAGGATCTTGCCGACCACGACCGAGCCGTCCTCGCCGGCGTTGGTCGCGATTTGCCGCGCCGGAGCCTGGATCGCCTTGCGCACGATTTCGACGCCGGTCTTCTGATCGTCATTGGCCGCGCGCACGCGCTTGATCGCCTCGGTCGCACGCAGCAGCGCGACGCCGCCGCCGGGCAGGATGCCTTCCTCGACCGCGGCGCGGGTCGCGTGCATCGCGTCGTCGACGCGATCCTTGCGCTCCTTCACCTCGACCTCAGTGGCCCCGCCGACGCGGATCACCGCAACGCCGCCGGCGAGCTTGGCGAGCCGCTCCTGCAGCTTTTCGCGGTCATAGTCGGAGGTGGTCTCCTCGATCTGCGCCTTGATCTGGGCGATGCGGTCCTCGATGTCCTTCTTCTTGCCCGCGCCGTTGACGATCGTGGTGTTCTCCTTGTCGATCATCACCTTCTTGGCGCGACCGAGCATGGCAAGGGTGACGTTCTCGAGCTTGATGCCGAGGTCCTCGCTGATGGCGGTGCCGCCGGTCAGGATGGCGATATCCTGCAGCATGGCCTTGCGCCGATCGCCGAAGCCCGGCGCCTTCACCGCCGCGACCTTGAGCCCGCCGCGCAGCTTGTTGACCACGAGCGTGGCGAGCGCCTCGCCCTCGACGTCCTCGGCAATGATCAAGAGCGGCTTGCCGGTCTGCACCACCGCCTCGAGCAGCGGCAGGAGTTCCTGCAGACCCGACAGCTTCTTCTCATTGATGAGGATGTAGGGGTCCTCCATCTCCACCCGCATCTTGTCGGCGTTGGTGATGAAGTAGGGGGAGATGTAGCCACGGTCGAACTGCATGCCTTCGACCACATCGAGCTCGGTCTCCAGGCTCTTGGCCTCCTCGACCGTGATCACGCCCTCGTTGCCGACCTTCTTCATCGCCTCGGCGAGGAAGCGGCCGATCTCGGCGTCGCCGTTGGCGGAAAT
>Ga0073934_10004242_pt1 | contig 24328 bp, 15 predicted proteins | sample LarsenN4metaG_FD_76834 | JGI IMG/M metagenome (GOLD analysis project Ga0073934, IMG submission 76834) | Hot spring sediment bacterial and archeal communities from British Columbia, Canada, to study Microbial Dark Matter (Phase II) - Larsen... ... | reverse complement strand
TCCCCCTCTTCCCCCTCTTCCCCCTCCTCCCCCTCTTCCCCCTCTTCCCCCTCTTCCCCCTCCTCCCCGTCACCCCGTCACCCCATAGTCCATTGCCTTCCATCCAAGCTGAGCAGGGCATGAGCGTCAGTGAGGTTGTATTGTAAGGGAGTAATCGTGATGTAGTTGTCACGAATTGCCTGCACGTCGGTGGGGAACTTGTCACCGACGATCGGATCCGGGGCTTGGGGCACATCTTCGAGCAGCTCCCCAGCCAACCAGTAATAAGTTTTCCCCCTGGGGTCGGTTCGCTTCTCGAATATATCCACATAGCGACGTACCCCCTGCCTGGTGATTGTTACCCCAGCAATTTCCTCCCGAGGCACGGCGGGGAAATTGACATTTAGCAAGGTGTTCCGGGGTAGGGGGGACGCCCCTAACTGCTCTAGGAGATGACGAGAGAAGTCCGCCGCCGGTTGAAAGTCGGGATAGGTGTAGCTGGCTAGACTAAAAGCGATACTGGGAATTCCTTCGAGCAGCCCTTCCATCGCTGCGGACACTGTGCCAGAATAGAGGACATCTGTACCCAAGTTTTGCCCTTGGTTGATTCCCGCCAATACCCAGTCCGGGCGGGTATCCAGTAGCGCCCACAAGGCCAGCTTGACGCAATCCGCCGGGGTGCCGGAACAGGCCCAGGCTTTCACTGTGGGGGCAAATATCGATTCTACGATTTGGGCGCGAATCGGTTGGTGAAGGGTGAGACCGTGACCGGTGGCCGATCGCTCCTGATCCGGGCAAACTACCGTCACCTCGTGACCGGCTCTGGCTAGGGTATCCGCTAAAACCCGCACCCCTAAAGCAAAAACACCATCATCGTTGCTAATTAAAAGTTTCATTATTAGTCCTTGACAATTGACAATTGATAATTGACAATTAATAATTATCAATTATCAATTATCAATTATCAATTATCAATTAATTTTATAATCTAGGGGCTCGCAAAAAGCCTCGGCTCCGGTTTTCCACACGTAAATTGCCACTGGTGCCAGTAACAACCCTGGACATACCCGCGCTTCTGCCAGAGCATCCACTGCCAGGTTAATGTTTTCTTGTAATAATTCCTGTTTGACCAAACTCTGGCAAATGGCGGGGCGGCACCTTTTGGCTAAGCCTTCTAACCAACGATCGGACGTGTCGGGAGTCATTCCAGCTTGAATGGCCAGTGCAATGGCGGCATCTTCTAGATCTCCCTCACAGGCTTCGATTTCATCTAAGGCAGCGATCGCCAAGCGTCTCACCTTCAGGTCTGCGCCATCAGAACTCAACTGGGAGCGAACGCGGTCAATTTCAGCCGGAGTCAGGATAACACTCATAAAGATAGCATTCGTGCGGTACTATTAGACTAAATCAATTTTGTCATTAGTCCATGATAATTGATAATTGATAATTGATAATTGATAATTGACCAAGGACAAATGACCAAGGACAAATGACATCTGTTCAACTCACCGACTTAGAGAAGCAATTACAGGAACTGGACTCGGAGTCCGCTGTAGCGATCGCCGCTGCCACCACCTTGGAGCAGCTAGAACAGCTCAGAGTTGCCTACCTAGGCAAAAAAGGTCAGCTAGGACTCATCCTCCGGGGGATGGGTCAATTGCCGCCGGAAGAACGCCCCCGCATTGGTGCCCTCGCCAACACGGTTAAAGAAGCACTCCAAAGCCACCTAGAGCAGCGCCAAAGCACATTACAAAGTGCCCAGATTGAATCTGCGCTAGCGGCGGAAACCATAGACGTATCGATGCCGGGAGTACAACGTCCCCAGGGACGGATTCATCCCCTCAATGGCGTCATCGATCGCGTCGTGGATATCTGCGTCGGTTTGGGCTACACTGTGGCCACCGGGTCGGAAATGGAGACGGATTACTACAACTTTGAAGCCCTCAACACCCCCGCCGACCACCCGGCTCGGGATATGCAGGACACCTTTTACCTGCCTGACGGCAACCTCCTGCGGACCCACACCTCCTCGGTGCAAATTCGCTATATGGAATCCCACACACCGCCCCTGCGTATTGTCGCCCCTGGGCGAGTTTACCGCCGGGACACCGTGGATGCCACCCACTCCGCCGTATTCCACCAAATCGAACTATTAGCCATCGATAAAGGTCTCACTTTTACCGACCTCCAAGGCACTATCAAAGAATTTCTGCGCCAGATGTTCGGCGAAGTGGCCATCCGCTTCCGCCCCAGTTACTTCCCCTTCACCGAACCGTCTGCTGAGGTTGATGTCCAGTGGCAAGGACGCTGGCTGGAAGTTTTAGGCTGCGGGATGGTGGACCCGAATGTCCTCAAAATCGTCGGTTATGACCCAGAAGTATATACCGGCTTCGCGGCGGGTTTCGGTGTGGAGCGGTTCGCGATGGTACTGCATGAAATCGACGATATCCGCCGCCTCTATACCAGCGATTTACGGTTTTTACGCCAGTTTTAAGCGGACTCTTTCCGGGCGAAACCCAACGAATTGGCTAACAGTTGGGTCGCCTCTGCTGCTGGCTTTGGTTTGCTGAACAAAAAGCCCTGAACTTGCTGGCAGTGGAGGCGGCGCAATACTTCTAGCTGTTCGATCGTTTCCACGCCTTCGGCAATAACGCGCAATTCTAATCCTAATCCTAGGGCAATGATGGCGGAAGCGATCGCCAAATCATGCCGGTCAACCGTTAAATCCCGCACAAAAGCCCGGTCTAATTTCAACGTGTGGAAGGGAAAGTTTTTTAAATAATTCAGCGAGGAATAGCCAGTACCGAAATCATCCATCGATAGATGCACTCCCATCTGCGCCAACGATCGCAGCACGGTTTTCGTCACAGTCATATTCCTCATGGCAATGGTTTCGGTAATTTCTAGCTCCAAAAAACAAGGCTCTAAGCCGGTTTCTGCCAACACCCGCGCCACCATTTCCACCAAGTCCGGTTGCTCAAATTGGCGAGCCGACAGGTTCACCCCCATCCTGATTTTTGCCAACCCCGCCTCCTGCCATTCCTTCGCTTGCTGACAGGCAACTCTCAGCACCCATGCCCCGATCGCCACAATCAGCCCCGTCTCTTCCGCCAAAGGAATAAAAGTAGCCGGAGACACCAAGCCCAGCTCCGGGTGTTCCCACCGCACCAAGGCTTCCATCCCAGTCACCTCTACCGTTTGGATATCCACTTGTGGCTGATAATAAACCACAAATTGATTACCCGCCAAAGCCGAGTGCAAGTCATTTTCCAAAGCCAACAACTGCGACGCCTGGGAATTAATCGCTGCTTGGTATAGCTGATAAGCACATCGCTGCTCTTTCGCCCGATATAAAGCCGCATCAGCATTGCGCATCAGAGTTTGCAGCTCCTTACCATCATGCGGATATACCGCGATCCCAATGCTGGTAGTCACATGCAATGCCTGTCCCGCCACATCAAAAGCACTCTTAAAAGCAGCGAGAATACGTTCGGCGATATGAGTAGCATCTCGGGGCGAATTGATTTGAGGTAGCAGCAGAGTAAATTCATCTCCCCCCCAGCGAGCTAGGGTGTCTCCCGGACGCAAACAAGCTCTAATGCGTGCCGCCACTTTTTGCAGCAATTCATCCCCAACCGTATGTCCCAAAGTGTCATTAATTGTCTTAAAGCGGTCTAAATCTAAAAACATCACCGCCACCATTTTATCCGCCGCCGCCGCCATTGCCGCCGCCGCCATCCGGTCATATTCCACCCGGTTGGGCAACCCCGTGAGCTGGTCGTAAAAAGCTAAAGCCGTGATTTTTGCTTCGGCCTGCTTCTGTTCTGTGATATCGCGAATCGAACCTTCATAGGCGATCGTCTTACCCCGGCCATCTTGCAGCACAACCGGCGTATTCCGCACCCACCGCACCTCACCATTTTTACAGATAATCCGGTGTTCTAAAGGGTATGCTCTCCCCTCCAAGCATGCGATCCCCTGCTTTGTCACAGCGGCCAAATCCTCTGGATGTACCATTTTATGCCACAGTTCAGGGTCTGCCGCATATTCTGCAGAAGTGTAGCCCGTGACAGCAACACATCCAGGCCCGTGGTGAGTCGCCAATACCTGCCCATTCTCCACCTTCACCGTATAAACATAATCGGTCACAGACTCCAACAGTAATTTATATCGCTCTTCACTCTCCCGGAGCGCTGATTGAGCCAAGACTCTCTGGGTAATATCCCGAAAACTCCATACCCTGCCTGCATCTTCCCAGCCACAGCGTCGGGGTTGGGAATAACGCTCAAACACGCGACCGTCTTTAAATTCCAGAATATCAAAGCTCGAAGCATCGGGGTTTTCGTACAACTCCCAGACTTTGGCCACAAACTTCTCTGGTTCTTGCAACTGCTCCATGACAAAAGTCAAAGCCTGATTGTCATCATGCGTCTCTAAGATTGACTTGGGAATCCTCCACATTTCGGCAAACTTATGATTATAGAGGGCGATTTTGCCCTGACTATCTACGACGAGGATGCCATCGGCTGTGGATTCCAGGGTGGCTCGCTGTAAAGACAGGGATTGCTGTAAATCTTCCTGCACCTGCTTCAGTTCAGTGATATCCAAACCTGTCCCCAGTATAGCTATTTTATGCTCGAATTTAATCCACCTAACCGTTAAATTTAACCAACGAATATCACCATTTTTGGTGACAATTCTAATTTCCTCTTGCCAGGTATTACCGCTGGGCAAATCTCCCCAAAATCCTTGGCGGTCAATAATTTTTTTGACGAGATTTCGCTCTTGGGGATGGATTAGCTCTAAAAAATCCATCAATAATAGCTCTTCTCTGTCGTAGCCGCTGATGAGAGCCATTGCGGGATTAACGTATCGCAGCTCTCTGCCGTGGCTGATAAATGTGGCTGTGGGCACTGTTTCAGCCAATAATCGATATTTTTTTTCGCTTTTGCGTAATTTTCGGTCTAATTGCTTTTCTATCTCTAGGGAGCGGCTGATTTTTAATTTGGTTCTATTTGAAGCAATATGATTTCTGCGCCCAGATTGATCAGGATAATTTTTTTTCTCAGGGATTAATCGAGATTTTTGGGGCTCGGATAATTGGGGGGTGTTTCTTGCCAAATTTGCTGAATTCTTTCGGCATTTTTTCTTGGGGGATGTGGGAGTCAGCATAAAAAATATTTTTTTTAAACAATCGGTTCTCTTCAGGCTCCGGGATGAATACTGCTGGGCTAACAGGGGTTCTGGTTGAATCAGATTGGTGATTATCCCCTCCCAGAATTTCCAGAGTATCTGGTTAAATTTTGATAAAAAATGCGCTGAATAATTCGCCAGCTTGATTATCGGCTCTAGCACGGCACGCCGGAGATTCTGGCTCAGGTTTAAGCATACTTTTCGGTGTTCTGGCATAGCCGGTCCTTTCATCCCTAGTAATTACAGGGTTTTTCTTGATAATATGGAGTGGCCGCTCAATTTTGTCCTTAGTCCAAAGTCCTTTGGTAGCGGCGAGCAAGCGAATCGCCGGTTGGTAGGGGCGAGAAAGCTAATCGCCCGTACAAGTGACAAAAACGGTATGTTCCCTAGTTGTTTCATGCCACTACGCCTGTTTTTTTAAGATAAAATATCCGCAGGCATTTAAGCATCCGCAATTTCTGGGAAATAGGAATTGCGGGAATCCCCGTATTCACTACGGATGTGTTACTCCCGTGATTTTTCGGATGGGCAGTATGGGTCTTCCGGGCGGCACTGAGCCCGATCGGAGGAGGAGAGCTATACTTTCATTCTACAATCTTTGCTCGCCATTCCCCTGGTTAGCGGTGCTGATGTCTTGGCGATTTGCACGGAGCTGGGGTTCCATCTCGGTGATTTCCCCAGGATCGATGTTGATTGGCGGTGGCTAGGAAACTGAGTATTCTTGACACTCTAGGGCCACATGGAGTTCATTGGTCAGTGTGATTAGCTCGGATGCTTGCAAACTCATCACGGCTCTGTAGAGTTGGTAGTTATCGCGACCTTTTTCTTTGACACGGTACAGTGCGAGGTCGGCATTTTTCATTAGGGTTTGGGCGTCGTTACCGTCGTCGGGGTAGAGGGCAATACCCAGGCTACCGCTGATGTAGAGTTCGTGTCCTTCAATGATTAAGGCGGGCCGCAGGACTTCGAGGATTCGATCGGCGATATGGGTGGCGTCTTCTTGGCTGAGCAGGCCCTCGAGGATGATGATGAATTCGTCGCCACCCCAACGCACGATCGTATCTTTTTCCCGGAGACAGCGGCGGAGGCGATGGGCGGCTTCTTTGAGGAGTCGATCGCCGATCGCATGTCCGAGACTGTCATTCACCAGCTTAAACCGGTCTAGGTCCAAAAACATCACGGCTACTTTTTCCCCAGTGACTCTGGCGGTTTCCAATGCTTGGGGCAGATATTCTTCCAGTTGTTGCCTGTTGGGCAACCCGGTGAGGGCGTCGTGATATGCTTGGTGCCGAATGGCTTGATCTTGATGATAGCGGTCTAAGGCGGCGCCGATGCTGTTGGCGATCGCCGCTAAAATCGATTCCTCACTTTTCGACCACCCCGATGCTGAGTGGCCCGGTGTGGGGGAAACTTCTACAGATAATTCCTCGGCTTCTGTGTCGATCGCCAATAGGTTCTCCGTTGGCGGTATGGTGGCACAGAAATCAGAAATCAGGTTTCTGGCTTCAAACCCCACGTAACCCATTAAGTTGCCATTAACAATCATCGGCACCATCAACACCGATAAATCTTCCCGGCATTCCTGAAACCGGGTTTCTAGCGGTGGTAGCACCGAGTCATCAGATTGATGGGGTGCCACGGCTGCGGTTTCTCGGCGGAAGATGACTGGGGAGCCTTTGACTAAAGCTGAGTACAGTCGATCGGTTAAAATTACGCCAGACTCGACGCCTGTTTCTTGCTCTAGGGGGATGGTGGTACTGCTTCCACCCACACCGGCTCGCCACTCAAACTGCATTTCCAAATCCCCCACATAGCCGTCCTGGTGAGGTTTCTTGGCGCAGACATACACCCTTTCCACCCCCGCCGCTGCGCCCAAGGTCGCTAAAGCCTTTTGCACGGCTTCCGCACTCCGCTGCTCCACTAGCAGGTAATTCATCGCCTCCGCCACACCCTGTAACAAACTATCCCGTCGTTGCAGTTGCGCCTCTGTTACCTTGCGCTGGGTAATATCCACCACTGTCCCTTCATAGCACAGCAGCTCGCCATTGCTATCCTTAATGGCGCGAGCGTTCTCAGAAATCCAGATTTTTGTCCCATCTTGCCGATATATCTGGGACTCAAACCCCCACACGGCATCGTTTTCTTGCAGCAATTGCTGGAACTGGACCCGCCGAGACGGCTCTACATAGAGCTGGTGTTGAATATCTTTTAAATCTTCCATCAGCGCCTCGGGGGTGGCATAACCGTAGATGCGGGCGAGCATGGGGTTGGCGCTGAGGTAATGTCCGTCAGGAGTGGTTTGGAAAATCCCCTCTACGGAGTTTTCAAAAATGCTGCGATATTTTTGCTCCGCTTGACGTAAGGCGGCTTCTACCTGCTTCAGTTTAATCAGGGCGCCGAGCTGGGTAGAAATAGCCAGGACGATATCTACCAGCCGTTGGTCTTCATCTCTAGAAGCACTTTTGAAGAATACCAACACTGCCAGCACCTGTTCGCCTTCTAAGATGGGTACGGCTAATGCGGCTTTGATGCCTGCTGTTTTCGCCAGTTCGGTGCGGTGGAATATCTGTGGTGATAGTCGGGAAACGTCTTGATGCCACTCTGGCTGTTTGGAAACCCACACCCGACCGGGAATGCCTTGGTTAGGCAGAAATGTAAATGATGCGATGGTATTTTTAAAGTTTGCCAGGATGGGACTTTCACCCCGGTAACTGGCGGCGATACAGCACAGGTGCGCCCCATCAACGCTGGGCAGCCATGCTTCCCCATAGTCCCAGTCCGTCGCCTCACAGACTCGCTCCATCGCGGTGGCGATGCAGGTGTGAAAATTGGGAGCGGCGGCAATATCTTGGGTGATGGTGGCGAGTAGTCTTACTTCGGCTTGGGCTTGTTGATTCTGGGGCTGCCGTAGCAGGCAGATTACCAGATTGGGTTTGTCGGACCGGGTGGGCAGCTTCAGAATTTTGGCTTTCAGTTTCTGCACCGAAACGCTTCTGGGGTATCCCCGCCCAGATAGCTGGAGATGGGATGCTTGCTCTACCCAGATTTCTCCTTCTACTGGCTCCCCCGTCTGCACTCCGTGATACAGATGTACCCACAGTTGTCCGGCGATCGCTTTGGGCAGGCACTCTCGCAGCAGCAATCCCTTTACCTCTGGGGTGTGGCAGATGAGCATTTCTCTGGCGGCGCGATCGGCGGCGATAAACCTAAAGTTGGTCTCCATTGGTAGGGGAGAATGGCCATGAGACCCTAGGCCACTGGTTTCTACTGCCAGTAGCGCGATGCCGTCTGACCCCTGCTCTAACATTGACCAAAGGGGTGCAGCCTCTGGGTCGATTTCGTCGGCATACGGTTGTTGACCCAGATGCTGGGAGCTGGTGGGGAGGGACATAGGCTGCTGTGGGCTATGTTGGCGCAATTATTGTTTTCTTAATCGCTTCTTAAACAATTTAGTCTATTCTCACCCGAAATTCTGCATCCTATGACACAGAAATTGAATTATGATTCAGCTTTGATATTTTTTACCGAAATATAAATCTGCACATGGTCACTTGTCCCTTGTCCCTTGTCCCTTGTCACTTGTGAAAGTACAAAGGACAAATGACAAAGGACAAAGGACAAGTATGTGTAGCAGCCGCTCTCTATCTGGCTTTACAAAAAATTACAAATATTTCCTCAATATTTTCCCAAATACTCTTGCCAAAAGTGATGTTTTGTGTTAAGAGTCTTTATGACTGGTGAGAAGTGCGGCAATTATCGCAGTGACCACAGGCCAGATTTTGACTAAAGCCAAAAGCTCGCAATAAATACTGCCACCTACATTGGCGGGTATAAAGGTAATCTACTATCTGTTTGGCGGGGTCAAAATGTGGTTTGTCGGACTGTTTGCCCAGGGGGGCGCCCAAAATTTGATAATGAAAGGGGTCTCGCCATTCCAAAACCCCAGCACTGTGCAGCAGGGAAAGGGCTATAGGAGCGTCGGGAAACTCTTGTGTTAGCTTTGTTAAGTTCCCAGTCTGGGGGAGTTTTCGCCCTAACTGTCTGGCTCGCTGCATCAACTGCCCCTGCTGTCGGTTTAACAACTGCCACCGCTGGCGATCGGCTGGCTCCAACAGTCCCGTGGGTTCGCTCGCCAGAGTCAGGGCGATCGATGGTTTCCCATCCCTCCCCGCTCGCCCCGCTTCCTGTACATATTCTGATAGCATTCCCGGAGCCTGATAGTGAACCACCCATCGCACATTTGGTTTGTTCACCCCCATGCCAAAAGCAGAAGTACAAACCACAAATTGTAATCTATCCCCCAACCAGGCTTGTTCGATGCGCCTGCGGTCTGGGGCAGTCAAACCGGCGTGATATGCGGATGTATGATAACCTTGTTCTCGCAACCACGCCGCCAGGTCTTCGGTTTCTTGGCGCGATCGGGCATACACCAACCCCGATGTTTTCCCCTGTGTGCCAATAAACTTTAACAACTGCTGGCGCCTTCCCCTCGGAGTCCACACCGTTTTTACCGCCAAATGTAAATTACCACGATAAACACTCAGCAAAAACTTTTCTGGTCGCTGCAACTGCAACACCTTTTCTATGACCCGCAACGCTTCTGGGTCTGCAGTGGCGGTAAAAGCCGCGATACTGATTTTTGTCCCCGGTGGTTTACTGGCCAGTAAAGCTCTTCGCACCGCTCCCAACCGGCGATATGCTGGCCGAAAAGTCTCACCCCATTGTACTAGGCAATGCGCCTCATCGAGAATTATCCCGGTAATTTGCACCTGTGGCGCGGATAAACATTGCCAAACCACCGGTGACAGCAGGGTTTCTGGCGATAGATACAACAGACGCAACCGGTTTTGCTCAATATGGCGCAAAGTTTGCAATCTTTGCTTTTTATCGACTTCCCCGTGGAGCAACTGCGCTGGGAGCTGTAGTTGGCGCAGTTCCTGCACTTGATTTTCCATCAATGCCACCAGGGGTGACACAACTATAGTTAAACCGCCACGCAATAAAGCTGGGAGCTGAAAGCAAATAGACTTGCCCCCACCGGTGGGCATTACCACGATAGCATCTTGTCCCGTGAGGAGGCTAAAAGCGATTTCGCCTTGGGGGGGTCGAAAATCTTCATAGCCCCAGATGCGGCGAAATTCCGATCGCAGTTGCCCCATCAATTTATCTACTGTGTCGGAAACATCAGAATTTTGCACGATCGTCCCGAGTTGGATTATGATAGGAAAATCATTTAAGCCTGAAATTGGGCTGAAGCCCTACTACGAGCCTGAAATTGGGCTAAAGCCCTACTAAGAACCGAAGAAAGAGGGCTAAAGCCCTACTACGAACTGAAGCAAGAGGGCTAAAGCCCAATTACGAGCCTGGAGGTTTGGGGAGGGGTTAGCATGGAATTAGAAATTATTGCCCATCGCGGTTTTTCTGCCGCCGCACCGGAAAATACCCTTGCTGCTTTCGCCGCCGCGATCGAGCATGGTGCTGACGCGATCGAGCTGGACGTACAGCTCACCGCCGACGGCATCCCCGTAGTCATCCATGACAGTAAATTAAAGCGCACTACCGGCACCAAAGGCAAGGTTTTCAAAAAAAATCTCTCCGACCTCAAACAACTCGATGCTGGTGCATGGTTTCACCCCCAATTCTCCGGCCAGCAAATCCCCACCTTAGCAGAAGCCTTACACAGTGCCTCTGGCATCCCCAAACACATTTATTTAGACGTGAAAACCAATGGCGACTGGCCAGATATAGCCATAGCCAATCTCCTAGACACTATCTTAACCCGCCACACAGAGGCTAAATGCGTGATTGCTTCTTTTAATCATCAGTTTGTCGCACAAGTCCGCCAGCAAGACAGCGGCCAAAAGGTAACGATCGGCTATTTAGTCGCCACCCGTTCCGCCTACAAATCCCAACTGCCCAAAGCCGCCGCCGCCGGTAATGCCGTGATGATGAGCGAATATCGCGTTTTATTAAAATACCCCTCCCTGGTAGCAGCCAGCCACAACCTCGGCGTTGACGTAGTAGCCTGGACCGTAGATAAACCCAAACACTTTCAACGTCTATTAGCCATTGGCGTCAACCGCATAATTACCAATACTTTACTGCCGCCATCTGCTCAATAATTCTCACCTAGATTGTGCTGCCACAAACATGAAAATTTCTTTGGCCAAACTTGCAGTTATTTGGCAGGTAGCAAGTAAAAATATCTGGCTATTGGCAACATTGAGTTTCACCCTAATTACTCTAGCTGGCTATTTCGGCAAACTTCACTTCATTTTAGAACAAACATCCCATTTGCGGCTGCACTATCTTCTTGTCAATATTTGCCTGATGGTGGTATTATTATGGTTAGCGCGTCAAGCAAAAATTGCGCTAGCTTTCTGTGCTTTCTGTCTGGTGATTAACCTAGCTGAGATAGTCCCGTGGTATCTGCCTCTATGGGGAAACAACCCCAGTATGACTGGGCAAAACTTGCGGGTGGTAGCGTCCAATGTGCTGCGCAGTAATATAGATTACTCTAGAGTCATATCCTGGGTAAGGCAAGAACAGCCAGACTTAGCAGTTTTCTTAGAAATTCATAATGATTGGTCTAGAGAGTTAGAGAAAGTTAAAGATATTTTACCTTACTCTTTATCATACCCTCAAGATGGTTATTATGGCGTCGCTATCTACAGCAAACTGCCCCTAGAAAATGGTATATATCAAGAATTTGGCGTTAAAGGAATTGTGAGTATTGTCGCCGATGTCACGGTGAGAGGCAAAAAAGTTACAGTTATCGGCACCCATCCCGCTGCACCCCTGAAAGTCAAGTATTTTCACTGGCGCAATATCCAATTAGGAGAAATGAGCCGCTATGTGAGCCAGCTTAATCAGCCTACCATCGTGATTGGCGATTTGAATATCACGATGTGGTCTCCCTATTATAAAGATTTTATTGCCAGTACGGGGATGCGCAATGCTCGCAAGGGTTTTGGGGTGCAACCCACATGGTACAAGAAATCACCGATTTTTGCCATTCCTCTCGACCATTGTTTGGTTAGCCCAGAAATTCAGGTATTAAACAGTGGGGTAGGGGATAATGTGGGTTCAGACCATCTGCCGATAATTGTCGATTTAGCGATTAATTAGAATATGTCATTTGTCCTTGGTCATTTGTCCTTGGTCTCCATCCCCCCATCCCCCCTTTGAAAAGGGGGGGGGGAGGAGAGATTATGCAGCGGCTAGTTGCTGGCTGACAAAATCCCAATTGACGAGACTATTGAGGAAGGTCTGAACGTAATCAGGACGCCGGTTTTGGTAGTCTAGATAGTAGGCGTGTTCCCAAACATCGATCGTGAGTAGGGGAGTTTGACCATTGGTCATGGGGTTTTCGGCGTTTAGGGTTTTGACCACTTTGAGGGTGCCGCCATCCTTAACGAGCCATGCCCAACCGCTGCCGAATTGGGTGCCAGCGGCGGTTTTGAGGGCGGCGATGAAGTCATCGAAGCTGCCAAAGTCGGCGTTAATTTTGGCCGCCAGGTCCCCGCTGGGGGTGCCGCCGCCGCCCGGTTTCATGCACTGCCAATAAAAACTGTGGTTCCAAACCTGGGCAGCGTTGTTGAAAATGCCTGCTTTGGCGGCGTCGCCTGCAGTGGCTTTGATGATTTCTTCGAGGGATTTGGTGGCCAGGTCCGTGTCTTTTACCAAGTTGTTGAGGTTGGTAACGTAAGCATTGTGATGCTTGCCGTGGTGGAATGACAGGGTATTGGCGGTGATGTAGGGTTCGAGGGCGTCTTGGGCGTAAGGTAGTGCTGGAAGTTCAAAAGCCATTGCGTTCTCTTCTCTCTAGATGTTTCACGCTTCGAGATAGATGATACCACATAGGGGGGGCAGAAGAAAGGGCGCTACTTCAGGCATGGAGTAAGGACGACTCTGTGACTTTTGTGCCGTTGGTCTCTCTCCTCCTTGGTGTTATTGAAGATAGAATCAGAAAAAATGCAAAATCCGATCCAACAGAAGGGCCAAGAGCTTCTAATTCCCATTCTCAATCAAGTGGATAATGCCGTTGCCTTGTTTGACCAATCGGGACAGCTAGTTTTGTTTAATGAGAAATTCCCCCTGCTGTGGGGGCTAGAACGAGATTGGCTTGAGGAGTTGCCGCCTTTTCCAGAGATTGTGGCGGTGGTGGTGGCCAGGGGATATTGGTCTCATCACCAGGCAGAATCTCTGGAGGTGGCTTTTGCCCAGACGGCGATTGGCAGCCCTCGGTTATGTGTGGAGCAAACCGATGGCATCAGTTTGCAGGTGGATATTACGCCTACTTCCGATGGGGGAAGGTTGTTGATATTCCGGGATATTACGGAGCATCAGAGGTCACAGGAGAACTTGGAGGGGGAGCTGCGACGCTTGCGGTTTTTGCTGGGGCTGACGGAGCTGTTGCAGGCGAGTGGGGATTTGCTGTCGATCGGCCAGTTTGCCTTGACTTATTTGGTGCAGGCGATGAATTCTGCTTTTGGGGATGTGAAGGTGATTGAGGGGGAAGGGAGCGATCGCCACGCCGGAGCCCTCACCAATCAAATTTCCAGCACTTTCATTGCCACCTACGGGAAACCAGCGGTAGGGGAGCTGGAAGCCTTGCTGCATCAGGGTATCCCCTACGGTCAAGGTTTGCTCTGGGAGGTGGTGGAAACCGGAGAACCTCTATTCGTGGAAGATTACCACAAGCACCCCAAAGCTGTACCGGGATTTCGCCATCCTGGTATCGGCCAACTGGGCATTTTTCCGATTCCCGCTACTACTGGCCGGATTCTTGGGGTTCTGACATTGGAATCGCGCAGTTTGCAAAAACTCCAAGAAGCGCCCCAACAAGATATGCTTTTAGCGGCTTGTCGGATGCTGGGAGCGGCGATCGAGCGAGCCCAAGCTCAGGAAAACCTGCGCAAAACCAATCAAGACTTAGAGCGAGCCTCTCAGCTCAAATCTGAGTTTCTCGCTTCCATGTCCCACGAACTGCGTACCCCTTTAAATGGCATTTTAGGATTTGCCGACTTGCTGCAGCGGCAAATCGCGGGCCAGCTCAACCGTCGTCAGATCAACCAGGTGAAGGCGATCGAAAAAAGCGGCCAGCATCTGCTCGAACTCATTAACGATATCCTCGACCTCTCGAAAATCGAAGCTGGCAAAGCAGAGCTACAGCTAGAAAGCATCTCCATCCAAGACTTATGCAGTAGCTGCCTGAAAATGATTCAGCCGCGAGCCGCCCAAAAAAAGCTGGCGTTATCTTTAGAGCTAGATTATCGCCTGAATCGGGCCAGTCTCGACGAACGCCGGGTCAGACAGATGCTGGTGAATTTGCTCTCTAATGCGGTGAAGTTCACGCCGGAAGGGGGTAAGGTGAAATTAAGTGGCAAACTGGGATTTGGCCTGGATATGGAAGGAGATTTCCGCCCGGATTGCTCGCCGGTGAGCCCCACCAGTCCTTATCTATGTTTGGAAGTCCAAGATTCGGGGATTGGCATTCCCGAGGACAAGTGGCATTTACTATTTAGACCTTTTCAGCAGGTTGACTCTTCTCTTTCTCGTCGCCATGAGGGCACTGGTTTGGGTTTGGCCCTAACGAAGCGGTTAGCAGAACTGCATGGGGGGACGATTTCTTTTCAGTCGGGGTTAGGGTTGGGGAGTGTGTTTCGGATTTGGTTGCCCCTGACGGACACCTTGATGGATGAGGAGCTGCTGGTTGATGAGGCTCCCCTACGCAACCGGGGCGATCTGGGCGATGGGGAAGAAATGCCGAGAGACTCCGCCGACCAACGAGAATTCGCGGGGCGGATTTTGGTGGTGGAGGATCAACCTTCTAATCAGGTGTTGGTGACGGAGCTGCTAGAATCTTCTGGCTATGAGGTGGAGCTGATTTGCGATGGCCAGACAATGATGGCGGCGATTTCCTCACCCTTGGTGACGGGGAAAAATTTGCCTGATTTGGTGCTGATGGATATTCAGCTCCCCGGCGTGGATGGGTTGGAGTTGATCCGACAGATGAAGGCGCATCCCCTATGGCGTGTTGTCCCAGTGGTGGCGGTGACGGCGATGGCGATGCCAGGAGACCGGGAGTTATGCCTGGGTGCTGGTGCGATCGCATATTTGAGCAAACCACTGAATCTTGACCAACTGCTAACGCTGGTAGAATCTTTATTAATTTCCAACTCCACTGTCAATCAAGAACCACTTTAGCCCCAACCCGCTCACTTTATCGTGCGGGCGTCCCCGCCCGCTTGTGGGCATCTCCACCCGCTTTTGCTATCTTGATTTTCCCCGCGCGGAACCCCTCCCCGTGGGTCGCCTATGGCAATAGCGGTTTAATGACAAATTTAACGGCCCTGTGCCTCTGAGTACGGGGCTGCTATCTGAATTTCTAGAAATTTAAACTATCACTAACTCGGCTGGTAAGCAGGGTAGAAATAGGTTAAGCGAAATCTTTCTTAATCCAGAAAACACGATCTATATCTATAATAGATATAGTTACAATAATCCAGATGCTGAGGCTGCAAAAGATGTGGATAGTAAAAATGCTGTCCCGTTTCTCGTGGTGAGCATAAAGATTGTGAAGCAGGCTGTCAGCCTGCTTGTTATTATGAACAAACTGATGCTATGGAAGCGGGCGCTTATGCCCGCGCTACGAGCGATTGGGGGAGGGAGACCAGCAGCGGCTCTGGGCCGTTTGCCCCCACGGGTACGGACGATCGCGATGACTTCCCAGATCTGTGGCTACGCCGTCCTAGTGGCCGTGGTCTTGTGCTGGCAAAGTCTGGCTGCCCGTGAGGAGCAGCTCCTACACCAGGAAACTACAGAGCCAGCGGCAAAGGTCCGCCAGCAACTTCGCCCGGAGGTTCCAGAACGAATCGTTACTCCCGCCAAAATCCCCGGTTATGGCATCGCCATCTGGGATGTTTCAGTGGCAATATACAGCCAAACTCCCACAATCAAACCGTCACAGTATGTGGAAGAAGTCCCAATCGAATTTTATGGAGTTGATTGGCGCTTACAAGTATGGCCGTTGCCGGAAACAATCAAAAAACAGCGCCAAATCCTCCCCAAAAGCTTATGTTTATTGGGAGGATTTGTGGCCTTATGGCTGGTTTTATCCGCCACAAAAGTGCAGAGTCATCCTGACCATAAAACCACCGTCATAGACCAAGACGAAACAATCACCTCCGAACCGGAGGGAGGCGTTGCCTCTGGTAAAGACCAGAGTGCTGCCCCTGTGTTGATGACCACAGATGAAAAACAGACAGCAGAACTAATCAGAATTAATGAAAAACTGCGCCACGAAATCAATGCCAGAGGACAATTAGAGGAAGCACTCCTAGAAAGTGAAGCCGTCCTCGCTGGTATCCTGGATAATGCCGATGACGCGATTATTTCTGTGAATGAAGCCCAAAACATTACCCTCTTTAACCAAGGGGCAGAAAAAATTTTCGGCTATAGTGCCGATGAAGTTCGGGGCAAACACATCAAGATCATTTTGCCGGAAACCTTGCAGGAAATCTACTACCAAGAAGCCGGGGAGGGGGGGAATGGGGGACGGGGGGGGAGTGTGGGAAGTGTGGGGAGTGTGGGGAGTGTGGGAAGTGTGGGAAGTGTGGGGAGTAATCTTCCCCCTCCTCCCCCTCTTCCCTCTCTTCCCCCTCCTCCCCCTCTTCCCCATCCCCCCCCATCCCCCCTCCGGGGACGCTGGGGGCGAGAAATCTTCGGACGCCGCCAAGATGGCAGCCAATTCCCGGCGGAAGCCTCGGTGTCTCTGTTGCAATTGGGAGAGAAACGGATATTTACAGTGATTCTGCGAGATATCACGGAACGCCTTGCTGCCGAAATTGCCCTCGAAGAAAGCCAAACTCGCCTGAAGTTGCTCAATAGTATCGCTACGAGCGTTACTTCGGGAATGTCGGTAGAGCAGGTTATTTCCATGACTCTGAAGCAGATGAGTGAGTATTTCCCCAGTTTGCGGGTTGCCTATGCCACGATTAATGAAACTGGCTATTTGAAATGGCTTTATTCTATAGAGCCCCCGGGGATGCCTTCTTTAAATGGTTTGGGGATGGATCTCACGGCGGCACCTCAGCTTTGGCAATATTTGAATCACGGTGTGGTGAATGCTGTAGCAGATTTGCGCCAAGATTCTCGACTGGCTGCACTAGGAGATGTTTTCTCTGCTAATGGCACTCGGGCTTTTTTACATGTGTCTTTACCGCCCCATGCGGTTTTGGAGGGTTTGCTCTGCTTTCACTCCCCGGCTGTGCGGGAGTGGAGCCAGTATGAAATTTACCTTTTGAAGGATGTGGCGGATTATCTGGCGGTGGCAATTAATGAGGCTCGGGCACAGCAAGAGCGCTTTGAGGCGAAGGAAGAATTACTGCGGCAATCCGAGGCTAATCGTGCTTTTAGTGCTAATCTGAAGCAGTTGCACCGTCTGAATACTACCAATTATCAGAATCTCCCATCTTTGTTTGAAGATTATCTGCAAACGGGATGTAAAATTTTCCATGTATCTGCGGGGGCGATCGTTAAAAATAATGGCATTTCTCCTGAGCCGGTTCACCCCACTGGTTTGGATTCTGAAACTGGAAGGGAGAAAAGCGACTCCTCTTTAAATCTTGGCTCGGCTTCACTGGCGCCCCAGCCTGAGCCAACGATGGCTACGCCGACCTGGCGGTTCGTGGCGGCTAAATCTGAAGCTGATTGGCCTCCGGGATGGGAGACGGAATTAAATGAGGATTTAATTGGGCAGGTATTGCGGACAAATCAAACAGTCGCCTTCGGCAATTATTTTCAGGAAAAAAATCATCACCAAGACCTACCAAATCTGGGATTAAAAAATAAAAAAATTAAATTTTATATTGGTACGCCAATATTTGTAGGAGCCGATATTTATGGTTGGCTATTTTTCCTGTGCTTTCAAAACAATAAAAGATATTTGATGGAAGAATATGAGCATGAAATTATAGAAATGATGGCTCAGAGTATTGGTAAATTTATTGAATCTCATCAGCGCGAAATTGAAAGACAAAATGCGGTGGAAGAATTGCGGGAGAAACAAAAATTAATTCAAAAAATTGCCGATGCTAATCCCAACATATTGTATATTTATGATATTGAAGAAGGTCGAAATATCTATGCTAATCGAGAACTGGCCGTAATTATGGGCTACACTCCGGCAGAAATCGGGGAAATGGGCAATAATTTTTTTCAAAATATGCTACATGGGGATGATTTGGAGAAACTGACCCATCGGTTAGAGAGATTTGCGGTGGCCAAAGATGGGGAAATCATCGAAACTGAGTACCGGATGAAGGATAAAAACGGGGAATGGCATTGGCTTTATAGCCGCGATGTGGTGTTTTCAAAAACGGCTGAGGGGAAGCCTAAGCAAGTTTTGGGCACGGCGACGGATATCACCGATCGCAAGCGGGTGGAACATCAGCTCCAGGAAGCGAATGAGAAACTCACCGTTTGGGTGCAAGAGCTGGAATCCCATAACCGGGAAATCACGCTTTTGGGAGAAATGAGCGATTTTCTGCAAGCGTGTCTGCGGGTGGAGGAAGCCTGCAAGGCGATCGCCACCCTCATCCAACCCCTGTTTCCCCACATCGGCGGCGCTGTGTTTCTGATCAACGAGTCCAATAACCTGATGGAAGCGGTGGCAACCTGGGGCGATACTTCTTGGGGAGAAACAGTGCTGGCACCCCATGAATGCTGGGCGCTGCGGCGCGGTCGGCTCCATAGTGTGGATGCGATTAACTCTGGTTTACGCTGCGGCCACCTCGATCGAGTCCAGAAGCTGGCAGGTTCTCTATGTGTCCCGATGATGGCTCAGGGAGAAACCCTCGGTTTGCTACTACTCATTGCCTCGGAACCGGGGCAGCTTAACGCCGGGAAAAAGCGCTTAGCATCAATGGTGGCAGAACATGTCAGTTTGGCTTTGGCCAATTTAAAACTCCGGGAAACCCTGGAGCATCAGAGTATTCGTGACCCGCTCACGGGACTGTTCAACCGTCGCTATATGGAAGAGTTCCTGGAGTTGGAATTACACCGCGCTAGCCGCAAGCAGCAATCTTTGGGCGTGGTGATGATAGATGTGGACTACTTCAAGCGCTTTAATGATACCTTTGGCCATGAAGCGGGGGATACTTTACTGCGAGAACTGGGGATGTTTTTGAGAAGCACCCTGCGGGGTTCAGATGTGGCCTGCCGCTACGGCGGTGAGGAATTGACTTTGATTTTGCCGGAATGTTCTTTGGCTGATACTCTGGAGCGAGCCGAGCAAATCCGCCGGGGAATTAAGGCGATGCAGGTGCTACATCGCGGCGAGCTGTTGGGTGCGGTAACGGTTTCTTTGGGGGTGGCTTGCTTCCCGGAACACGGCTCTACTGGGGATGCGGTGATTCGGGCGGCGGATATGGCGCTATATCGGGCGAAAAAGGCTGGGCGCGATCGAAGTATCAGCGCTCCCTCTTAGTAATTGATAATTGATAATTGATAATTGATAATTATCAATTATCCTTTGGTTTATCATACAAGTGACAAGTGACAAGTGACAAAGGACAAAGGACTCGCCGGACTTAGGACTCTTGGACAAAAATCACGAGTCATAAGGATTAGCGGGTTGGGGAATTTTTCGCACTGAACTAGCTTGAATAGTAAGTTGCCTTTTGTTCTGTAAAGTTTCGGTAATCATCTGCCCTTCTACTTCTAACCAAGTATCGGGGGGGAAGCTACTGCGGCTCCCCTCTAATTTGACTGGTAATCCCACCGGGTACGCATCAGCAGCACAGCAGGTAATCACAAACCTTGATAAGAGGAGGTATTGTTCGGGCAGTTCTTGTAGGTGGATCGCAAAGCCAGAGACTTTCACTTTTTGGCCAGTGTAGGCGTCTGGTTCGGGATAGACTGTGAGAGTGCGCACCCATCCAATCAGCGATCGCTCCTCGGGACGGGTGTTATAGCGAAAAGTTTGGGGCGTTTGCGTCACAGGCAGAAAATCGCTCACGCCGCGCTGGATGGCCTTATCGCTGGCAAACACCTTCGGTTCTCCAAATAAACCCACCACCGCCGCCACCAATAGCAAACCCGTACTCCAACCCGGACCAAACAAACTAATATGTTGGACTGTCCCAGAGGCGTTAGCATTATTGGTAATAGATGGATGTTTCATTTGCTGGTAAAGTAACCGCGCCTGGAGGGTGCCGATACAGAGTAAGCCAATACCAGCCACCACCGTCAGCCAGAAGTAATTGCGATGAATCAGGATGTTTAACTGGCCTGTGACCCAGTATTTTAACATCAACACACCCCAAGCTAATACTGCCACCACATCCAGCCAGGGACTTAAGTTTTTCCAAGTCAAATATTTTTTGTGCATTTCTGGATTTGTCAAAGGACAATTAATAATTGACAATTGATAATTGATAATTGATAATTGATAATTGATAACTATAAGGTATCAATTGTTAATTATCAATTCAAATGACTAACGACCAAGATTTAGCCGACTTTCAAGTTATAGGCGAGGGTGAAGAAAAAAGTCATCAGGGCAGGAATAGCCGTGATATAAACGATCGCTCTGCCTTTGAAAATCCACCACATCAACCCCAGAGCTTTGAGGTCAATCATCGGACCGAACACCAAAAATGCTAGCAATGAGCCGGTAGTGAAGCTGGAGGCGAAGGAGAGGGCAAAAAAGGCATCCACAGTGGAGCAAATGGAGACAGCGGCGGCGAGCAGGAGCATCGCAGATATGGAGCTGACTGGACCAGCGCCGATGCTCAGAATCACGTCCCGAGGTACTAGCACTTGGATGGCGGCGGCGATCGCGCTCCCTACCACCAGCACCCCCCCCAGTTCCCGCAATTCCAAAATCACATTTTCCACAAACAGGCGCACTTTTTTTGCATCCACCTGAGAACCAACCCTCGATCGCATCGTGTCTCTGTCGGTTCTGGCGGTTAGCTCTGGCAAAGTGGCGGTGTCCAGGCGCAGGGGGGCACCCCCTTCCCCAATGAGGAAACTTCCCGACTGTAACAACGGGGAAGTGGAGACGTTAGCGCCCAACCGAAGGTCAGCGGAGCCTCTCGGTCTATTCACGTTATCAGTAGGAATTTTCGGGATGGCTCTGACTACCGCTGGCTGTAAAATTGGGCTCAAGTCTGCCTGGGCACTGAAAACCCATCCCACAGTAGTGGCAATGACCAGGGAAAATAACACCCGCAATACCACAATTTCCGGCATTTCCCGAAAAGCGGTCCAAGTTGACCAAATCACCACTGGGTTAATTGTCGGTGCTGCCAGTAAAAAGCCGATCGCCACCGGCGGTGGCACCCCCTGCATCAGCAACCGCCGCGCCACCGGGACATTACCGCACTCGCACACGGGAAACAAAAACCCCACCAAACTCCCCACCAAAGCTCCCGCCAGGGGGTGCCGTGGCAGTGCGGCAATCAACTTACGCTCATCGATATACAGCAGCAGTACGCTCGATAGCAGCACCCCCAGGAGCAAAAAAGGGATTGCCTCTACCAGGAGGCTCATAAAGATTGTCAGCCCGTTGTTTAATTGATTCATCTGATATGCTTGGTTTTCCCGTGTTGGAGCCTTGAGCAGAAAATTGCTTCCCTCTGTGAAGGTCAGCGGCGCCGAAGCGTTCCCCGTCCCATCCCCCCCCAACCTCACCGATCAAGGGGGGAGCCGTCATTACCGCCATATTCTATCGGAACCGGGGCATTGCCGGGAGACTGGTATCGCCGCCGTTCCAGAGGCACTCTGTCCCTGGGGCCGCCCCTAAAATTAGCGCAAAAAGCGCCCTCATATGGCTGCATTCAGCAATAGACAGGGGCAAAATTTACCTTAAGCTGGATTTAAATTATAATTAATCGAAAATTAATGATTAACCTGAAAATCACTCTTGACATTAAACCCTAATATAAATGATAATTGTTTAGGTATAATATACGATTTATCAATACAGTGCCGCTAACTGGCTTCAAAAATATTGTCAAATAAAATTCTTGCCGGAAAAATATTGTTAGCAATTGTGCAGATTTAGATTGAGTTAAAAAATATTCCCCATCATGTTAAATTCTTTGGCATCAGCGATTTGGTCGCCTCGATTAGGTCATGCTAGCCTAGACCTAGATGCTACGCTTGCCCAAATGTCATTGTATGAATTTGAAATCGAGGCGAATCACCTGGGCAAAAATGTGGCATTAGGTCTAGAAAATAATCCCCTGCTGCCTGGAGTCATCTTGACGGAAGAAGGGCGGTTTTTAGGGATGATTTCTCGGCAGCGTTTTTTTGAACATATGAGCCGACCTTATGCACTGGAATTGTTTTGGCAACGGCCAGTGAAGACTTTATATCGCTTTGCCCAAACTGAGGTTTTGGTTGTCCCTTGGGATACGAAAATCGTAGATGCAGCTCGGTCAGCTCTGGAGCGTTCCCCCCAGTTAATCTATGAACCAATTGTGGTAGAAAAATCTCCCGATGCTTCGGGCAAGATATCATATAGTTTAATTGACGTGCATCAATTAATGTTAGAGCAAGCCCAAATTCACCAAAGAGCGAGGCATTTGGTAGAAGAACTTTACCAAAAGTTGGAAACAGTTAACCAAGAGCTATATCGCCTCGCCAATTCCGATGGTCTGACTTTAGTGGCTAACCGCCGCCGCTTTGATGAATACTTCGATCGCGAGTGGCGTCGCTGCGCTCGGGAGCAAACCCCAATTTCTCTAATTTTGTGCGATATCGACTATTTTAAAAGATACAATGACTCTTGTGGTCATCTCGCTGGTGATGACTGCTTGCGACAGGTGGCAGCAGCTATCAATAAAGGCATCATGCGACCGGGAGATTTATTGGCCAGATACGGGGGAGAAGAATTTGCCGTGATTTTACCTAACACTCCCTCAGAAGGTGCTGTGACGGTGGCGAAAAGGATTCAATCCCACATCAGAGAGTTACAAATTCCCCATCCAGCTTCTCCGGCGAAGCGTGTCACCCTCAGTTTAGGTGTGGCAACGAAAATTCCTTCCCGATTGGCTCCGGCGAGCGAAGGAAGCTACACAGACCTGGCGGTTCAGCCGCCAGCCACGCCTTTAGGAGCGGCGATGTTGACCTCGGGAAAGGAGTTGCTCGCCGCTGCTGATACAGCTCTATATTTGGCCAAGAATCATGGACGCGATCGCTTTGCTGTCACCCTTTCCTAATTGTGGCTGGCCACTCCTGGTTTGTAGTTGGGCTTTAGCCCTCCCTCCGTCTCCTGTAGTCTCCGTTAAGATTGGGCTGAAGCCCAGCTACGAACGCTACAATTTTTCTAAATAACTCAGCAAATCCGCCATTTCTTGGGGATTGGGTTTAAATTGCGGCATCGGTGGGGTTTCGCCACTGATGACTTGATGGATGATTTGCACCCGAGATTTTCGCTCGCCCACATTCTCTAGGCTCGGACCCACCTGAGAGCCCGATCGGACTCCATGACACCCGGCGCAGTTGAGCTGAAAAATCGCATGACCCTGCACCAGGTCCCCATTGAGAGATAAAACGCTTTTGATATAGGGGTCTGAGAATTGAGACTGGTAAGCCAATAGCATAGCGAACCCGATCGCCAATACTGCCACCACCGCCAAGACTCTGCAGAATAAGGACAATTGATGAATTGCCCCGACTTGGCCAATGGCGCTGCTGTGGTCAGTTTCCGCCATGTCCTCTTCCAACTGTTGATTATCCGAAACCACGATTAAGGGAAAATCTACAAATATCTTATTATTTAATAACATAGCTTAAAAATTCCCCCCCACGGGATCGACGGGGAGACGGGGCGATGGGGAGACGGGGAGATGGGGAGATGGGGAGATGGGGAGACGCGGTTCGGCTTCGCCCTTCGACTTCGCTCAGGGCAAGCTCACCGACCGGGGAGACGGGGAGACTCGGAGACGGGGAGACTCGGAGACGGGGAGACGGGGAGACGGGGGGACGGGGAGACGGGGAGGAGGGGGAAGAGGGGGAGGGGTGGGAAGAGGGGGAAGAGGGGGAGGGGTGGGAAGAGGGGGAAGAGGGGGAGGGGTGGGAAGAGGGGGCAGAGGGGGAAGAGGGGGAAGATCACTCCCCACACTACCCACACTCCCCCCAC
>Ga0073934_10004240_pt1 | contig 24341 bp, 16 predicted proteins | sample LarsenN4metaG_FD_76834 | JGI IMG/M metagenome (GOLD analysis project Ga0073934, IMG submission 76834) | Hot spring sediment bacterial and archeal communities from British Columbia, Canada, to study Microbial Dark Matter (Phase II) - Larsen... ... | reverse complement strand
CTCGTAGTTCATGTTGGCCAGGGAGATCTGCTTGAGGTTGTTGGAGCACTTCGCCCGGGCAGCGGCCTCGCGGACCTTCTGGACGGCGGGCAATAGGAGGCCGATGAGGATGGCGATGATCGCAATCACCACCAGCAGTTCGATGAGTGTGAATCCGCGACGAAGAGGGCGCATGGGAGTACCTCCACCAACACGAGAAAAAGAACGCAAGGATTCAGAACAACAGACAAGAACGAATGCGGAAACCAAGGCGACCGCCGCCCGCGCACCAGGCCGCGCGGACGAGGAATCTCGGCTCATCCGAGAGCGGCGCGCCTCGTCAGGCGGTTCATCCGCGATGACAAGTCACGCCAGCACAGCGCCGGCCCATCCCCGATCGAGAGGCCACCGGCGCGATGTCGTGGCCGCCTCACGCGCCGGCACACGGCCCTAAACCCGGGCGCACGGACGCTGAGGCGACGAGCAACACGACGACCTTAGCCGCGCGGCGGCCGGTCGATCCGTGTGGGCGCACCGGCGCGGGGATGCAGCGCGATCCCGCTCGTCGCGCTCCAAGGCTCAAACCGCGACAAGGTCGCGGGAGCCGGGGGACAGGCCAAGTGGTCCTGGACCAATGTCGTGAGGGGGGCGGGCGGTGTCGGCTCCGGCCGCGGGGCCTGCCGGCAATGCGGGCCCCGACAGGGACGATCCGAGTGGGGCGACGACACCCCGCTGGCCGCCAGCTCCGGCGGCAGGTCAAGTTGCCTGGAAATCTGATGCGGCGGCAGCAGATAGTCGCCGCAACTGGCGACGGCGTCGCTGGCGGTTCCCAGCCACGCGAACAAGCCTGCGCACACCAACCCCGCCACCGTCAGGGACGGTAATCCGGTTGTTCGACGCGGGCCAGAGGGAAACACGAAATCGACGACCTTGACGTGGCCGACACTCGCTGGACAAGTGTGTTCAACTCTATCGACCGCCCCCCCAGAAATTCAAGAGCGCGTCCGAGCCACACCGCAGAATGTGGAAGAATTGCCAAGTCGTCGGCCCCAAGACAGCCTTCGTGGTGACCTCTCAACTTCCGAGGCGCAGGGACTCCACCACGGCCCGGACCAGATCGGGATCGACCGTGAAATCACGGGTCTGGGCATTCACCACGCGTCCGCTCAGGAAGACATGCTGCTGACCCCAGGCGGCGGTGGTCAGGCGGAAACAGCCGTTGGCCGTGTCGCGGGGATGCAGCTCCACCACGGTCGCCCCCTCTGGCGCAAACAGTGAATTCGTCAAGCCCGCACCGTGGGGACCAACGATCACCTGCGCATCGGCAAACGTCTTCCGCTGTTCCGCCAACGACATCCCCGTCAGCGTCAGCGAACGAAAACCCAGCGGCTGCAGGACGGCGAGAAGATCGGCCTCATTCGCCACGCGCCGCGACGGAGCATCGTGACGCGAGACGTACAGGCGACTTGAACCACCCCGTGTCCGCGGACTTGCCAGCGCACCCCGCAAACGCTGCAAGACGTCCGGCGCGAAGCCGCCGGGTTGCGGGAGGATCAGCGTCTCGACTTCGTGCGCCTCGCCGGTCAGACATCGCCAGCGTGATTCGTCAATCCCCAGCGCCCGCAGCGCGTCCGCCTGCGGCTCGGTCAATGGGCCGGGTACAATCACCGGCAACGCGGCGAGCTCGGGCCAGTCGGCTATCACCATCAGCCGCGGCAGGCTGTCGAGCAGCCAGTGATGCCAGTTGTGAGCCCAGGGCTGGGCGAGCAACACCGCCGTTTCCGACCACCGCGGGATCTCCGACGGCTTCCGCCACAGCACCGCCTCCAGCGGCACTGTGCGCCCGGTCGAGGACATCTGCATCTTCAACCGTACGCGCTGAAACCGCACGCCGTCGTCGAGATTGGCCTCGCTCCAGTACGTCTCCTGAAACACCCGCCCCGACGCGGCCACGACGGCTTTCGGCCCAATGACCACCGCATCCGAGAGCGCCTCCACACGCTGCGGGCCGACGGCGTACTCAACGACGTTCCGCGGCGGACCCGCGAAGAAGAACGCAGCATCGTCCGGCTGCGGAAACTGCGGCGGATCGCAGGTCACGCGCCGGGCCGGAACCAACTCCAATCCACATCCCCGACCGCCCGGCGCCAACAGTTGGCGACGCAGACCAACGGCGCGGGTCCACCCGGCGAGCGACGTCGGCTGCAGGATGTCAAACTGATCGCCGCTCGCCGGAGGAGAACTCATCGACTCACCGCTTCTTCTTCGAGCGACGCACGGTGCCTGGCGTCCGTTGCGGTTTGCCTCCCGCCGCGGCGGTCAAGGTTACGAGGGGCTCGAACGCCTCGGTCTCGCTGGAGAACGACAGGATCTGCCCCGTCTCCAGCCGGTAGACCCAGGCGTGCAGCGTCAGCTCGCCGCGCTGCAGCGCCGCCGCGACCACCGGGTGCGTTTGCAGGTTCTCCACCTGGACCAGCACGTTCTCCTGAACCGCCGCTTCGAGCAGGGCCGGTCCCTTCAGTTGGCCGTAGTTCTCCTCCACAATCCGCCGCGTGGTTTCCGCCTGCTGCAGCCACGCCCGAACTGCGGGAAGCTTGTCCGTTTGCCGGGGATCCAACAGCGCCTTGATCGCCCCGCATTGCGAATGCCCGCAGACCACGATGTGCTGGACCTTGAGCGCGGCGACAGCGTACTCGATGCTCGGCCCCTCGCCGCCGTTGGACGCGCCGTACGGCGGGACCAGATTGCCTGCGTTCCGCAGCGAGAACAGTTCCCCCGGATTCGCCTGCAGAATCAGGTTCGGATCGACGCGCGAGTCACTGCAACTGACGAACAACGCGCTGGGACTTTGCCCCTCCGCCAACTGGGCGTAAAACTCCCGCTCCCGCGTGAAGATCTGCGAATGAAACTGGTGAATGCCGCTGAGCAAATGGTCCATGAAGCAAGTCCCTCCTGAATGGGCGGCGACATTATGACTGAGGCAACTCGCGTGGCCAGTGGAAAAGCAGGTCGGCAACGACATAATGATCATCAGAACACTACTCTTCCCAAAGTTGTTGACCACCTGGCAAACAGCCGATAAAATCCATGCTTGTTGATGCATCTATCCCACCCAAAATCTGCCTCCCTCGAACGCTGCGGAGTTCCCACCGTGCTGCGCATCGAAGCTGGTTCCACCCCCCGGTATTGCGACGGACATTCCCGCCGCAGCTTTCTGCAAATCGGTTTGACGGGCCTGGCCAGCCTCGGCCTGCCCCAGATTCTGCGGGCCAAAGAGCAATCCCGGTCCTCCGCCAAAGACACCGCGTGCATTCTCATCTGGCTGGATGGCGGTCCCGGCCACATGGACATGTACGACATGAAACCCCAGGCCCCCGCCGAATACCGCGGCCTGTGGAACCCCATCCCTACGAACGTCCCCGGCGTCGAAATCACCGAGCTCTATCCGCTGCAGGCCCGGTGCGCAGACAAGTTCTCGATCGTCCGTTCGCTGCCCCCCGCCACCGGCGACCACTTCAGGGCCGGCCATCGGTTGCCAACCGGCCGCGGCGGCGCACGCGGGCCCGATCCGCCCGGCAAATACCCCTTTGTCGGTGCCATCGCGACCAAGCTGCTCGGCCCGCGGAAGCCCGGCATGCCCGCCCACGCCGCGGTGCCCTATGCGTCCAGCATCGGTCTGCGGCCCGGTTACTTCGGCGGCAACTACCTCGGCGTGGCCCACAATCCGTTCGAGACCGATGGGGATCCCAACGCGGCCAACTTCGAGGTGCGCAATCTGCAAGTCCCCGGCGGGCTGTCGGTCTCCCGCTTGGAAGACCGCACGGCCCTTGCCAAACAGTTCGATCGCCTGCGGCGCGACGTCGATTCCAGCGGCATGATCGACTCGATGGACCGCTTCGATCGCCAGGCCTACGAACTCGTCGCCGGGGAGAACGCGCGAAAGGCGTTCGACATCGGCCGCGAAGATCCCCGCCTGCGGGATCGCTACGGCCGGCATCAATGGGCCCAGAGCATGTTGCTTGCGCGGCGACTGGTCGAGGCGGGCTCCACCGTCGTCACCGTGCATCTCGGCGGCTGGGATCACCACTGGGACTTGAAGGCGGGTTACGAACGCTTGCTGCCGATCGTGGATCAGGGGGTGTCGGCCCTGTTCGAGGACCTTGCGCAGACCGGGCTGCTCGATACGACGCTGGTCATGTTGTGCGGCGAGTTCAGCCGCACGCCGCGGATGAACGACGGCGGCAACGGCGGCGCCCCGATGAGCATGGGCACCCCCGGCCGCGACCACTGGGGCAACGCCATGTTCTGCCTGATGGGGGGCGGCGGCGTGAAAGGCGGCCGGATCGTCGGCTCCACCAACCGCCTCGGCGAAGCTCCGCAGGACCGCCCGGTCACCCCGGCGGACATTCACCACACGCTGTTCCACGTGCTGGGCGTGGACCCGAGCGTGAGCTTCCTGAATCATGCCGGACGACCGGTCCCGGCCCTCGAACCCGGTGCGGTGATTCACGAGTTGCTGTGACGCGATTGAAAGTCCCGTGGCCCGACGCCCACGGGTTGCAACCCGTGGGCGTCTGTCGTCGATAACCCGACTCCAAGAGATCGACTGAGAAGTGCACTCCATGCTGTCGATCTTCGATCAGTCGCCGCGACTCTGTGACCGCTTGCCGCGGCGGGAGCTTCTCCGCGCCGGAGCGCTCAGCTTGTCGGGAGCGCTGCTGTCGCGATCGGCACGGGGAACGCCCGTGGTGCCGAAGCATGCGAGGGCCAAACGGGTCATCGTGCTCTTTCTGCTGGGCGGGCCGCCGCAGCATTCGACGTGGGACCCCAAGCCCGATGCGCCGCCCGAAGTCCGCGGCGAGTTTGGGCCGATTCCGACGGTGGTGCCCGGCCTCAACATCTGCGAACTGATGCCCGACACCGCCCGCGTGGCGGACAAACTCGCGGTGCTGCGGGCCGTTGTCACGGGGGACAACGCCCATTCGTCGAGCGGTTACGCGATGATGACCGGGCAGCCGCACGTGCCGCTGCAGGTCGAGAACGCCAACCCCGGTCCGCCGAACAACTGGCCGACGATGGGGGCGGTCGTGCAGCACCTGCATCGGGGCCGGCGGCTGTTGCCCCCGGCGGTCCGGTTGCCGATGCACATCTTCAACACGGATCAATCGGTCTGGCCCGGACAGGACTCGGGCTTCCTGGGCCACGCCGCCGATCCGTGGCTGTTCCGCTGCGCGCCGGCGAGCCCCGACTATGCGGTGCCCCAGTTCCAGTTGCAGGCGGACGTGTCACTGGGGCGGCTCGACCATCGCCAGACCTTGCTGACGCAGCTCGAAACGCAACTGCGGGAAATCGACCGCGGCCCGGCCTTCGACGAATACGGCTCGCAGCGCGACCAGGCGCTTTCGCTGTTGAGCACGGCGTCGGCCCGCGAGGCGTGCGACCTGAACCGCGAGACCGACGCCACGCGCGACCGTTACGGTCGCAGCCAGTTCGGGCAGAGCGTGCTGCTCAGCCGGCGGCTGATCGAGGCCGGCGTGAGCTTCGTGCAGGTCAACTGGTTCCGCGGCCCCGAAGAGCCGTCGGACGCGCCGTGCTGGGACAGTCACGTCAACGAATCGTTCCGGCTCAGGAACGTACTCGTTCCGCCGCTGGACCGCGCGCTGGCGGCACTCATCGGCGATCTCGACGAACGGGGCCTGCTCGAAGACACGCTGGTGGCCTGCCTGTCGGAGTTCGGCCGCACCCCCCGGTTCAACGCGCGGGCCGGCCGCGATCACTGGGGGCACGTGTTCTCGGTCGCCCTCGCCGGCGGCGGGATCAAGGGGGGCGTCGTCCACGGCGCATCCGATGGACAGGGGGCGTTTCCGACGGAGGGGGCCGTCGCGCCGTGCGACATCACGGCCACGATCTTCGACCGGCTCGGCTATGCTCCGGAGACGGAAATCCACGACCCGCTCGGCCGCCCGCTTCCCATCAGCCGCGGCGTGCCGATCTCCGCCATCCTCGCGTGAACCGTCACAATCCGCACGGCTTGCGCTGGGGGTTGCATTCGCCATCGCGACAGGGGAACCCGTCTTGCGACCGCTTTGGGATGGATTAGCCTGAACGTCTGGGTCGCGGCGAAACTGCGCTGATGCTTCGCTGCTGCTCGGTACTGTTCGGGAGTGGATCGACATGCGACGGGTGATGTTGGCCTTGCTGACCGTGGCGACCGTGTTGAGTGCCCACGGCGACTCGCTGGATGCGGGGTCCAAGAAGAAACTCGGCTACGCGACCTGTGCCGCGCCGTTCGCGAGCTGTTACGCGCCGACGTGCGCGGGATGCGCAGCACCCGGTTGCTTCGCGCCATCTTGCGCGGGCTGTGCCGCTCCGGGATGTTTTGCCCCTTCCTGTGCGGGACCGATGTGGGACTGCGGCGGCTGCGCCGCGCCGGGTTGTGCCGGGCCGTATGGCTCTGGCTGGAACTGGTCCGATCCGTACGGCGGACCGATGCCGATGGGCCCGTTGATGGGCGGCATGCGGCCATTCATGACGAACGGCCTGACGGCGGCCACAGAACACCCGACGATCCCGGCGATCCCACCGGCGGAAGACCTCGTGTGGTGAACCGCGCGGTCACACGGCCGGTTCGCTCGTCTCCGACGTCTCGCCGCGCGATTCCGGCGGGAGCGCGATCCGCTGCGAGCCGACCAGGACGGAGCCCCAGCTCACGACCAAGGTCGCGCCGGACGCAGAGAACTCGCGGATGATCCGACCGCGCTCGGCGGCGCGCGTGCCCGCGGGAGCCAGCCGCATGGCCCGTTCGATCTCCGCCGGTTCGAGCACCGGATGCGTCAGGCCGGCGGCCTCCAATCGCCTCCAGTAACCGCCCGACGAAAGCTCGTGATACCGCAGGTCGATCTTCTTGCAGGCATCGCGCGGAAGGTCGGCGCCCGCCTCGTCGAGGAGGTAACGCTTGGTGATCCAATCCACGCGGCCGACGAGCGCGTGCGGGTTGTCCTCCAGGTCGTCGAGCACGGCCGCCCACCGGGCAAGGATGTCCCAGGCTTCCTCGGGAACGGCCGTCTGGCTGTGCACATACCGGCGGCAGGCATTGAGATACCACCGCTGGATCTGCATGGCGGTCAGCGCCCGGCCGTCGCGGAGCGGAATCCGCTCCTGCAACGCACTGTCGCGCGAGATCTGATGCAGCGCCCGCTTCCATCGCCGCGGCTGGGGGACGTCATCGATCACGCCCGCTTCGATGGCCTCGATGACCAGCGCGGTCGCCCCAATCCGCAGGTACTCGGCCTCTTCGCAGAGATTGGAGTCGCCAATCCCGATCTGCAGCCGCTGCCGCTCGGCCATGAGCTGCGCATACAGGTGCGGCTGGAGAAGTCCGAAGAAGCAGAGCTTCAGGAACTGCCCGAGGCCGAAGATCGGTCGGTCAAAGTCGACCAGGAGATGCAGGAACTTGCGGTTCCGCGACGTCGCCTTCTCCGCAACGTGAAACTGTCCGCCGGGAGCAATCCAGCCGGCCCCAGCCCAGACCATGCGCGACAACAGGAACGGCAGCAGCCGGTCCTGCGTCCGTGCCATGCGGGTTGTGGAGAACAGCGCCGACAGCGTTCCCGCCAGCGGAATGAGCGCCACCCGCAAGCCGAACTCCAGCAGGGCCTCCACCCAGGCTGGCAACCACGGATGCGACCCATGTCCGGTCAGCCAACTCCGATCGCTGAGCCACTGCTGCCAGTAAGCCGGACCAGGCGTGAGACGAATGGCCTGCCGCACCACGGCAAACAACAAAAAGTTCACCAGCAGCAGCACCAGAAACAGCGGCAGCACGACGAACAGGATCAGCAGGGCCAGGACCGCCATGATCGCCGTCGTCCCGCACTGCCAGAGCTTGAGCCGCCAACCCTGGGCCAGCAGGGCCTCATAGTTCTCCTGCGCGCCGTAGGAATGGCCGGCGCTGTCGCGGCAATTCTTGACGAGAAAGAACTCGCCCGGCGCGGCCTCGGCGGCGGCTTCGCTAAGCAGGCGGTCCAGGGCCCGTTGATGCGCCAACAGGTCGCGGGGACTGCGACACTCGGGCGTGCTGCCTTCGATGAGACCCACGCCGCTGGCGGGCCGCCGGGACTCGAACCAGACGGCGGCCCCGTTAGCCAGGAACACACCCCGCTTGCCGCAGCCCTCTTCGTCGGCCCCGCCGATGGGGAGCCGCTCGCTCAGCTGCTGCGCCAGCCGCTCGAACAACATCCGGTCGCTCGGCCTGTCGGCGCCACGGGAACCGTGATACCGGACGGCATACTCCGTCTCCAGCCCGAGCAACCGGTCAAACATGCCGCGACTATTCGCCACCCAGCGGTGTGACCACTTCCGCGAGATACTGCACGGTCTCAACAACGGCATCGGCCCGGATCGCCTCCAGCACCGTTTCCACCGCAGGCGTTCCCACCTCGGTGACGGCCTCAGTCTCCACTGCGAACTCGTTCGGCTGCATGGACAACTCCTTCGGACGATCCGAATCGCCAATTCAGGACACGGAGTGACAACCCACTCCCCGGAGGGGACCTCTTCCCCAAAAGCATACCGCTACCTGGGGGCGGAAGGAAAGACCCCGTCGGCAGAATTCCGGTTCGCCCCCGGTTCCTCAGAATGTCACGCCCGCCTGGCCGCGGATCGTGAACGGCGCCCCGGGGGCCACCTGAAAATCGGTGACCGATCCCGTGTAGTACTGCCGATCGAACAGGTTCTCAAAGTACACCGCCAGGCTGAACCGCCCCCTGTCGTAGAACACGCCGGCATCGAACCGCGTGTAATCCGGCAGCCGCAGCTCCCCGCCAAAACTGGCCAGACGATCATCCACGTACATCACGCCAAAGCCGCCCCCCAGCCGCTTCTCGGGCAGTTGAATGACGTTGTATCGCGTCCAGAAATTGGCGATGTGCCGAGGCACATTCCGCGGTCGGCGGTCGTCGAGCATCGGGTTGGATTCGTCGCGCAGCACAGCATCGGTCACGGTGTAGTTCGTGGACGTGCTCCAGCGATCGGTGAGCTGTCCCACCAGGCTCAGTTCCACCCCCTGGCTGGTGAGTTGCCCCACCTGGGAGGTGATGAAGAACGGCGGCGTCGCCACGGCAAGGTCAATCGTGTAGTTGTCCTTCTGAATCCAGAACCACGAGATCTGCCCAACCAGTTGCGACGTGAGTTGCATCTTCGTGCCCAGCTCCCACGCTTCGCCGAGTTCGGCCAGCAGCGGCGCATCGGTCAGTCGGGCGCCGCCGCCGGGGGGATCAAAGGAGCGACTGTAGCTGGCGTACAGGCTCAGCAGCTCGGGCAAGGGCTGATAGACGACGCCCACGCGCGGCGTCCAGCGATAGAACGCCTGATCGGTTTCCGTATCGGGGAGCGTGGGAATGCCGAACGTCGTCAGTTCGCGCTGAAACGTGACGTCGGCCTGATCGTAGCGCACGCCGTACATGGCCTGCCATTGCGGATTGAACTTCAGCACGTCCTGAAAGTAGACGCCGTGCCGGTTCTGCCGGTAGACCGACGTGAACACCGCCGGGCGGAAGAACACGGGGAAGTCGCGATAGTCGGGATTGAGCGCGTCGATCGGCAGATCCTGCAAACCGGGGATCGTCGATTCCGAGCGGAAATTGTTCGAGACGAACCAGCCCTGCTCGGTGCCGAGCACGAGCTTGTGTTCCACCGAACCGGTCAGGAACTCACCGGCCAGGTTGGCCGTCAGGCCGTGATACTGCTCGAAGAACTGCGGAATGTCCTGCCGCGAGCGATTGATGGTCGTCGTGCCGGGCTCCTGGCTGAGCGGAAACGTGCCCGACGAGGGCGCGTAGTAGAAGATGTTCGTCGCCATCACGCGGGCGGTCCAGATGTCGTTGAACCGGTGATCGAGAAACAGCGACTGCCGCCAGTCCTGGAACAGCATGAAGTCGTTGTCGGGCTCGCCGAGGAACTGCTGGATGGGCACCCGGCCGAGTTCGCCGTCGAGCGCCACGACGCCCGTATCGAACCGCCGGCGATCCTGCAGGTACTCCCCCTCCCAGGTCAGCGCGGTATCGTCGTCGATCAGCCACGTGACGACCGGCGCGATGAACGCCCGTTCGTTGTAGCTGAAGTCGCGAAAGCCGTCCTTGTTCTCGTAGGCCATGTTCAGCCGGTACAGCACCGTCCCATCGTCGTCGACGGGGCCCGTCGAATCGATGACGTGGCGGTTCAGACCAAACATGCCCCACTGGTTGTAGTACTCCGTGAAGGACGTGGCGAGCGGCTTTTTGGTGATCAGATTGACCGTGCCCGACGGTTGCCCCGCCCCATACAACACCGATGACGGCCCCTTGAGGATCTCGATCCGTTCCACATTCGCCAGGTCGCGCGGCGTGTACGTCGGGTCGAGCATGCCGTTCTTGCGGTAATCGCGCGAGCGGACCTCGAAGCCGCGGAGCACAAATGCGTCGGGACGCAACTGGTCGTTCTGCTTCACCGCACCGCTGATGTCGCGAAGCACATCATCGACCCGCAGCAACTGCTGGTCGCGAACCATGTTCTGGGTGACGACGCTCACGGACGCCGGCAATTCCAGATCGGGGACGTTCACGAACGTCGCGGTCGTCGACGTGGGAGCAAAGTAGCCCTCCGCGGACGGGGCGCCAAAGACCGAGCTTTGGAGAATCGTGGGAGGCGGGAGCGGCGTCGGCTCAAATCCTCCGGACTGAAAGACGGCGTCCGGAGACGTGGTCGGCAGCGGCGTCGCCTGCACCTCCACATTCGGCAGCGTGGGCGTCTCGGCAGATTCCGCCGGTGCCTGCGCCCGCCCCACGGCCCCGGCGGCGTGGAACAGCGCTACGGCCAACATCGAGACGGCGGCAAGCCACGACCGCGACATCGACGAATTCCCTCCTGGAACCGTGCTGGGGACGTCGTTCCCGCGGCCCCGCCTCCTTCACACAGCAATCGGCCGCGACGGACCCAAAGACTGAGAAGGTTTGCGGTCTGTTGCGGAAGTACGGGGATCATGACTCGTACAACCGCTACCGCCGTCAAAGTCGGTCCGGCCCGTCAGCGAAGGCGGATCGAGAACGTGATCGGCAGGCGGACCTCGAACGGCACCGCCCGGCCGGCCCGACGCGCCGGCTCGAACCGCCACTGGCGGACCGTGCTCATCGCCGACTGATCGAGCGGCGGATGTCCTGACGACCGCTGCACGCGCACGTCTTCCACGCGGCCGGTCGCGTCGATTCTCAACCACAGCAGCACGCGGCCGCCGATTTGCCGCCGGCGATACTCGTCGGGATACTCCGGTTCCGGATTCGAGGGGAGCGGCGCAGGAAGGCGATCGACGGTCGCCCCTTGGGGCGCATCGGCCCCGGGAGCACTGACGGCCGCGTTTCCGGGCTCCACGACGTCCACCACGGCCACCGGACGGGCGGGTGCAGGCGGCTGGTCCGGCGACGATCGTTCGGGCCGGGGCGTCTGTTGCTCCGGCACGGTCAGCCAGAGCGGCGTCAGCGGGCGGCCCTCGGATTCCGGCGTCGTTTCCGGACGATCCAACGCCACAGGGGCGGCATCGGGCAGCAAGGCCACTTCCATGCTGCGTTCCGTACGACGGTGCACCGTCTCCTCAATCGGCGGCCGCTTCACGACGCGGTGATCCAGATCGGCTGACGTCGGAGAGAATGGGGGCGGCGACGTTTCCGCGACTCGCGGAAACGGTGGCGCTTCCAGCTCGATTACCGCCTCGGGATCAGGCGTCAGGCGAGTGTCGAGCGGCTCCGCGACGCTGCGGGCCTGGAGCGCTGGGGAGACCGGAGAAACCGCCTGACCGGTTCGGACCGCAAACTCCGGCCGCAACAGGTCATCCGCCGCCGCCAGTGCCCAGAACAGCACCGCGTGCGTCAATCCACTGACAAGGTAGGAGAGGCGAGTTCGCATGGGGGCGGGAACAACTGTCGGAAGCACCTTCGTGGAGCCATTTACTCTACCGGTTGGACGAACCATCGGCAACGGGCGGCCTCAGGGTGGACAGCGGTTCCGTCAGAGCGTAGGTTCGAGGGTGCGCCTGCGCTGCGGGAAGGGAAACCGCGGCATCTTTCATCGCCCGTGCCGAACCCTTGCTTCCTAATGTCTGCCCCATGCCCCTGCATCCCCAAGCCGCCCGGTTTTTGAAGACGTGGCACTCGCTGGGCCAGCCGCCGATGGAAACGCAACCGGTGGATCTGGTCCGCAAGTCCCTGTTTGCCAGCAGCGGGTTGCTGCCGGGTTGTCCGGAACTGGCGCGGGTTAAGGATCTCCGGATCCCCGGTCCGGGGGGCGAGTTGCGGGTGAGGATCTACACACCGTTCGGAACCGGGCCGTTTGGGGTCTGCCTGTACTTCCATGGCGGCGGCTGGGTGCTCAACAGCGTCGATACGCACGACGACCTCGTCCGCCGGCTCACCGCCGCCGCGGGCTGCGTGTTCGTCTCGGTCGATTACCGCCTCGCTCCCGAACATCAGTATCCGGCGGCCGTCGAGGACGGTTACGCCGCGCTGCAGTGGGTGGCGGAACATGCCGCCGAGTTCCATGCCGACTCCGCACGCCTCGCCGTGGCCGGGGATTCGGCCGGGGCGAATGTCGCCGCCGTCGCCTGTCTGATGACGCGCGACCGCGGCGGACCGCCAATCCGGCAGCAGGTGCTGGCGTATCCCATCACCGACTGCGACCTGGACCGCGGCTCATATCAGGAAAACGCCGACGGCTACTTTCTGACGCGCGGACAGATGCAGTGGTTTTGGGACCTGTACTGTCCGGACGTCGCCCGCCGCCGGGAGCCGTATGCCTCGCCGCTGCGGGCGGAATCGCTCGCAGGGCTGCCTCCCGCGCTGATCTTCACCGCGGAATACGACCCGCTGCGCGACGAGGGGGACGCCTACGCCGCGGCGCTGCAGGCCGCCGGCGTGCCCGTGACGCTGCGCCGGCTCGATGGCTTGATCCACGCGTATCTGCGGCGCGTGGAAACGTTCGACGCCGCGGGAGAGACGATCCGCGAAGTCGGCGCAACGCTGCGGGGAGCGTTCGGCGTGGTGTGATCGGAAGGCGCAGCGCGAGGGCCAGCGTCTCCAGGCCGGGTGCCTGTGGGCTGCCATCGTTACGACTCCGTCTTCAAGCGACGGAACTCCAACCGGCGGTATTCCACGCGGGCATCGCCGTTGTCAGAGCCAAGAACCCCCAGACGGATGCTGCCGGGGGTCAGGTCGAAGGGGGTCTCGATCGGCGCCCCCTGCGACTGGCCGTTGAGATAGACCTGCACGCTGCGTGTGCGGACCAGCAACTGAACGCTGTCGAACTGATCGTTCCCCTGCAGCGGCGGGTTGGCGGTCAGGACTGTAATAGTCCGCGGATCACTGATCCGGGCGTCGAAGATGCTGGGAGCGGAATACAGCTTGCCGTCCCGGCAGAACACGCTGACGCCCTGTTCGATCTGGAGATTGTGGAGCACGATCAGCCAGCCGCCCCGTTCGCCAACCCGGCGGACCTCGGTCTCCAGGAGCCCCTCGCCAAAGTCGGCCTGGTGCCAGGCCCACCAGCCTCCGCCGCGGTGAGGCAACTTGCGATGCACGGTCAGCTGACCGCTCCCGGCAGTCACCGACGCCTCGCGGTCGTTGTGGAACTCGTGAACCTTGTTGTAGTCCGCAGCGAACGTCGGCCGCAGCTCGATCAGCGTGCGGGGATCAGCCGCCGATGGGCTGGGCGTCGCGGGAACCGATGATGGGCCGGGACTGACCACCCGCACCGCCGACGGGGGCACCGTTCGGGACGGCTCCGGCAGCAGATGGGCCGCTTCAGAGACCACCTTCAATCGCGCGGCGTGCACGGCGAACGTGGCGTCCTTGGTTATCCACTGCCCGATCATCGGCCGTTTCAGATCGCCGGTCTGCCAAGCCTGATGCAGCGAGAGCTCCGCCGGTGATCCCGACCAGCGGACCTGCTCTTCGCCGTCAATCAGACCGGTGATGCTCCAGTCGTCGCCCGTCTTGCGGATGCGGGCCACGGCGGTGTGTCGTTGACCGGCTTTGACCGGCGAAGGCCGGCGGCCGACCGGTTCGGGGAGCTGCAACATCGTGAGATCGCGGATCACGATCCCCATCGCCCCTCCATTGTACGAGGCCAGCGTGAGATCGGCTGCCTGGCCGGTTAGTCCCAGCGGCAGCCGCAGTGTGGCGTTCGCTTCTGATCCGGACGTGAATTCCACCTCCAGGTCGTAGTCGCCGCGGGGATGAATCGGGAGCTCCAGCCGCCGGAAGCCTGCAGGTATTGCGGCGCAATGCCAGCCGTCAGCAGTGATCACCCACGGTCCGTGCCGGAACATATTCTCCAGCGGCGTGACCTTGAGCAGATCGATCACCATCCCGGCGGATGCGATGCGGTCGGCGGGAATGGGGGGATCATCATCGGGCGCTGGGGAGAGCCCCAAAAGCGGGTAATAGGCCACGCGGTCGTACTCGACCCGTGCCGTGCCGTTCCCCAATTTCGACACTCCGAGCATCAGCCAGCCGGGGGCTGCCTGGAAGGGCATTTCGATCAGCTCTCCGACAGGCCGGCCGTTCAGCGCGACTTCCAGCCGGCGGGGCCGGACCAGGAGCTGCAGGCGATCAAAACCGCCGTCGGTCCTCAGCGGGGGGTTGGTGGACAGCGTTTCGACGGGGCTTGACCGTCCCGCCACAATCGCCCGCGCCTGCAGCGCGCCGTGCTCGATCCACAACTGATACAGCGACCCGATGGCCATGTTCGACAGCGAGACGCGCCATGCGCCTCCGGGATCGAGCGAGCGCACGTCGATCTCCAGCAGCCCCTGTTCGTAGCTCACCTGATTGCGCTGCATGAAGCTGCTGCCCGACGCCTTGAGTTCGAACACGAGCCGGCCGTTCTCGAGCGCGATCTGCACTCCGTCGGTCTGCTGGAGCTTGTAGTCTCCATGAAAGTGATCCTCGACTTTGGGTTGCGGCTGAACTCGGCTGCGAAAATCGACGGCCGGCTGTGCCGAGGCCGTCTTCTCCACCGGCTGCGGCGATTCGCTGCTGGTCACCGGCTGCGCAGGCAAAGCGACAGGCAGCAATGCGATCTTCAGCGCCGCCACGTTGCCCCGCTGGACCTCGAATTCGTGGCCCGAAAGTTGCAGATCTCCCAGCGCGGCGGTCAGCCGATGCGGCTGGCCGTCGACGGTGATCGGCAGCGATTCGCCGATGGGCACCCGCACGCCGTTGACCAGCACATTCAGCCGGCGCGCTCCGACGTTCTTGCGGCCCTGCCAGCTTCGGTCCGTGAGCGTAATCCGTTGTCCGTCCAGCTCGACGCCGATCCGGTCGTCGTTCGTTTCGATCCGCACGTCCCCCTGCGGCGTCCGCACGATAAACACGACCCCCAGAACGGCCGCCAGCAACACGGCCGCGGCGAGCACCGCACGCCTGAGACGCGGAGGCTTCTGCGGCGCGGTTGAACGCCGCCGGCGGCTTTCCCCGGCATCAAGTTCGGCAATCGCTGCGAAGGACGCCTCCGCCGACGCCAACCGTTCGGTCGCTGGCGAGGGTCCAGCTCCTTTCAGCCACGCCGTCAGATCGTCGGCCACCTCTTTCATCGAGGCGTACCGCCGGTCCAGCGACCGGGCCATCATCCGCGCGACGATCGCTTCCAGTCCGGGATCGACTTCCGGCCGCAGCGTGCGAATCGCCGGCGGGTCGGCGGTCTGGATCTGGCCGATCACCGCCATCACGTTGCCCAGGAACGGCAACCGGCCGGTGAGCAGTTCGTACAGGATGACCCCCAGGCTGTAGATGTCGCTGGACGGTCCGACGGCGTTGGGATCGCCGCTGACCTGTTCCGGAGACATGTACGCCGGGGACCCGACGATCACGCCGCTCTTTGTCAGCCGGGCGTCTTCCTGCCGGTTGGTGAGCAGGGCCAGCCCGAAGTCCATGATGACCGGGTCGTGTTTCTGGTCGAGCAGGATGTTCGCCGGTTTCAGATCCCGATGCACCACGCCGTTGTCGTGGGCCACCTGCAGCGCGAGCGCCAGCTTGCGGATCAGCAAGGCGGCCTGCCGCTCGGGATGTTGCCGCCCGCCGCGGGTGATCTGCTGCAGCGGTTTGCCGTCGATGTAGGCCATCGTGATGTACCGCACGCCGGCGGCTTCGCCGATGTCGTACACCGCACAGATATTCGGGTGATTGAGGGTCGCCGCGGCCCGGGCCTCGCGCAGAAACCGCTCGGTCAAACCGCCGTCGCGATCGAGCTCCGGTTTGGGGACCTTGAGCGCGACCTGCCGCTGCAGCTCTTCATCGACGGCAAGGTACACCACCCCCATGGCCCCGGCGCCCAGTTGCCGCACGATGCGATACCGGCCAATCCGCTCGACCCCCGCGGCGGCGTCAGGCGTGGTTGCGGCCTGATCTGGCAGCACCGTCTGCACCACCGACGAATCGTCCGACTGCGACGTGACGGCCGTCGAGCTCGCCGAACGGGCCGACGATCGCCCCGCATTGTCCCGCGACCAATCGGCCAGCGCCGCGTTGACCGCTGCCGATTCCTGCGCAAATCGCCGGCGAAAGTCGTCAGGACTAACGGCCAGTCCGCGGCGGGTCCGCCATTCCAGCTCGATCGCCAGCAGCTCGGTCAGCACCGCCGAGCGCCATTCCGCGGGGGCCTCTGAGAGGAACTCTTCGATCCGCGGCGTCTGCCCGGCGCTCCAGGCGGCATCAAACCGATCCGCCACCGCATCGATGGCACGCAACCGGACGATGTCGGGAGGGACAGGCATGGGACGATGGTCCTCGCAGAAATGTCCGGGGGCAACAAGGTGTCGATTCGTGCGGTGATGACCGGCCTTCAGAAACCACGATGCCCAACTCACGCATGCCGGCAATACAGTAGCGTGAACTGCAGGGTGGCGAAAACCGTGATGAACGCCAGCGCCCCGGCGAGGATACCGGCGACGGACAGCGCGTGCAGCACGTTGGCGAGCGACACGCCCTGCGCAAGGACCAGCAGCAATTGCTCTCCGCCGCACAGCGACAGCGCGCCCGCCAGACCCGCCAGCGTCAGCACGGCGACGAACAGCGTCGTCCCCAGCGTCACCAGGAACGGACTCAGGTACGACCATCCCAACAGGGCAAACCAGTCCCGCCGCACCAGCGCCGCGAGGTGCTGCAGCGCCTGCCAGGCCGAACAGTCTTCCACGCCGACAATGACCACCAGCAGATGCAGATTGCAGATCAGCACCGACGCAAACAGGATCACGAGGAATGTCGGGATGACCAGCAGCCCTCCCAGGGGAGCGCCGACGTAGGGGACGTGGCTCACCGCGAATACGCCGCCAAAGACGAACGCCGTCGTGATCATCACGACGAACGCCAGCAGCAGGCATCCCGCCACGAGGGACAGCCCACGGCGGGCGAACAAGCCCCACCCTTCGGACCAGTGGACCGACTCTCCCCGTTGCACGTCCTGCACCGCCAGATGGGAAACGCCGCCCACCGTTCCCACCAAAGTCACCCAACTGGCCAGCAGCGCCAGCGGCAACGCCAGCAGCGGGTTCACATACGTCCCCACCAACCCGGCAACACAGACGCTCACCGCCCACAGCCCCCACCATTGCAGCGCGTAGGTCAGCTTCATCCGGTCGAGCGCCAATCCCGCCACCGTGGTCTCGCGCACCGCCGGCGGCTGCGGTCGCGGCGCCGCCTCGCGCTCCCGGACCTGCGCCGAAATCCTCGGCGCGGACGGCTCGAGATCGGCGTTCCACGGATCAAACCGGGCGGCCTCGGCTGCGTCGACATCCGGCCCGGCTTCCCATTCCGCGATACCCACTGCGCTCACCGCCACGGCCGGGGCGGGCTCGTCCACCGCCACGACTTCACGGGGTTCGGGAATGACGAACACGTGCCGGCAACCGTTGCAGCGGGCTTTTTTCCCCACGCGGTCGGCGTTCACGCGGTACGTTTTCTCACACTGTGGGCAGGTGATGCTCATCGTCATCTGCGGGCCTTCCCGTTCCACAAGGGGCAACTCACGGTCCGCTGCCGAACATGGCAACAGGCCACCCCCTCACATGGCCAATGGCCCCGCGAACGGTGACACGGTTTCCGGAGAAATCTTTCCCACGAACTGACCGGCGTGCTATAACCACCGACCACGCCCGTGGTTGGGAATTGCCCGGACGACAGGAAACAGGCCCCATGAATCAGGAGCCGACAGACGACGCGCAGTTCGACGCCGCCGGCTCCCTCAGCGTCCTGCTCCAGGACTGGGGCGCCAACGAGGGCCGCATCGCCGAGAAAATCGACCTCGAATTCTTCCCCCGCCTGCGGCGATTCGCCCACCGCGTGCTGGGCCAGCTCCCCGGTGCGGCGACCGAGGCCGACGACGTCGTCCAGAGCGCCCTCAAAAGCCTGTGCCTGTACATGCGGCAGCAACCGGCGACGCAGGACAAGGACCGCGACGACGTCTGGCGACTCCTCTGCCGCATCGCCGCCCGCAAAGCCTCCCGCCGCCGGCAACGTCAGACTCGCGGCCTGTCGGGCGGCCGCGTGCACCCGCTGACCGACCTCGCCGGCGAAGATGGCATGCTGCCCCTGGACGCGCTGCTGCAACAGGTCTCGGCGGACGAGTTCGATCTCGACATCCGGGACGCAATCGCCCAGTTGGACGAATCGCTGCAACCGATCGCCCTGCTGGTGCTGGAGGGCCGCAGCCAGTCCGAGATCAGCGACAAGCTCGGCTGTTCCCGTCGCACAGTGATCCGCAAGTTCGAGCTGATCAAGGAACTGCTGCGAAGCGTGTTGGGGTAGCCGGCAGGAGCCGCCTCGCGGACGTCCACCCTAGGCCGATTGCATCGCCGGGGGGACCGCGCCGTCAGGCCGGGTGGCCTCGCGATCATCGCGGCGGTGCAGCACCAGGCGGATTTCGTTGCCGCGGGCGTTGTGTTCGACTTCGTCGAAGAAGGTGCGGATGAGCAGCAGTCCGCGGCCGTGGGCCCGCTCCATGTTTTCGGGGATTGTGGGGTCGGGAATGTCGCGGACGTTGAAGCCGGGCCCCTCATCGCGGATGACGATCAGGGCCCGGTGCGGGTCCAGCGACGCCGTCACCTGCACGCGGCGACTGGCGTATGGTTCCTGAACCATCCGATCGGCGATCAGTTGATTGTAGGCGTCGTCGTCGATGCCGCGAAGTTCGGAACTCACCTCCAGGTTGCCGTGGATCACCGAGTTCATCAGCGCTTCTTCCAGGGCGATGCCGACCCGCATGAGCCGGCCGCGGTCCCCCAGGCCGTACTCGGCGAGATGCCGTTGCAGCGTCCGCACGAGATCCGGAATCTGTTCGCGGCGGCTGGCGAGCACGAAGCGTTCGGTGCGGCCGTTCCGCCGACGATTCGGACCGGAACGGGAGGTGGCCAGATGACGGCGATCGAGAACGGCCTCGACTTCCTCGTCCAGCCAATGGGACAATTGCCGCTTGGGGATGTAGCTGGCCGCGCCGTGCTTGATGGCGGTGATCGCCGTTTCTTCGGTCCCCGCGGCGGTCATCAGCACGACGGGCAGATCGGGATGCGTCTCGCGGAGGGCATCGACGAGGTGCAGGCCGTCGGCGGCGGGCAGTTCGAGGTCGGCGAGCACGAGATCGATGGGCGTCTGCTCGAGCACCGACAGTGCCTCAGCGACGGTGGTGGCGAACCGGCAGCGGTGCCCGCCCCGCTTCGGCCAAGAGCGGGTCATCAGCCGCTGCCCATCGGAGCTGTTGTCGACAATCAGCAGGGACGCCATCGACCTGTTCCCAAGCATTGCGCGGCCGCCGAAAGGGGCAGTCTCCGCCCCGGCGACTGAGAGAAACTCTAGGTCTTCTCCCCGGCCCTGGCGGGAGAAATCCGCAGAGGGGAACCCCTCGCGCCTGCCGGTTGTGACGGTTGCAGCGATGCGAACCGTTCGTCACGGTCGGCTGCGGCCGGCGTCGCGAATCTGCTGCAGTCGCTGCTGCATTTCCCGGGCTCGCTCCGGCTGGGCTGCGACGAGGTTCGTCCGCTCGCCCAGATCCGCCAGCAGATTGAACAACTGCCCCTCCGGCTCGCCCCCCAACTCCGTGTTCGTGTTCTGATTGATCTTCGGCCCCCGGGACGGCTCGATGTACTTCCACGGCCCGATGCGCAGCGACAACGACCGGGCGTGCTCGACCAGATGATCGCGTCCCTCCGCCGATTCCCCCAATAACGCCGGCAGCACGTCGAAACTGTCCGGGCCATCGGACTCGGCGAGCGGCTGCCCCGTAAGCGCCGACAGCGATGCCAGCAGGTCGATCTGACAGACGAGCGCATCCGACACCCTCGGCTTCACCCGCGCCGGCCAGCGGACGAGGAACGGCACCCGCGTCCCCCCTTCGAAGCTGCTGTACTTCCCGCCGCGAAACGGCCCGGCCGGCTTGTGGTCGCCGAGCTTCTCGACCGCCTCGTCCTGATAGCCGTCGTCGACCACCGGACCGTTGTCGCTGCTGAGAATGACGAGGGTGTCGTTCGTCAGGCCGTGTCTGTCGAGCGCCTTCAGCAGTTCGCCGACGCACCAGTCAAACTGCACAAGGGCGTCGCCGCGGGGGCCCATGCCGCTCTTGCCGACGAAACGCGGATGCGGCACGCGGGGGACGTGAATGTCGTGCGTCGAGAAGAACAGGAAGAACGGCTGCTCACGACGCTGCTCGATGAACGTCAGCGCCCTCTGGGTGAGGACGTCGGCCATGTCCTCGTCGGTCCAGCGGGCGGAGTTTCCGCCGGACATGTAACCGATGCGGCTGATGCCGTTGACGATGGTCCGGTCGTGTCCGTGGCTGAACTTCATCTTGAGGAGTTCGGGATGCTCGGCGCCGATGGGGTCGTCGCCGATCCGCGGTCCGAAGCTGACGCCGAGGGGGTCGTCGGACTTGAGGCCAACCACGCGATGATTGGCGACGTACACGCAGGGAACGCGGTCGCCGGTGGCGGGGATGATGAAGTCGGAATCGAAGCCGACCTCCAGTGGTCCGGGCTTGATCTCACCGTTCCAGTCGACGTTGCCGGTCCCCAATCCGAGGTGCCATTTGCCGATGACGGCGGTGCGGTAACCGGCCTTCTGCAGTTGCGAGGCGAGCGTGGTGCGGCCCGGTTCGATGATCAGGCGGGCGTCGCCGGGAAGGACGCCGGTCCCCTTCTTCCGCCAGGCGTACTCACCGGTCAGCATCGCATACCGCGACGGCGTGCAGGTCGCCGAGGGGGAATGGGCATCCGTGAACCGCAGCCCCTCCCGCGCCAGGCGGTCGACGTTCGGCGTCGCCACGGCCGTGGCCCCGTTGCAGCTCACGTCGCCGTAGCCGATGTCGTCGGCATAAATCAGCACAATGTTCCGCGGCGCGGCGGCGGCAACCGTCGCAGCGTGCAGTGCGATCAGCAGACCGGCGGCGAGCGACAACATCTGCATGGCAGAACCACATGCTGGAGACGAGAAACGGACGGAGAACAGCGATGCGAATGATATCACGCCGTCGCGTTCACCGCAGCGATGGCGGTTGGACGGCCCACTCGCCGGCGAGCATCGTGCCGGAGATTTCGTTGCCGGCGTCGAGCAGGCGGTACACCGGGTCGCAGTGGTCGGGATCGGCGAGCGCGACGGCGGCGACATCGGCCCGCTTGCCCGGCGTCAAACTCCCGGTTTCCTGAACAAAGCCGAGCGCCTTCGCGCCGGCGAGCGTGCCCAGTTTGAGCAGATCGTGCTGCGGCACGCCCGGATGTTGTGCGGCGAGGAACTGCAGTTCCCGCCACAGGCTGAGATCGGGATTGGTGGCCCGGCTGTCGGTGCCGAGCGCCACCGAGCCCCCCATCGCCAAGAGATCGCGCCATGGATGCGGCGGATGCCCGAACGCCGCGTGGGTCCGCGGGCAATACACCAGCGTGACGTGCGGCGACCGAGCGAGGATCGCCAGTTCCGTCGGGTTCAGATGGTTGCCGTGAATGACCAATGCCCGCGGCAACTCCGCCAGCGCGTGCAGCCACTCGGCGAACGATCGGCCGCCGAAGATTCCATCGGCCCACAGGCCGAGCGACCTCAGGAACTCGCGGAACTCGCCCTGCCCCTCTTCAAGCAGTTCCCGTTCGGCGGCGGTCTCCGCGAGATGCACGGCGACCGGAGTGGAGTTCGCGGCGGCGATCGTCGTCGCAGCGGCGAACAACTCCGGATGCACGCTGTACGGCGCGTGGGGGCTGAGGCCTTGGTGCGGCGCATCCAACTGTGTTGTAGGGTGGGCCGAGCTTCGAGGCCCACCACGATGAACCACCGATGCGGTGCGCCTCGAAGACTCGGCGCACCCTGCGGAATCCAACATCGTCTTCTGTAGGGCGACGCGCTCGGCGGTCAGCCCCAGCAGTTCCTGGAACACGACCATCTGCGGCCGCGGCTCGACGGATTCATAATCGGCCCACGTCCAGCCTGCCGTCGCGATGTCTCCCAGCAGGGTCACGCCGGCGGCGAGCGACTCCGCCAGTCCCCTGCGAATCGCAACTGGCACGATGTGGGGATGTTTCTGCCGGTAGCCGATCACCCGCCGAATCCAGTCGGTGAACGGCAGACCCGGCGACAGCGGCTCGGTCAAAGCGCTGAATTCGAGATGCGTGTGGCAATTCACCAGTCCGGGAATGAGGGCCACGTCACCAAGGTCGGTCACCGGCCCCGGCCACTCCTCGGCGATGCGGACGATGCGGCCGCCGGAGATGACGAGCACGCCGTTCCTCACGGGACGGGCATCGACCGGCACAATCCAGCGGGCGCGGTATGCGGTGATTGCGGGAGAGGACATCATGGATATCGAGACACAGAAGCCCACGGGTTGCAACCCGTGGGCTTCGCGCCGACAGGTACGCGCTGTGCGAGCTTATGCAATCAACTCCGGAATGACCCGCGCCGGCTCGACGCCGATCAGCCGCTGATCCAGCCCCTGGTACTTGAACGTGAACCGTTCCCCCTCGAAGCCCAAAAGATGGAGCACCGTGGCGTGGAAGTCGCGGATGTGGACCGGGTCTTTGACGATGTTGTAGCTGAAGTCGTCGGTCTCGCCGTAGATCGTGCCCCCCTTCGTGCCGCCCCCGGCCATCCACATCGTGAAGCACCGCGGGTGGTGGTCGCGGCCGTAGTTGGTTTTCGACAGGCCCCCCTGCGAGTAGATCGTCCGGCCGAACTCGCCCCCCCAGATGATGAGCGTGTCATCGAACAGTCCGCGGAGCTTGAGATCCTGAATCAGGCCGTAGCAGGGCTGGTCGACGTCTTTGCACTGGTCGGGCATGCGGCCGGCGATGTTGGCGTGATGATCCCAGTTGTTGTGGTAGATCTGCACGAACCGCACGCCGCGCTCGACCATCCGCCGGGCGAGCAGGACCGTATGGGCGAACGATCCGGGCTTGTGGATGTCCGGGCCGTAAAGTTCCTCGGTGGACTTCGTCTCCTGCGACAGATCGACCAGATCGGGCACGCTGGCCTGCATGCGATACGCCAGTTCGTACTGCTGGATGCGGGTGCGGGTCTCGGGATCGCCCAGCGATTCGTAGGTCAGCTCATTGAGCGCATTGAGCCCGTCAAGCGTTTTGCGGCGGATGTCCGTCGGCACGCCGGGCGGGTTGTTGATGTACAGGATCGGATCGCCCCCGGTGCGGAACGAGACCCCGGCGTGCTCGCCCGGGAGGTAGCCCGAGGACCAGAGCCGGGCCGAGATCGCCTGCACCTGCTGCGTGTTGGTCGGCTGGGCGACGAGGACCACGAATGTCGGCAGGTCTTCGTTCAGCGAACCGAGACCGTAGGACGTCCACGATCCCAGACAGGGCCGGCCGGTCACCTGGTTGCCGGTCTGCATGTAGCTGATGGCGGGCTCGTGATTGATGGCCTCGGTGTGCATGCTGCGGAGGAAGACCATGTCGTCGGCGCATTTCGCCGTGTACGGCAACAGGTCGGTGATCCACATGCCGCATTCGCCGTGCTGGCGGAAGTTGTACATGGACGGGGCGATGGGGAACCGCTTCTGGCCGGAGGTCATGGTGGTCAGCCGCTGCCCCATGCGGACGGAGTCGGGCAGGTCCTTGTCGTACCACTCCTGCATGACCGGCTTGTAATCGTACAGGTCCATCTGCGGCGGCCCCCCCACCATGTGCAGATAGATGATGTGTTTGGCCTTGGGGGGGAAGTGCGTTTTGGGGAGCGCGGCGGGGCTTTGCGAATCGGCCGCGCTGGCTTCGCTCCCCACGAGCCAGTTGGCGCCAAGCGTGGCCAGCGCCGCGGTGCCCAGCAGATGGGAGCCTTGAGCAAAGAAGTGCCGGCGAGTGAGGTTCT
>Ga0073934_10004239_pt1 | contig 24341 bp, 21 predicted proteins | sample LarsenN4metaG_FD_76834 | JGI IMG/M metagenome (GOLD analysis project Ga0073934, IMG submission 76834) | Hot spring sediment bacterial and archeal communities from British Columbia, Canada, to study Microbial Dark Matter (Phase II) - Larsen... ... | reverse complement strand
GCCGGCTGGCGACGCTTAAACTGCCGCTTCTCACCCACACCGGCACGGAGGAGTCCTTTACCAGGGCAGATAATGCCTTGGCTGATCCGGCCCGGCTCCGCCTGGCGCTGGAGAACGGGGTGACGGTCATCGCCGCCCACTGTGCCAGCAACGGCAAAAGCGGCGGCGAACGTAACCTGGCCCGCCTGCTCCCCCTCTTTGCCGAATTTCCCAATCTCTACGCCGACATCTCCGCACTGACCCTCGTCAACCGCCTGGGGCACCTGCAGCGGATCCTCCGGCACAGCGAGCTGCACGGACGGCTCCTCTACGGCACCGACATGCCGCTGCCGGCCACCGGTCTCACATCCCCATGGTTTCAGCTCCGCTCCCTCGGCATTGCCGAGGCGCGCCGCATCGCCGCCATTGCCAACCCATGGGACAGGGACGTGGCGCTGAACCTTGCGCTGGGGATGCCCGAGCAGGTGCTCTGCCGGGCAGCATCGATACTGCGGCTGACAGACAAACCGTAAATTGACAAGGATGGTCAGGATGATCAGGATAGATCCTGACCTGTTGTGGGTGAAGATTGTTTTTTTCCTGATTAGCGCTGCTCTTCCGTTAGAATCAAGTCCCCCTTTAAGAAAGGGGGATCTAGGGGGATTTGCCGACAAGTCGCTGAAAGAAATCTCCCCTTGCCCCCCTTTCTCAAAGGGGGGTAACTGCCAGCGGAAGAATGACGCTAATCAGATTTTTTTTGATATTCAGGGTTTTCCGTGTTCATCCCATGTATCTGTGGTTAACTGCCATTTTTGGCATGGATTGTCCCGAAGCACCCTCGCCTGACCCCGCCGCAGGTTTCCCCAAAATCCCGGAAATTTATGTCTTCCCTCATGAAGTGCTTTACAAACTGCCTAGTGGTTTCGTATAGTCCTGCCTTGATTGTCTCGCCAGAAGTGGTGCAATTCCGGATGGTTGGCTGTCGCTTATAGTGGATTCTTGTGAGGGGTTGGGGTGCCTTTGACCTTACCCTTGTTAAAAAACGGCACGAAACGCAAAAGGTGTTATCTCATGAAACCGCCAACAAGACCGCCACCGATTCATGTCATACGAGAATTTCAGAGAAAGCTTGCAGAAGAGGAGCAGAAAAAGGCCTTACGTAAGGCTTATACGCCGAAGACCCAAGGGGTCTGCCCTTGAGCCCAGCAGGCACTCCCCCCTCACCCTCTCCCTCAGGGAGAGGGGACTTGTTGCCGATCCCCCCGATACCCCTCCCGGCAGCATCCTCTCCGGAAATACATCGCCCCTCAATTCCTGTATCCAAAAGACTGACTGGACGTTGAAAAGACTGACGAAAGACTGGCGGGACGTTGTTTGCTGGTTGATTTATGCAGACTAACTAGCTGAACTGCGATGGCAAACCAAACTTTAGGTGCATTCAAAAAACACTAGCAAACCAGCAAACAACGTCCCTTTTTTGTCCGGGGTCGGGCGTGCAATAATGGGATTTCTCCGACTTAATACATTGACGCAAGCCTGCCCCTGACCTCATTCCCCTCCCGCCAGACAAGCCGGAGGACCTCGCCAACATCCTGTGCCGTCTGCAAACCCGCTTCGGGGGGGGGCGTCCTGGCGGGCTTTACCCCGCCGGGAGCAGCGTCTGCGGAAACGCGTGGTAAACTTTAACTATCATACGTACGTGAGATTCGTCATGACACGAGCAGATACGGGAGAGCACTTATGAAAGTCTGGACAATTGCCCTGCTTATCCTGCTGTCGGCAGCAACCGCCAGCAGCGCTGGTCCGGACAACGTGTTCGGAGCGTGGAAAACCGACGGCGGTGATTCGATGCTGGAGCTGTTCGAGTGCGGCGGCAAGGTCTGCGGGAAAATCGTTTGGCTCAAGGTGCCGAACTATATCGATAGCAATGACGGGCCGGTGGGTGACGTTAAGGTCGACAGGAAAAATCCCGATGCGGCGCTGCGGAGCCGGCCGATTCTCGGCCTGCAGGTGATTTCGGGGCTTGCCGCCACGGGCGACAACCGGTGGGGGGGCGGGACCTGCTATGATCCTGAAAGCGGCAAGAGCTACAAGTGCAAAATGCACCTTCGGTCGTCCGACAAACTGGAGCTTCGCGGATATATCGGGATTTCACTGTTCGGCCGCACGTTTGTCCTGACCCGCTAGGACATACCGAATATACCGAATACAGGGACACCATACCTATTTAAACTGGACGACATTACCTCATGGGAGCAAGACCCAAGGCGTCTGCCCTTGACATGAGACAAAAGCCCGGCAGACACTCCCCCCTCACCCTAACCCTCTCCCTCAGGGAGAGGGGACTTGTTTCTGATCCCCCACGATACCCCTCCCGGCAGCATCCTCTCCAGAAATACATCGCCCCTCAATTCCTGCACCCAACCCCGACAAAAAATGTACACCAGTTCCTCCAACCCAATTCCCCCCTGACGCGACAACCCAGCGATACCATGGCAAAAACAACCGGATACCCCGCGCAGCCTCCGCTGGCACACTCCATGTAATAACTTCAATTAACTACAAAAAGCAGTTTATCGCGCAAAGACGCTAAGTTCGCTAAGAAAAACAAAGCGTTAGAAAATGTCTAAACTTCACCCATTTGGGTGAGGCCTTTATAGATTGTAAGATATTGACTTTCTTTGCGTCTTTGCGTCTTTGCGCCTTTGCGTGAGTGAATTGTCGATTTTAGGATTAAGAGTCAGATTGCACCGAGGGAGGCCGCCATGAAACCATCACGTAAAGTAACCGTCCGTACCGTCATCGTCCTCGCCATCCTTGCCCTGGTCGTCGCCGTCGCCTCCGCCACCCCCCGGCAGGAGCGGCCGGTCCTTCCCCCACCGCCTACAGCGACCTGTTGAACGGCCTGTCGGCCCCGGGGAGGTGACCGTTGAATGAGCCGCTGCTCAGAAAGTAACAGCCAAGGGAGACATTTTTGTGGTACAAGAGCCCTGTCCCGACCATACGGACCCGGGCCGTTCCGTTCCCCCTGCAGCCGCCGGCTACCGGCACCCGAAAGGAGATTCCAGTGCCCATGACCGTCCAGAGAGAGAAGAAACCGTTCTCCATGATCCGTGAATTCCACCTCGCCGACTGGTTCACCCTGGCGAACGCCGCCTGCGGCACGTCGGCAATGTTTGCCGCCATGACCTACCTGCAGACGGCGGACGTCACCCACGTCTATTTCGCCTGCGGGCTGGTCGCCGCCGCCCTGGTGTTCGACATCCTGGACGGAAGGATCGCCCGCTGGCGGCAGAAGAGTTCGGCCCTGGGACGGGACCTGGACTCACTCGCCGACATCGTCTCCTTCGGGGTCGCCCCGGCGGTCCTGGCCTACGGCTGCGGCATGCAGGGGCTGTACGACCGCATCGTCCTGATCATGTTCGTTGCCTGCGGCGTATCGCGCCTGGCCCGCTTCAACGTCACCGCCGACGAGCTCTCCGCAGGGGGGGACAAGGTGAAATACTTCGAGGGGACCCCCATCCCGACGTCCCTGCTGCTGGTCATCATGCTGGGGGTGGCCGCCTGGCGGGGGGCGCTGCACGACGCCCTCTGGTTCGGGAGGGTGGAGATTGCCGGCTTCACCCTGCACCCGCTCGTGCTCTGCTTCGCGCTTTCAGGCTCTCTCATGATCAGCCGGATCCGTTTTCCCAAGATCTGAGCAGCTCCTCCTCCCCGGCCACCAAAAAGGTGCAACGGCCGATTCATGTGGTACAAATGAAAGGGGGAGAATGGCCATGAAGATCTTTCCGGACAGGACGCAGCTGCCGCTCTTTCTGCTCAGGTCCACGCTCCTGTTCGGGCTGCTTGCCATGGGGGGCTGTTTCATGATGTTCATGCCGGGGAAAAGCCATCAGGGCTCGCTCCCTCTGCCGACGCCGGAGGAGGAACGCATCGCGCAGCGGCTGCGGGCCGATGTCGCCACCCTGGCCGGGACCATCGGCGAACGGAACAGTCTGCGCTATGGCCAGCTGCAGCAGGCGGCGGCATACATCGGCGACAGCCTTCGACGTATGGGGTATCAGGTTCGTGGGGAGTCGTACCTGGTGGGCGGCAAACCGGTTTCGAACATCTTGGTGGAATTGCCGGGATCAAGCCGCAAGGATGAAATCGTGCTGGTTGGCGCCCACTACGACTCCGTCCCCGACTGTCCCGGCGCCAACGACAACGCCTCGGGGGTTGCCGCCCTGCTGGAGCTGGCGCGGCAGTTCCGGGAAACCCGGCCGGGGCGGACCCTGCGCTTCGTCGCCTTTGTCAACGAGGAGCCCCCCTTCTTCCAGACAGGCCTGATGGGGAGCCGGGTCCACGCCGTCAATGCCCGGAAGCGGGGGGAAAAGATCGTCGCCATGCTCTCCCTGGAGACCATCGGTTACTATTCGGATGCACCGGGGAGCCAGCACTACCCGCCACCTTTCAGCCTCTTCTACCCCGACAGCGGCAACTTCATCGCCTTTGTCGGGAACCTTGCCTCCCGGTCGCTGCTGCACACCGCCATCAAGACCTTTCGCGACACGACGCCGTTCCCTTCGGAAGGGCTTGCCGCCCCGGAGTTCATCACCGGCATCAGCTGGTCCGATCACTGGGCCTTCTGGCAGGAGGGGTACCCCGGCATCATGATCACCGACACCGCGCCGTACCGCTACCCCCACTACCACGAGCCGACCGATACGCCGGACAGGCTGGACTACGGGCGGATGGCGCGGGTGGTGGCCGGGGTGGGGCGGGTGGTCGGGGAGTGGGTGAAATGAGCAGGCAGGAGGTGAATGATGATGAGGAATAGCTCTCTGCTCCTTCTGGTCGTAGCGATGACCCTCTCCTGCCAGGGGTGCGTCGGAGGCATGTTCTATTATCCCGACCAGGAGGTCTACGACACCCCGGACCGTCATGGCCTGAAATATGAAGAGGTCACTTTTCCCAGCAGGGACGGCACCCGACTCTCCGGCTGGTTCATCCCGGCGGTCGGCACAGCGAAGGGGACGGTGATTCACTTCCACGGCAATGCCCAGAACATGACCTCCCATTTCGGCTTCGTCTCCTGGCTGCCAGGGCAGGGGTTCAACCTGTTCGTCTTCGATTACCGCGGCTACGGCAAGTCGGCCGGCAAGCCGGAGCGCCAGGGGATCTACGAGGACTGCCTCGCCGCCCTCGACTACATCGCCAGGCGCCCCGGCATCGACCATGACCGCCTGCTGGTGCTGGGGCAGAGCCTGGGCGGGGCCAACGCCATCGCTGCCCTCGGCAGCTTTCCGCGCACGGGGGTGCGGGCCATTGCCATCGACTCCACCTTCAGCTCCTACCGGGGGATCGTGCGCGACAAGATCGGCGACATGCCGCTCCTCTCCCTGCTCCGCTGGCCCCTGTCATACCTGCTCATCGGTGACAGCCTCAGCCCCGACAGGTTTGTCGCAAACCTCGCCCCGACGCCGCTCCTCATCATCCACGGTACGGCCGACCCCGTTATCCCCTACCGTCACGGCAAACGGCTCTTCGATCTGGCGGGTGAGCCGAAACAGCTCTGGACGGTCGAAGGTGGCGAGCACACCAGCGCGTTCACGGACTCATCGAGCGGCTACCGGCAGCGTCTCGTCAGTTTTTTCAACGGGGCTCTTGAGGGGAAATAAAGAAATGTACACGGGAGTTGCCCTTCTGCTTCGGGCTGTCCACGCAACAGCGTGCTGGTTTGTCATCTCCGGTGTCAATTCCGGGTTGGCGATCCTGACGGTGCTGACTGCTCCTTCCGTTTCTGCAAAATTGCTTGACGCACGGCGCCCGGTGGGGTATTTAGCTGAAAACGGCTTTTTCATGATAGACGACAATACTAAACCACCCGCGAGGGTGGGGCGGAAAGCCCAAGGGTCTCACGCAGACAGCCGGGATGCCGAAATATCGAGAGACGATATCTGGCGCCCGGCTTTTTTGCGTTCCACGGACGCGCAAGCCGGATCTGTCGAATCTTCCTCTATGCCGGATTTTAGCTGCATCTGAAAGGGGTTGTCATGAAACGTATCGCAGTAACAGTTGTCGGTGTTGCCATGCTGGGGCTGCCGTTGCTCCAGTCCGCCCATGCCGAGGTCAATGTCAACGTCAACGTCGGCATTCCCGCAGTGCCGGTACCAGTCCCCCCGCCCATTGTCCTGCCGGCTCCGCCCGAGTTCATCCTGCCGCCGGCACTCGGCGTCTATGTTGCCGTCGATGTTCCCCACGATCTTTTCTATCTCGGCGGGGTCTACTACCTGTTCCGGGATAACGGCTGGTACCGGGCGAGGTATTACAACGGTCCGTGGCGCCATGTGGAACGGCGGCATCTGCCACCCGGACTGCGCAAGCACAAGTACGAGCGCATCCGCTATTACCGGGACGAGGAGTACCGCCGCTACAGGGATGACCACGATCATTACCGCGGTCGACACTTCAAGCCGAGCAAGGAGTGGAAGGAAGAGAGCAAGGAGCGGCGCAAGGAAGAGAAAGAACGGCGCAAGGAAGCCAAGGAATGGCAAAAGGAAGAGCGCAAGTACGAAAAGGAAGAGCGCAAGCGGGAAAAGGGTGAGGACCGTGGCCACGGCCACGGTAAGCATGGGCGTGACGACTAGTCGCCAGCAGGTTCAGCTGCCACTCGGAATATGAAAAAATGGCCTTCCCTGTCGGGGAGGCCATTTTTGTTTATGAGGCGATAATCGCGCAATCAGCCGCTTCTCTTCGCCCGGTGCGTCTATGTGCCAGGACGGAGAACCCGGTAAAAGACCGCCCGGTAGGCAATATCCGGTGACTGGTATGTTCCTGCCAGCTCCATCCCCGGCGGAGCCGGTACCTGTGACGACATGCTCTCGAAAACCTCGTTGCCGATCAACTCCGTCACGACGAATTCCGCTCGATGCCGCCAGAGATAGGAGAGCTGCGCGGAGTAGTCCGCCATTGGTGATGCCACCCAGTAGCCGTCCAGATAATACACGAGCTTGCTCCACGGCATCGAGTAGCGGTGTCCCCTGCCGAACGTATGCCGTGCCCATTCTCCCGCCTTTTTCTGCGCCTCGGCAACCTGCTGGCGGGATGAGGCGACCGGCGTGCCGGGAGATCCGGAAACCGGCAACTGCGGCCAGAGGAACCTGCCGGCGATGAGCATGGTCAGAACAGCCAGGACTGATAGTGCTCCCCGGCCCTTCATTGCAGGGATACTGCCGGCCAACCAATCCGCCCCCGCCACCATTCCCCGTGCCGCAAGTATCACCAGCAGCGGGAAAAAGGGGAGGAGATACTTCCACCACCCCTGGGTAAATACCGGCAGCACGAGCAGCATCAGGAGAGGGGAGAGGAGCAGCGTCCTGTTGCGCCGATCTTCCCGGCTGCTGCCTGCCACCGCGCCAAAAATCGCCGCCAAGGCCAGGTAGATCGGAAACAGCTGGGGATATCGCTCCATGCCGCTGTTGTTCGGAATCCGTCCGGGGAGTTCAAAACTGAGGTTGCTCAGATACGTCTTCGCGGTTTTCGCCGGATCAGCTGCCAGATAGGCGATAAGATCGCCGACCCCTTTCGGGACCTGCCAGTTAAGCCTGCCGTCGGGAGCCAGGCCCCACAGTTCATCATTGTGCAGCTCTTCCTTCTGGGTGTCCCCATAGCCGATCTTCATCCAGAGCATCACATATGACGCCTTGGGGCTGAGAACCAGCGTACCGTAATGATTCCTGAGAAAGAGAAGATACGGGGCAGCGGTAAGCATGAATGCCAGTATGGCCAGCAGGCAGAGAGGGACTACCCGTGTTTCGCGCCATCGCCCACGCTCGATGATCAGGATGGCAGCAAGTGTGAACAGCATGACCAGCAGCCCTTCGGAGCGGCTCAGCCATGTGAGGGCAAAGACGACCCCCGCCAGGAGAGCCCGGGCTGAAGAGCGGCGCTGCAGGGCGGTCAAGAGGAGAAACAGGGCGCCGATTTGCAGGCAGGTATAGAGCAGTTCCGGTTCAGGAGAGTAGGTTATTGCCAGCAGATGGGGCGAGACCGCGACAAGAATTCCGGCTACCAGTGCGGTCTTCCGGTCGAAGAGACGCGCGCTGAAAAAATAGACCAGCAGCAGCATGGCAAGATAAATGAAGGGACCGACCAGGGATACTGTCCGGAGCAGATCCGTGCTGCCGAGAAGGCCGGAGATGCCGGCGATCAGCAACGAGTATCCGGGTGATGCCCAGAGGGCCTGCCAGCCGAGCCCTTCTCCCATCTGCAGGTTGCGGACGATCTGCAGGTAGGTGACCCCGTCCATGGTAAGGCCCGCAACCGTGTATTTCCAGGTTGCCAGGACAGCGCCGATTGCCAGGACCAGAAGCCATTCAAGGTGCCACGTGCTGTTCTCGTCGGTTGTTGACTTCGCCATGTAATTCCTCATTGAAAGAAAATGAACCGCACAACCACATCCTGCGACTCGATGATGAAATAAAAATCATAGCCCTGGCTGCCGCAATTATAAAGCAAAAACTAATCACCGTTATTACCTGGCCTGAATTCCATTGTTTTACTTCTTTGCCGTATGGTATGGTCATATGGTTAATAAACCGGCATTACTGCCGTTGTCAGTGAGATTTCCATGACACGATCCCTTGCGCGTATCCCCCTCCTGCTGGTCTCCCTTTTTGTCCTGCTGTCAAACGTTGCCGGTTGCAAGGAGCAGGGGCGGCAGGCCGTCAAGATCGGTTACATGAACTGCAACAACGAGCAGGAGACGATGCACCGCTTCCTCCCCCTGACCCGCTATCTTTCGGACAAGGTGGGGGTGGAGTTCGTCATGGTCCCGGTGCACACCCACGATTTCGAGAAGCGGTTCAAGGAGGGGGAGTTTGCCTTTACCCATACCAACTCTCTTCTCTATATCCTCCTCAAGGAGCGCTACAATCTCACGCTGCTCGCATCGGAAAAACGGGGTAACTTCGGCTCCCGTTCCGGCGGCGCGATCATTGTGCGCAAGGGGAGCGGCATCACCGAGCTTTCGCAGATCAAGGGGAAACGTTTCGCCTTCGGTCCGATGCTGGCACCAACCGGCTACCTGGCCCCGTACGACCTGATGCTCCGTTCCGGCATCGACCCGGAGAAGGACCTTGGCGCCTACACGACCCCATCCGGTTCCTTCAAGCATGAAAAGCTCGTTTATGGCGTGCTTTTCGGCGAGTATGACGTTTCCGCCGCAACCCTCCTCGACCTTGAGACCATGACCAAGGAGGGGAAGATTGCCGCCGATGATTTCACCATCCTTGCCCAGACCCCGCTCATTCCCTACTGCACCTTCGGGGCAGCTGCCAAGACCGACCCGGACCTGGTCGCCAAGGTGCGCGCGGCACTTCTCGAACTGAAAGCCTCGGACACGGCCGAAGTGGATGGCGAGAAACTCAAGGTGCTGAAGTCGGCCTGGGTCGACGGGTACGAAGAGCTGACCGACAAGGACTACGACCCGGTGCGGGAGATGGCAAAGCGGGTGAACATGCCACCCTACCAGAAATACTGACATGGCAGCGCAAAAAGTCCTTCTTCTGCGAATGTTACAAGAGGCAACAGCCACAGAGTATGAAGCTTGACCGTTTCGATAAAATAATTATCTCGCTGCTGGCCCTCTCGGTTCTGGGGTTTGCACTCCTCACCCTGCGCGCGCTCCCCGGCAAAACGACCGCCATCGAAACCAGGAACATGGAGCGGGAACTGTCCGACCAGGCCCGCATGACGCTGCTGGACAAGCTGTTCTCGCCGGTTACCGCCGCCATGCAGGCGGGACAATACCAGGAGGCGCTGCTGAAGCTGGAGGAGGTCAATGTCCGTTACCCGGGCGAGGCCCACGGCTTCATTCTCAAGGGGGAGATCCTTGAGAAAATGGGTGTGGCAGACAAGGCCGCCGCCAGTTTCGTCAAGGGGATCAAGCTGAACGGCGATTACATCGACCGCCGCAGCCCGGTCACCCGTCGGGAACTTGTCGGAAAAATCGTCGACAGCCAACTCCCCGCGGCGACTGCCCGTTACCGCAGTGCGCCGGGTAACCCCACCATGAAGGAAAATCTCGCCAATCTCAACTACCTGAAAAGCCGCCTGGCCGGGGGGTGCGAATAGATGCGCCACGACCGCTATCTCATGACCATCGGCCTCAGCGGCCTGCTGCTCGGCCTTTTCGGCGTCATGCTCTCCGTCTGGGGCAATCCCGAGAACTCCGGCATCTGCGTCTCCTGTTTCATCGAGAACAGTGCCGGCGCCCTGGGGCTGCACAACAACCCCCGGCTGCAATACCTCCGCCCCGAACTGATCGGCTTTGTCCTCGGTGCCTTCGCCAGCGCCCTGGTCCGGCGGGAGTTCCGTTCCCGTGGCGGCAGCGCGCCGCTGTTCCGCTTCGCCGCCGGTTTTTTCCTCATAGTCGGCTGCGCCGTTTTCATCGGCTGCCCCATCAAGCTCTTCCTCCGATTCACCGCCGGCGACCTGACCTCCCTGTCCGGGGTTGTCGGCCTGGTGATCGGTGTCTGGGCCGGGCTCAAGGGGCTTGCCCACGGGGTCGAGCTGGGGCGCCTCTCCCCGGCGGCCGCGCCGGCCGGCTCGGGCCTGCTGTCGCCGGCACTGTTCGTCATGCTGCTGGCTTTCATGTTTGTTGCGCCCCCCTTTCTCATCGCCTCGGAGAAGGGGAGCAGCGCCCAGCATGCCCCGATGATGGTATCCCTCGGGGTCGGCCTGACCCTCGGCTTCCTTGCCCAGGGGAGCCGTTTCTGTATCACCGGCAGCATCCGTGACATCATCCTCATGGGACGGCGGGCGCCGCTGCTCTGGGGGGGGATCGCCTTTCTCGCAGCTGCACTGGTGACCAACCTGGTAACCGGCCGCTTCAACCCCGGCTTTGCCGGTCAACCCGGCTCCCATCAGGAGTATCTCTGGAGCTTCCTCGGCATGGTGCTGGTGGGATGGCTGTCGGTTCTGGTCGGCGGTTGCCCGTTCCGCCAACTGGTGAAATCGGGAGAGGGGGATAGTGATGCGACCCTTGCGGTTGCAGGCATGTTCCTCGGCGGGGCGCTCGTTCAGGGGTGGAACCTGGCCGCAACTTCGGCCGGCGTGCCGACCGGCGGCAAGATTGCAATCGTCGTCGGTTTCATGCTCCTTTTCGGTGGCAGCCTCCTTTCCCGGGCGCGGGAATGAACCGCAACCGATGCTCTGTCGCCTGATCAGGCGCGGTCCTGAAGACTCCGCAGGTACTCTTTTTCAGTCATCAGATCCAGCGTGTTTTCCAGCCGGTCCACGAAAACCATCCCCTGCAGGTGGTCGAACTCGTGCTGGAATACCCGCGCCAGGAACCCTTCGTACTCCTCTTCGATCAGTTCCCCTCTCCGGTCCAGGTAGCGGACGCCGATCTTTGTGTGCCGGGGGACCCGTCCGCGCAGGCCGGGGATGCTGAGGCACCCCTCCCATCCCTTCTCCATCTCGTCCGATCGCCAGAGGATCTCCGGGTTGATCATCGCCATCGGTTCCCTTTCCGGCGCATGGGGGTAACGCGGATTCGGCCGCGATGCGACGATGAAAATCGACAAGGGCTCATACACCTGCGGCGCGGCTATCCCCACGCCGTAGACCTCCGCCACGGTCGCCAGCAGGTCGTCGATGAGTTTCTGGACGGCAGGGTCAGCCGGCTTGTCGACCGTCATCGCCTTCCCCCGTAGCACCGGCTGCCCCAGCTGGGCTATCTGTCTCAGTATAGGCATATTCTTTCCCCCTTGGGTAAGCGTACCACATCCCGTTGCCATGCAAGCCTCCTAGAAGGGCCAGAACCGCGGGATGAAAATCGTGGCCAAAATCCAGAAAATGATGTTGAGCGGTGTGCCGACCCGCAGGAAATCGGCAAACCGGAAGCGACCAGGGCCATAGATGAGGGTGTTCGTCTGGTATCCGAATGGGGTCATGAAGTCGAGGGAGGCCGCAAAGGTCACCGCCATGACCAGGGGACGCGAATCAACCCCGAGAGACCCCGCCACCGCCAGGACAACGGGAATCAGCAGCGCCACGGTGGCATTGTTGGACATGAAGGCCGTCAGGATCGAGGAAAAGAGGTAAAGTGCCGCAACCAGGGCACCTGGACCCCATGCGCCGACGGACGAGACGATGAAGCGAGAAAGAAAGATGGCAGCTCCGGTCTTTTCCATGGCTGCTCCCAGGGTCATCATTCCTGCCATGAGGAAAATGACTTTCCATTCTATCGCCTCGTATGCCTCGTCGAGCGTCAGGCAGCCTGTCAGTATCATGAGGATGCAGCCGATGATTGCTCCGGCCAGGATCGGTACGATGCCGAGCGCCGCGGCAGCAACGACTCCGGCGACAATGGCAATGGCGATGGCGGTTCTGGTCTTGCGGAGGGCCGGAATCTCCACCTCCGAGATGACCACGAAGATCCGGTCCGACCGGAGCCGTTCCAGTTCCCTTGGCCCCGTCTCGAAAAGGAGAACATCGCCTGCGCTGAGGACGGTTGTTTCCAGGTTCTCCCGCATCATGTGCCCCCGATGTCTGATGGCGAGGGCGACGAGTCCATAGCGGGAGCGGAAGCGTGCCGCCTTCAGGCTCCGTCCGTCAAGGGTCGAATTCGGGGCAACCACCGCTTCAACGAGCGTTGCTTCACGATCTTTCCCTGCCGTTACCCCCTGTTCGTACTCATGGCGCAGCGCGATTCCCCGTCGTTGCTGGAGCTTGCGGAAGTTAACCAGGTCGCAGCGAACCTTCAGGTGGTCGCCTTCCCGCAGAATAATCCGATCGTGTGGATCGGCAAGCAGTACCCCGTTGCGAAAGACCTCAACAATTTTCAGGTCCAGTTCGCGCAACAGCGGCGATTCGGCAAGTATCGTCCCGATCGATTTGGAGTCAGCCAGAAGCAGGATTTCGGTCATGTACTCGCCACCAGGGGATCGTGTCCCTTCATCCATCCCCCGTGCAGGAATCAGCCTTACCCCGACAAGGAACATATAGGCGATCCCGGCGGTGAAGAATACAAGCCCCATCCCGGTAAATTCGAACATGCCGAGGGGGGGGAGCCCCCGCCGTTCCAGGAGGGAGCTTACTAAAATGTTGGTGGAGGTGCCGATAAGAGTACAGACGCCGCCGAACATGGAGGCATAGGAAAGCGGCATGAGCAGCCGTGACGCGCTCGTTTTCGTTTCGCGGGCAACCCCCATGAGGATGGGGAGAAAAATGGCAACTGCAGCGGTGTTGTTGATGAAAGCAGAGATGGCGCCGATAAAGAGCATCATTGCCGCAAGCATCAGCCAGTAGTTTTGCCTTGCCAGTCGGGCAAGCAGGATCCCTGTCGTGTTGACGGCGCCCGTCCGGTAGAGCCCGGCGGAAAGAACGAACATGGCACCGACGGTTACGGTCGCCGTATTGCCGAAGCCTGCTATCCCCTCTACCGGTGTGATGATCCTGCTCAGGAGGAGAGCCGCCATGACCAGGAGCGCGGTCAGATCGACCGGCAGCTTTTCCGTGGCGAAGAGGACGACTGCTGCCACGATAAAGATTAAAACCAGGGCGATTTCAAAGGTCACGGGCTCCCCTCAATCGGCGACGTATTCTTTCTCATGGCTGGGCACTTGTTTGTCGGAGTAGCTTCACACTACCTTGAGCACGATCTTTCCCCGCACATGCCCCCCCTGGCTCATCTCCTGGGCGCGGCGAGCTTCGGCAAGGGGGAGGACCTCCTCCAGATAGATTCGCAGGTTTCCGTTGTCGACCAGTTTCGCCAGTTCCGCCAGCACCGCGGCATCGGGCTGGATAAAGACGAAAGCCTGCCTGACGCCATACGCCGCAGCCTTGTCAGCCGACGGAGGAGCGATGATGGAGACCAGGATTCCCCCCTTTTTCAGCATCTGCCAGGAGCGCTCCTGGGTCTCGCCACCGATGGTGTCGAACACCACGTCCACCTTGCCGATAGCCTCTTCGAAGCCGGCTCGCCGGTAATCGACCGTCTCGTCCGCCCCCAGCCCCCGCATGTAGTCGTGGTTGTGCGGAGAAGCGGTCGCGATTACCTGGGCCCCCCGCCACTTTGCCAGTTGCACCGCGTAGCTGCCGACCCCTCCTGCCGCGCCGTGGATGAGGACCCTCTGGCCGGGCGCCAGCCAGGCGGCCTCGATGAGCGATTGCCAGGCGGTAATGCCTGCCAGCGGTATGGCAGCGGCATGGAGATGATCGACGGACGCCGGCTTGAACGCCACCTCCGCCTCCCGGATGACGGTGTATTCGGCGTAGGTGCCGTCCCGCAGAAGGTCCGGCCGGCTGAAGACCTCGTCCCCGACCTTGAACCGGGTCACTCCCGGACCGGTTGCCGCCACCACGCCGGAAACGTCCCACCCCATGATCAGCGGCAGGGAGTGGGGGAGCATCTCCCGCAGGTACCCCTCGCGGATCTTCCAGTCCACCGGGTTGACCGATGCCGCCTCGACACGGATCAGCAGTTTCGCCCTGTGCCGGCCGGGGACGGGGCACCTCCTCATAGACCAGGACGTCGGGACCGCCGTAGCGGTGCATGCGCACGGCAAGCATGGTTTGCATACGATACCTCCCTTCTTGCTAGACGGTCGATCCGTCTCGATTTGCTCACTGGAAAATGAATAGTCCTTCGGCTTCAAACAACCAGGTCAATGAATTCGTCTGCCGGCATGGTGGCCAGCCGCTGGCGGTCGAGACATAATTCGATCAGCGCCTCGGCCTTTTCGGCCGGCAGGCAGGCGGTCATGTTTGCCCTTGCCTTCTCCACCAGGAGCGGCAGCGCTTCGTCCCTGCGGCGGCGGTGGCCGAGCGGGTACTCCACCTCGATCCGTTCCGTGGCGCTGCCGTCGTTGAAGAAGACCCGGATGGCATTGGCAATGGAGCGCTTCTCCGGGTCCAGGTAGTCCCGCGAGTAGCGCGGCTCCTCGCGCACCTCCATCCGCTCCCTCAGGCTGTCGATGCGCGGATCACAAGCCACGGCGTCGCCGTAATGGTCGGCGGTCAGCTGGCCGAAGATCAGCCCGACCGCGATCATGTACTGCAGGCAGTGGTCCCGGTCGGCCGGGTTGTGGAGCGGCCCGCTCTTGCTGATGATCCGGACCGCCGATTCCTGGGTGGCAATTTCAATCCGCTTGATCTGGTCCAGCCGGTCCGCGACCAGGGGATGGAGCCTGAGGGCACACTCCACCGCCGTCTGGGCGTGGAACTCGGCCGGGAAGGCCACCTTGAAGAGGACGTTCTCCATCACGTAGGAGCCGTAGGGGCGCGGCAGGCTGAAACGCCCCCCCTTGAAGGAGACGTCGTAGAAGCCCCACCCCCTGGCGGACAGGGCGGAAGGATAGCCCGGCTCCCCCTGCGTGGCCAGCAGCGCCAGCCTGACCCCCCGGCTGGTGGCGTCGCCGGCGGCCCACGACTTGCGCGGCCCGGTATTGGGGGCCTGGCGGTAGGTGCGCAGGCTCTGGCCGTCCACCCAGACCTGGGAGAGGGCGCTGACGATCTCCTCACGGCCACCCCCCAGGAGGCGGGTCGCCACCGCGGCGGTGGCGAGCTTCACCAGGACCACGTGGTCCAGTCCCACCCGGTTGAAGCCGTTTTCCAGCGCCATCACCCCCTGGATCTCGTGGGCCTTGATCATGGCTTCGAGTACATTTCCCATGACGAGCGGCGGATTCCCCTGCACCCGGTTGCGGCGGCTGACGAAGTCGGCGACGGCCAGGATCCCCCCCAGGTTGTCGGAGGGGTGGCCCCACTCGGCGGCCAGCCAGGTGTCGTTGTAATCGAGCCAGCGGATCAGCGTGCCGATGTCGAACGCCCCCTTGACCGGGTCGAGGCAGAAGTCGGTGCCGGGAACCCGCACCCCGCACGGGACGGTCGTCCCGGGAACGATCGGCCCGAGCAGGCGTCGGCACTCAGGAAACCCCAGCGCCAGCAGGGCGCACCCCATGGCGTCCATGAGAACGTAGCCGGCGGTGGCAAGCGCCTCCTCGCTGTCGACGACGTAATCGGCCACGTAGTCGGCGATTGCCACCATCTCCCGGTCGGGTGCGGGACGGATGTTTTCATCGGCTTGCGTTGTCATACATGTCCTCCTGAAGCAGAAAACCTAAAAAACAATCCAGCAGTTTCACGCAAAGCTCGCAAAGAACGCAAAGTAAAATCAGGCAGTATCCCACCTCGATTTTCACCCGAAAGTTACGGGCTTCAAACGCCTTAACTATCTGAACTTATTTGTTGACTTTGCGCCTTTGCGTGAGTAAATGCTGTTTTACCCCCGCTCCTCCAGCGGCACGTACTCCCGCGCCTCCGGCCCGGTGTAATCGGCCACCGGCCGGAAGATCCGGTTGGCGCCGCGCTGCTCGATGATGTGGGCAGACCAGCCGGCGATGCGGGCGAAGACGAAGACCGGCGTGAACATGGAGGTCGGAATGCCGCACAGGTGGTAGGCCGAGGCGCTGTAGAAGTCCAGGTTCGGATAGAGCCCCTTCTCCTGCCGCACCAGGCGCTCGATCCGCTCCGAGACCCGGTAGAGGCTCGTGTCGCCGCTCGCCTCGGCCAGTTGCCGCGACCACTGCTGGATGATCGGCGAACGGGGGTCGAGCTGTTTCTTGTAGACCCGGTGGCCAAACCCCATGATCTTCTCCCCCGCCGCCAGCATGCCCCGTATGGCGCTTTCGGCCTCCTCCGGCGTGGCGAAGCGGCTGATAAGGCGCATGGCTTCCTCGTTGGCCCCGCCGTGCAGCGGTCCACGCAGGGTGCCGATGGCAGAGGTGACCGCAGCGTAGAAGTCGGAAAGGGTCGAGGCGGTCACCCGGGCCGAGAAGGTCGAGGCGTTGAACTCGTGCTCGGCGTAGAGGATCAGGGAAGAGTCCATCGCCCGGCGCTGCAGATCGGGCGGGGACTGGCCGTGCAGCAGGTGGAGGAAGTGGCCTGCCAGGCTCTGTTCGGCGGTCCTGGTGGAGATGCGTTCGCCGCAGGTGTGGTAGTGGTGCCAGTAGAGCAGCATGGAGGGGAAGCTGGCCAGCAGCCGCTCCGCCACCTGGTACTGGCCGTTGTCACCGGTTTCCGGCTCGATGGCGCCCAGGGCAGAGCAACCGGTGCGGAGCACATCCATCGGGTGGGCCGTGGCCGGCAGCTGCTCCAGGACGGTCTTCAGCCCCGGCGGCAGGCAGCGTCTGGTGACCAGCCGTGTGCGGAAGGCATCCAGTTCCGCAGTATTGGGGAGGTGTCCATAAAGCAGCAGGTGGGCCACCTCCTCGAAAGTTGACTTTTCCGCCAGGTCGTTGATCGAGTAGCCGCGGTAGGTCAGGCCGACATGCTCCTTCCCCACCGTGCTGATGGCGGTCTGTCCGGCCACGACCCCTTCCAGGCCGGGGCTGTATGCTGGTGCGCTCATTTCTCCTCCTTTCCAAACAGTTCGTCCAGCTTGCGTTCATGGGCGTGGTAGCCGAGGACGTCGTACAGTTCGGCCCGCGTCTGCATCTCCTCCAGCACCCCGTGCTGGGTTCCCTCCTCGCGGATGGCCCGGTAGACCCTGAGTGCCGCCGCCGACATGGCCCGGAAGGCGGAGAGCGGGTAGAGCGCCAGTCCGACCCCCGCGGTTGCCAGCTCCTCCAGGGTGAAGAGCGGGGTGAGACCGAACTCGGTCAGGTTGGCCAGGACCGGGATGCCGACAGCAGCATTGAAACGCCGGTACTGCTCCAGCCCGGTCAGCGCCTCGGGGAAGAGCATGTCGGCACCGGCCTCCTTGTAACGACAGGCCCGCTCGATGGCCGCCTCCAGCCCCTCCGCCGCCACGGCATCGGTGCGGGCCATGATGACGAACGCCGGGTCGGTGCGGGCATCCACTGCGGCCCGGATGCGGTCGACCATCTCGTCGCAGCTCACCAGCGCCTTCCCCGGACGATGGCCGCAGCGCTTGGCCGCCACCTGGTCCTCGATGTGCATGCCGGCCGCGCCGGCCCTGATCATCTCCCGCGCGGTGCGGGCAATCATGAAGGCGTGTCCCCAGCCGGTATCCACGTCCACCAGCAGCGGCAGCCGGCTGGCGCCGGTGATCCGGCGCACGTCTTCAAGGACATCGTTCAGGGTGGTCATCCCCAGGTCTGGGAGGCCGAAGGAGGCGTTGGCCACCCCGGCCCCGGAGAGGTAGATGGCGCGAAAGCCGCACTGCCCGGCCAGCAGGGCGGCATAGGCGTTGATGACCCCCACCAGCTGGAGCGGCTGTTCTTCCTGCAGCGCCTGGCGCAGCAACGCACCCGGAGTCGATTCCGTTGTCATGATCATCTCCCTTGGCAATGCCGGCTAGCGCTGGTCTATGCGGAAATAAAATGTCGCCCCTTTTCCCGGCTCTCCTTCGGCCCAGACCCTGCCGCCATGACGCCGGATGATTCTCTCCACCGTTGCCAGACCGATACCATCCGTTACGAACTCCTCCGTTCCGGGCAGGGGGCGAAACGGCTTGAAAAGCCTGTCCGCATGCGCCATATCGAATCCTGTGCCGTTGTCCCGCACGAAAAAGGCGGTCTTTCCGTCGACTTCTGTCACGCCGAATTCGATGACCGCTTCCTCGCGTTTGCTGGTATGCTTCCAGGCGTTGTCGAGGAGGTTATTCAGGGTCATTTGCAGCAGGATCCTGTCCGCATTTACCTTGATGTCATCGGCAATGAGGAGGGTGACCCGTCGTTCGGGATTCTTTTTCCGGAGATTTTCAGCCGTGTTGCGGGCCATTTCACTCAGGTCGATGTTTTCCCGGTGGAGATCAATTCTCATCGGCCGGAAAAATACATGCATGATGCCGATAATTTCCGCCAGGTGCCTGGTCTTGTCATATATCCGTCTCGTATAGGACCTGCACTGCTCGTCTTCCTTTGAGCAGACCCTGTCCTGGATTGCCTTGGCATTATCACCGATTGAAATCAATGATTTGAGCAGGTCGTTGGAGGCAGTGTAGCTGAACGACTCCAGGTCACGGTTGGCCGCTTCCAGGTCGGCAGCTCGGGCGGCAAGTTCGTTCTGCAGTTCCAGCAGACGCTTCCCGGCGTTGAGGCGAACTCTCAACTCATTGGTCTTGAGCGGTTTGGTGATGTAGTCGTCCGCCCCGGCCTCCATGCCGGCAACAAGATCTTGGTCCTGCTGCTGCGACGTCAGCAGGATGATATAGGTATAGGGCTCACGCCCCTCTTTCCTGATCCTGCGGCATATTTCCAGACCGTCCAGACCCGGCATCATCCAGTCCAGAATGGCCAGCTGCGGGGCATCCTCGCCATCAAGGAACTGCCAGGCTTCGTTGCCGTCCCGGCAGACCACCACCTCGTATCCCCACCTGGCAAGGGTATCTTCCAGGAGATGGCGAAAAGCAGGTTCATCATCAGCGATCAGAATCTTCATGGGTTTCCTCCTTTGCGAGGCCGTAACCGTGTAGAGCCCCGTTTACCTGCCTCCATTGATCACAGGGTGAAATAAAATGTCGCCCTGAACAGGTCGTTCAAGCTGGTCTGACTGGTGATCCTGACGGAGGCATCTGCATCGCCTGATTATTCGCAAGCTCTGCAATGCACTTCTCGATCGCGACGAACAGCTTGGCAAACTCAATAGGCTTTGGGAAAAAATCGTGAAAACCTATTTCCCTGAACTTATTGACGTGGATTTCGTCACCGAAGGCGGTGAGGACGATGAACTTTGTATCAGCTTTGATCTTTTTAATTTCGCGGGCCATCTCGATGCCGTCCATCTCCGGCATGCTGATGTCGGTGACGACGATTTCCGGCGCATGCTTCTTGAAGAGTTCTATCCCGGTTTTGGCCCGGTCGGCGGAGTAGAGGACGGCATCGGGGTATTTCTTGGCAATCATCAGTTTGATGACATCGAGGGTTACCCTGTCGTCTTCGACAACCAGAATCGAAATCGTCTTTCTTGCAGGCTGCGAATGCTCCATGGAGGTCACCTCCTGGTGGTTACCGCTGAAAGGGACGGTAAACGAGAAAACGCTTCCTTTGCCGGGCCGGCTCTCGACCCGGATTTTTCCGCCCAGATTCTCGATGATCTGTTTGGAAAGGGCCAGCCCAAGTCCGGTTCCGCTGAATTTCTTGGTCGATGCCGTATCCGCCTGGCTGAATATTTCAAAAACCCTTGCCATGTATTCGGCAGGGATGCCGATGCCGGTGTCCCGGATGACGAACAGCAGCAGGACCTGCTCCGGTCTGGCGGGATCGGGCGCGGGCCGGACGGAAACCTCGATCTCTCCCTGCTCCGTGAACTTCACCGCATTGCCCACCAGGTTCATCAGCACCTGGCGGAGCCTCCCCTCGTCTCCCACCACCTGCCGCGGCACTTGCTCGTCGATTGCCAGCAGGAAGCGCAGCCCCTTGAGCTCGGCCTGTGGCGAGAAAATATCGGTAACTGACTGGAGGCAGCTGCGTAGGTCGAACGGTTGCATCACGAAGCTTATCTGCCCGGTGGCGATCCGGGAGAAATCGAGGGTATCGTTGATGAAGTCCTTGAGCGAGTCGGCCGCGCTCCTGGCTAACTCCAGGTTGCGGTTCTGGTCGTTCGTAAGGCCATTGACGAGCATCAGGTCGATGATCCCCATGATCCTTGTCAGCGGGGTCCGCATCTCGTGGCTCATGTTCGCCAGGAACTCGTCCTTGGCGAGGCTGGCAGCCTCGGCTGCAAGTTTCGCCTCCTCCAGCAGGGCGGTTCGCTTCTGCACCAGTTCCTCCAGATGATCCCGGTGCCGGCGCAGTTCCTCCTCGGCCTTTGCATGCTGGCTGGTTTCTCTCCTCAGGAGCAGAAATACCATGAGAAGGAGGGATACGCTGGCGATACTCCCCGCAATGAACGTCAGGTACGTCTTTTCGAGACTGTCGGTCTCCTTGATCCTCAACGACTCCAGAAGCCGTTCCTCTTCAGCCAGGGCTTCGGTCACCCGTCTGCGGATCTCGTCCATGAGATCACTGCCCCTTTCCGCCATTACTAGCCGGTAAGCAGCCTGAAAACCGGTCGTTTTCCGGAGTTCGATGGTTTTTCCGGCAAGAGCCAGCTTCTCTCTGATCAAGGGATCAATGCCGTCCGTCGGATCGTTGTGACGCGTGTCGCCCTGCGCCAGCAACTTAAGACGCGCCAGAATTTGGTCCATACGGCCAACTGCCTCGCGGTACGGCCCCAGAAATTGTTCCTTCCCGGTGATGATGAAGCCGCGCTCTCCGTTTTCCAGCTCTTCCACGGCCAGGAGAAGGTCCTGGAATTCCCTGCTCACGGCGTAGGTGTGGTGTTCCCATTGTTCCAGCTTGGCAGTTGCCGTCATGTGCCGATAGTTCATCCACCCCAGTGAGACCAGGATTGTCATTGCCAGGGCAAATCCGCCGTAGATGATCATGGCCCGTGTAAATTTATTCGCCATTTCGGCCACCCCCTTCCCGGGTCTGCAGTGTGAAGCAGAAGGTCGCCCCCTTGTCCGGCTCCCCCTCCGCCCAGACCCTGCCGCCGTGGCGCCGGATGATCCGCTCTACCGTGGCCAGACCGATGCCGAAGCCACGGCATTCTTCGGCGCCGGGAAGGCGCTGGAATGGTATGAATATCTTGTCCGCGTCCGCATTGTCAAAACCGGCTCCGTTGTCGCGGACGAAATAGGCCAGCTTCCCGTCGATCTCCTTTGCACCGAACTCGATGACCGCCTCCTCCCGCTTGCCGGTGTATTTCCAGGCGTTGCCGACAAGATTGTCCAGCACCACCCGCAAGAGGGCGGCATCCCCGGTGGCGCTGATCCCGTCGGCGATCAGGATCGTGACTTTCCGCCCCGATTCGGCCAGTTTCAGCTCCGCTGCTATCTCATGCGCCATGGCGGAGAGGTCGACCGTTTCCCGGCGTGGTTCGATATGGGCCAGGCGGGAGAAGTTGAGCAGGGCCTCGATGAGCCGGTTCATCCGCAGAGTGCCATCGTAAGCCTCGCGGAGATAACCGTGGCACTGCTCGTCGAACTTGTCGCTGCAAAACTCCCGAAGCGCCTGGCAATAGCCGTTGACTACGGTCAGCGGCTTGCGCAGGTCATGGGCAACCGTGTAATTGAAAGCCTCCAGCTCCCGGTTGGCCGTCTCCAGCTCGGCGGCCCGCGCCGCCAGCTCGGCGTTCAGCCGCTTGATCTCCTCTTCCGCCTTCTTACGCGCCGTGATGTCCTCGACGACACCTACGGCGAATCTCAAATTGCCGTCGGGGCCGACCACCGTCGAAACGGTAAGAGCCACCCAGACGATGGAGCCGTCCTTGCGGACATAACGCTTGTCCATGGTATAGCTGTCGAGTTTGCCCTCCAGCATCTTCCGGAAATGATCCATGGTCGCTTCCTGATCGTGGGGATGGGTGATCTCCCGGATGGTCATGGCTTTCAGCTCTTCTTCCGTATAGCCGACGATGTCGCAGTACTTCCGGTTGATCCGCAGCATGCGGCCATCGGGGCCGACATGACCGATGCCGACCGCGGCCTGGCCGAAGGTGGCGCGAAAGCGCTCCTCGCTTGCCTGCAAAGCCGTTTCGATCCTTTTGCGCTCGGTAATGTCGTTGAAGGTCAGGACTGCACCGGCTATCTTTTCATCGTAACGTATCGGCCTGCTGGTAAAATGGACCGAAAACGGCGTTCCGTCCTTGCGCAGGAACATCTCTTCTCCGGAATGAACCGAGGCGTCCTTATAAGCGGCATAAATGGGACATTCTTCCGCCGGGTACCGGGAGCCGTCAGGCCTGGCATAGTGCCAGACCGAATGACTTTGTTTCCCGATAAGCTCGCTCACCTCGTAGCCCAGCATGGCGGCAGCCGAGTCGTTGACGAACGTCTGTTTCCCCTCAAGGTCCAGGCCGACGATCCCTTCTCCGGCAGACGCAAGAATAAGCTCGAACTGCATTTTGGCTTTCTTAAGCTCATCCTCCATCCGCTTGCGTTCGGTTATGTCGCGCACGGCAGCGATGACCAGCATGCCTTCATCCATGTCCAGCGGGCTCAGGCTGATGTCAACCGGAAATTCATGCCCGTCCTTGTGCAGCCCGTAAAGCTCCGCAACCGTTCCCAAATGGCGCACTCGCGGGTTCAGGAAGTACTCCGCTCGATGGCTTTCATGCTTGTTGCGTAATCGTTCGGGCATGAGCAGCTCCACCTTCTGCCCGTACAGTTCCGCTCGTTCATACCCGAACAGTTTCTCTGTTTGTGAATTGACGATGCAGATCTCTCCCTTGCCATCCACGATCACCATGGCATCCGGTGCGGATTCCAACAACCCTCTGAACTTTTCCTCCGCCCGGCGGCGCTCGCTGATGTCGCGCAGGAAAGCGGTGAAAGTGTATCCGGAGCCGGAGCGGATCGGGGTAACCGTCAGTTCGACGGGGAATTCGCGGCCATCGCGGTGCAAGGCCGTGAGCTCCACGCGCCGGTTCAGGATCGGTCCCTCGCCGGTGGCCAGGTAGTGTTCCAGCCCTTGTTCATGGGCTTCGCGGTATTGGACAGGTATGATGGTTTCGCTTGGCCGTTTTCCAATGGCTTCTTCGGCCGTCCAGCCGAAAATCTCCTCGGCCTTGGGGTTCCAGGAAAAGATCGTTCCATGTTCATCGATCTCCACGACGGCATCGAGCGCCGAGGCGATGATTGCCTGCGCCCGGTTGCGGCTCTCCCGCAATGCCTCTTCCGCCCGCTCTGCCTTGACTTCGTTATTTTCCTCGAACATGGGGTCTTCTCTCAAGTCGGTTATTCTCCGTGCCGTTTCACTCCGCTATCCGGCCATGGCATGGATCATCTCAACGCATTTTTTGAAGTCTATCGGTTTGGAGAGATAGGCATCCATACCCGCGGAGAGACATTCCTTTTCATCTTTCTCAAGAGCGTAGGCGGTAACTGCGACGATGGGAACATGCCCGCCACGCGCCCGCTCCTTTTCCCTGATAGCGGCTGTAGCCTCCAAACCGTTCATGCGCGGCATCTGCACATCCATCAGCACCAGGTCGTAATTCCCTTTTTCCCACATTTCCACTCCAATGATGCCGTCCTCGGCGACGTCGACTTCGAAACCGGCTCGCCGGAGCATCAGTAAAAAGACATTCCTCATCACGGCGTCGTCTTCAACGACAAGAATCCGCATTATTTTTTCTCCTTCGAGCCGGGTTCTCCCGTTTCAGGATCTGGTGCGGACTCCGGCTCCCCGAACGGAACAGTTACCGTGAAACAGCACCCCATCCCTTCTTTACCGTCAAAGACGATCGTCCCTCCCATCCGTTCCACGATCTCCCTGCTGATCACGAGTCCGAGCCCGGTGCCGCCGTATCTGCGGGAGTGGGAGTCGTCCACCTGGCTGAAGGGACGAAAGATCAGGGGCTTCTTG
>Ga0073934_10004238_pt1 | contig 24342 bp, 24 predicted proteins | sample LarsenN4metaG_FD_76834 | JGI IMG/M metagenome (GOLD analysis project Ga0073934, IMG submission 76834) | Hot spring sediment bacterial and archeal communities from British Columbia, Canada, to study Microbial Dark Matter (Phase II) - Larsen... ... | reverse complement strand
CATCCTCAAGCTCGACTGGGCAGACGTCCACGATGAGGCCCACCGCGTGGAGCACGCCATTTCGCCCCTCATCGAGCGGCAGATCCTGGCCCTCCTGGACAACCCGGAGACATGCCCGCACGGCAACCCGATCCCGGGGCTAGCCCGCACGGCCCGCCCGGACGTGCGCCCGCTGCGCAACGTGCCGGAGGGGTCGACCGTGGTGATCAACAACATCGTCGAACACGCCGAGGACGATGCGAACCTGATGCACTTCCTGCAGCGCAACCGCCTGCTGCCGGGGACGCGGCTGCTCGTCGAGGAAGTCGCCCTCGCCAACGCCACGATCAGCGTCAGCCTGCTCGACTTCGGCGGCCAGAAGGTGGCCGTGGGCGTGCCGACGGCGGAGCTGATCCTGGTGCGGGACGCCGCCTGACATGGCTGCCTTTTTCTACGAAGCCCCTTTCGGCCTCCTCGGCATCGAGGTAACCGGCCGCGGCCTACGCCGCCTCGAATTCCTGACTCACGGGCGCGAGCCGAAGGCGAGAAGCTACGGCGCTGAGTGGCGGGAGCAGGCCGCGGGGGGCCCGGACGAGGAGGCGATGGCTGCGGCGGCGACCGGGCAGCTGGACGCCTACTTCGCCGGCGAACGCCTCAGCTTCGACCTCCCCATCGACCTCGCGGGCGGGACGGAGTTCCGGCGGCGCGTCTGGCAGACGATCGCCGCCATTCCCTTCGGCCAGACGCTCACCTACGCCCAGGTGGCGGCGGCCGCGGGGGCGCCGAGCGCATACCGGGCGGCGGGGAGCGCCTGCGGCGCGAACCCGGTGGCCATCGTCATCCCCTGTCACCGCGTGGTGGGGACGGACCGGCGCCTGCACGGCTTCGGCGGCGGCCTGCCCACCAAGGCATGGCTCCTGGACCACGAGGCCGCGGTCCTTGCGCGCGCGCCGGTGGCTTAGGCGCGCCTGTGGGCTCCGAGGCCGTTTGCAGCGTCAGCTACCAGGGCCGCACTTCGGCGGGCAAAGCCCTGCTCGAGACTTCCGAGATCGTCTTTCGCGGCGACTTCCGCCTGCGCATTCCCTTCTCGGACATCGAGGCCTTGGAGGCGCGTGACGGCGAGCTCCGCGTCGGCTTCGGCGGCGGCGTCGCCGTGTTCGCGCTGGGACGGCAAGCGGAGAGGTGGGCGGAGAAGGTGCGCAACCCGCGCGGCCTCCTCGACAAGCTGGGCGTCAAGCCGGGCATGACCGTTGCCGTCTTCGGCCTGGATGACGACGATTTCGCGGCCCAGCTCCGTTCCGGCGTCGACTACGTTGACAGCGTCGAGGGCCTGGACGAGGCCGACATCATCTTCTACGAGGCAGACACCGCCGCCGCCCTGCCGGCCTTGAGCGCCCTTCGAAGCCGGATCAAGCCGGCCGGAGCGATCTGGGTGGTCTCGCCCAAGGGCAAAGGCGCCCGCCTACGCGACGTCGAGGTCATGGCCGCCGCGCGCGAGGCCGGCCTCGTGGACAGCAAGACCGTCTCCTTTTCCTCGACGCACACGGCCCTCAAGCTCGTCGTGCCCCGGGCGCTGCGCGCCGTCTGAACGCGGAAATACTGGCCGGGCCCAAGCCTTGCCTCCTCGATGCGGCGGCCGCACTGCGCCGGAGTCATCGCCGCAGAGGGCGGCGTGAGCACTCAGCCCAGCCTATCGCGCGTCCGGCCCCCGCGTCAGTTCGCCGAAGCGCTTGTACAGCTTGCGCACCTTGGGGCTGATGACGATGGCGCAGTACGGGTACGACTCGTTCTGGTTGTAGAAGTCGTGATGATAGGACTCGGCAACGTAGAACTCGCCGAGGGGCGCGACCTCGGTGACCACCGGGTCCCTGTACATCCCGGAGGCGTTGACCTCCGCGATCTTGCGCTCCACGGCTTCTTTTTGGGAGGCGTCGGCGTAGAAAACGGCCGACCGATACTGAGTGCCCACGTCCGCGTCCTGCCGGTTCAGCGTCGTCGGGTCGTGCAGTTCGAAGAAGACGTCCAGGAGCTGATCGAAGGAGATGACGTCGGGGTCGAACGTCACCTGGACGGCCTCCGCGTGGCCGGTGGCACCGCTGCAGACCTCCTCGTAGGAGGGGTGCGGCTTTGCCCCGCCCGTGTAACCCGGCACGACCTTCTCCACGCCCCGCAGCCGCTGGAACACGGCCTCCGTGCACCAGAAGCAGCCGCCGGCGAAGGTCGCCGTGGCGGCCGTCATGGAACGCGGAGATGGGCCGCGGCCGAGGCGCAGTCTCGCGCCGCCGTGCGGCCGCGCGCCGCGGTCCTGGCTTGCCGGGAAGTCACGGCTTCGAGTATAGCGCCGGAAGCGGCGCTTGACGCTTCCTAGCGCGTTGGGCTGGAGGACGTTGCGGCCACGTCCTCTACCTTGGCATCGCTGCCGAGGATGACCAGGATGTCCGCCTCCGGGTTGCTACGCAGCGCCGCTTCCGCGCTGGTGCCGGCCCGGACGCGGGCGTTGGACAGCCCCAGCCACCCCGCCAGCCTCTGGGCCGTGTACGACTTGCCGGAGAAGTAGACGACGACGCTCTCCCGGTAAGAAGCGGCCGCGTTCGCGACCGTAAGCAGCGACTTCGGGATGCCGAGGCTGCTGAAGTACTCCATCGCCTTCGTCGCCTGGCCTTCGACGCCGCTGCCGTTCTGGATTTCGATGGACGCGTTTTCCTTCTCCAGCTGGTTGTCGGACGTGAAGGCCTCGACGATTTGCTTGATGCCCTCCTCGGAAGGCACGAGGACCGAGGCGTCGCCGATCGTCGTGGCCGTCGTCGCCGGGCCGAGCGACAGGAAGGCGATGGAGTCCTGGTCCAGGCGCGAGGCGAGGTCGGCGAAGCCGGGGATCTGGAAGTCGCTCACGTCGGTTTCGATCGAGTCCTTGTACTTCTTCCAGAGGTCCACCATGGTCTTGGGGTTGGAAATGATGTTGAGGCTGGATGCCTTCTGGATAACGGCCCAGATGATGTTCTGCTGCCGGATGATCCGATCGCGGTCGTCCGAGTTGCGGCGGACGCGGGCGTAGCAGAGCGCCTGGCTGCCGTCCATGTGGTAAAGGCCGGGCTTGAAGACGCAGGGGTAGTAGTCGCCGGGCAGCTCCGTCTCCGAGTAGAAGGGGTCGTTCACGCCGGGCTCGAGGACGTTGACGTCGACGCCGCCGAGGGCGTCGATGATCTCCTTGAAGCCCTCGAAGTCGATGATGACGTGGTGGTCGATCTTTATGCCCAGGAGGTTTTCGACCGTCTTCTTGACCGTGGCGACGCCGCCGCCCGGATAGTTGCCGGTCTCCCCAATGATGTAGGCGGCGTTGATCCGGTTCTGGATCTTGCCGCGGGGCCCCGGGATATCCACCCAGAGGTCGCGCGGCATGGCCAGGCCCCTTGCCGACCCGGTCTGCGGGTCGACGGTCATGACGAACATGGTGTCCGTGCGCGCGGGCGCGTCCCCTTCCCGCGGCCGGCGGTCCAGGCCCATGACGAGGATGTTGATCCGCCGGCCGCCGATCTCGTTGGCGGCGCCTTTGTCTACTCCCGGCAGGTTGATCCCGCCCAGCGAAATCCCCTTGATCTCGCTGCCGGGAAAGAAGATCTGGTCGATCTGGGTAATGACGACGAGCGCCGTGTAGAAGGAACCCGCCGCCAGAGCCAGTATCCCGAAGATGATCAGAAGCTGGTTTCGGAGCTTTGGTCTTTGCGGCTGTCGGGGACGGCGGGGAAAGTCTTGCCTGGCTCTTTCCGGCATGCTGCTGCCTTGTATCTTACGGGGCCGCCCTGCTGGGCTCAACCTGGGGACGGGACGCGGTTTCCTCCCGCCTCGCCCGCCGGCACGCCGGCGTCCGTGATCGCGCCCAGCCCGGCGTCGCGCGCGTACAATCTGCCTGTCGCATGGAGTTCGAGACGCTCCGTTTCGCGGTCGAGGCCGGCGTGGCCCGCATCGTCCTGGCGCGGCCGCAGGCAGCCAACCGCGCCGGCAGCCGCATGCTCCGGGAGCTGGAGGCCGCGGCCGAGGCGGTAGCCGGCGACCCCTCGGTGGCGGTCTGCCTCCTGACCGCGGAGGGCGCGGACTTTTGCGCCGGCTGGGAACCGGAGGCCCGCGAAGCCGTCCTCCGGGCCGAGCCTCCCCGAAGCGACGCCTTCGGCTGCCTGGCGGGCCTGGCCGTGCCGGTGTTCGCCGCCGTCCAGGGCCGCGCCGCAAGCGCCGGCTTGGAGCTGGCGCTCGCCTGCGACGTCCGCATCGCTGCCGAGGACGCGCGCTTCAGCCTGCCGGAGGTCGGGGAAGGGCTCCTGCCGCTGGCCGGGGGCGCCCAGCGCCTGGCGCGCCTGGCCGGACCGGCCGTCGCCAACGCCGTCGTCCTCCTGGGCGAGGAGCTGGACGCCCAGGCGGCGGCCCGCTGCGGCTTGGTGAGCCGGGTGGTGCCGGGGCCTGCCCTCGCGGCCGAAGCGGAGGCCCTTGCAGCGCGCGCCGCGGCCCTCGGCCCCCTGGCGCTGCGTTACGCGAAAGAGGCGGTGCGGCACGGCCTCCTGCTGCCGCTGGACGAGGCCTTGCGCTACGAGCTGGACCTCTCGGTCATCCTTCAGACCACGAACGACCGCGCGGAAGGCGTGCGCGCCTTTTTGGAGAAGCGCCCGCCCCGCTTCAAGGGCGAATAGGCCGGCGGCCGGCCGCGGCGGGCGCACCCGCCTCGGGCAGCCGCGCACCTGGCGGCTTCGCCGCGTCGGCGGGCTTCATCCCGCGGCGGAGGCCGCCCTCCGCCGCCCTAAAATAGAGGCGGAATGCCCGCACGCTCCGATAACACCCAACGCGCGCGCTTCGCCGCCCGGCTGGCGGCGCTGCCGGCGCGCCCCGGCGTCTACATCATGCGCAACGCCAAGGGCGACGTGATCTACGTCGGCAAGGCGGCGTCTCTGCGGAACCGCGTGCGCAACTACTTTGGGGCGCCGCACTCGCTCGAGCCTAAGACGCGCGCCCTCGTGGAGCAGGTGGAGGACTTCGAGTACATCGTCACCCAGAACGCCGCCGAAGCGCTCCACCTGGAAGCGACCCTGGTCAAGCGTCATCAGCCGTTCTTCAACGTCCGCCTCAAGGACGACAAGCACTATCCCTACCTCCGCGTCGACGTCCAGAACGAATGGCCACGGGTGGAGATCGCCCGCCGCGTCCAGAACGACGGCGCCCGCTACTTCGGCCCCTACGCCTCAGCGTCCTCCGTGCGGACGACCCTCGGCATCGTCAAGAAGCTGTTCCCGTGGCGTTCGTGCACGAAGCAGATCACCGGCACGGACCCCCGGCCCTGCCTCGACTACTACATCCACCGCTGCATCGCGCCCTGCACGGCCTACTGCACCAAGGAGGAGTACGACGAGGTCATCCGCCAGACTGTCCTTTTCCTGGAAGGCAAGACGGCGGAGGTCGTGAAATCGCTGCGGGCGCAGATGCAGGAGGCGGCCGACTCTTTGCAGTTCGAGCGCGCGGCCCTGTTCCGCGACCAGATCAAGGCGGTCGAAAACGTCGCCGAGAAGCAGTTCGTGGAGCGAATCCGGCCGACGGACGAGGACGTATTCGGGCTGGCGCGCGTCCAGGGGACGGCCGAGGCCTGCGTCCAGGTCTTCTTCCTCCGCGGCACGCAGATGGTCGGCCGCGACTTCTTCACCCTCGACGGCGTCCAGGACGAGTCGGACGGCGACATCCTGGGCAGCTTCCTGAAGCAGTTCTACGAATCGGCCGTTTACGTGCCGAAGGCCGTGGTCGTGCCCTTCGCCGTGCCGGAGGCGGCGCTGATCGCCGAGTGGCTCTCGGAGAAGCGGGGGTCGAAGGTGGCGATCGCCGTCGCCCAGCGGGGCGTGCGCCGGCGCATGGTGGAGCTGGCGGCGGAGAACGCGAAGGAGTCGCTGGACATGCTGCGGGCGCGTTGGCTGGCCGATTCCGGCAAGCGCGACCAGGCGCTCGCCGAGCTGCAGGAGGAGCTGGACCTGCCGTCCTACCCGAGACGCATCGAGTGCTACGACAACTCCAACATCCAGGGCACGAGCCCGGTGGCGAGCATGGTGGTCTTCATCGACGGTCAGCCGCGGCCCCAGGAGTACCGCCGCTTCCGGATCAAGACCGTGGTGGGCGCCAACGACTTCGCCTCGATGGCGGAGGTCCTCGGGCGCCGTTTCAGGCGATGGGCTACCCCGGGACAGACGGGGAGACGGGCAGACGGGCCAGACGGCCCGGCAGAACGGGTGGCGACCGTGCCGGAGGGCATTGCGCCCGCCGCCCAATCGGCCGCCGAACCAGCGGCGGGGCCCGATGAGCGCGAGAGCGATGCCCGGCTCCGCCGGGAAGACGACGACGAGGCCCTTACCGGCTGGGGGTCCCTCCCCGACCTCGTCATCGTAGACGGGGGCAAAGGTCAGCTCTCCGCCGCCCTGGACGTCATGCGTAACCTCGGCCTCGCGCACGTGCCGGTCGCCGGCCTCGCCAAGCAGAACGAGGAGCTTTTCGTACAGGACCAGTCAGAGCCCATCGTCCTTCCAAGGACGTCCCAGGCGCTCTACCTGGTCCAGCGCATCCGGGACGAAGCCCATCGCTTCGCGATCACGTACCACCGCAAGGTGCGCAGCAAGTCCGGCATGGAGTCCGCGCTCGACTCCGTACCCGGCGTCGGCCCGAAGCGCAAGCGGGCGCTGCTGCGCAAGTTCGGGTCACTGAAGGGCGTCCGCGAGGCATCCGTGGACGACATCGCCTCGACCGTCGGGTTCACGAGGTCGCTGGCGGAGAAGGTCAAGCAGTACCTGTAGGCCCGTTGACCGCGCTGCCGGCCGGCCGCGGGCAAGCCGGCAGACGGCCGAGCGACGCTACGGCCCCGCGGTCACGGCTCCCCGCCGCGGCGCAACAGGCCGACCGGAGTGCGAATATCCTTAGCCCAAACGCCGCCCCGGCGGCGGGGCGAAAGCAACGCGAAGCGGCTTCCGCCCGCGGCCGGCCGGAACCCGCTAGCTTCCGCCTCCGCCGCCTCCGGCCGGTTGCTGCATCATCTGGCCGGTCCCGCCGACGGGCGCCCGCTCCGCCACGGCTTGCGGGGCAGCCTCAGGCGACGGGCTGTAGAACGACCCGAGCTGGATGCCGTAGACCACATGCCAGATGAGGATGACCAGCGGCGTCTGCCAGCCGGGACGCAGATTGCCTTCGTTGTCCGGCAGGCGGAGGTCCAGGCTCATGAAGCCCGGGTGGGCGTTGTAGGGGTCCAGGTACGGCGTGATGATGAACATGCTGATCAGGGCCAGGAGGACCCCCCACGCCGCCGCCGCCCCCAGGTTGCCCCAGAGCGTGTACGGAAACCACGTGGCGGGGAGCAGGGGCCTGATCAGGAAGACAAAGGCCAGCGACAAGGCCAGGCCCGTGAAGAGGTGGAAGAGCCACCCCATGATGAACACTTCGAAGTCCGAAGTGCCCTCAGCGCCGCCCACCAGGTAAGTCCCGTTAAAGCGGTTCCAGTCAACGGCCGGCAAATGGATGATCTCGTACCAGAATCCCGTAATCGTGGCGACGTGAGTCGCTATGAAGCCCGCTACGAGACCGGCGGTGAGCTGGTTGTTCGAGATGCCATACCTGAGACCGTTCAAGGCTCTCTCCTTGACTGCACCAGTCCTAGCACGATAGCTCCCGAATGTTGATAGATGCTTTGAATTGCGCGATTGGCCACACAGTACATACAGCCCGGTGACAAGTCAAGCGGCTGCGCCGGGTCAGCCATGGCAAACCAGCGGACGCGGCCAGGCCGCGATCGCGTGGCTCAGCGCCGCGGCCTTGCCCTGCGTCGGCCCCCCTAGCGCGGATCGAGCCGCGCCTGCGGCCCGTCAGGCCGTCGTGAGACAATCGCCACGCAGCGCCGCGCGGCGCCAAAAGGCGGGCTGAGCATGGACAAGGACCTGCTGCTTCCGCTGCTCGGCGGCTTCCTGGCCGCCACCTTCCTCGCCGCGATGTCTTCGTGGCTTGCCTGGCGCCGCGCCGACCCGACGACCCGCACGCTGATTAGACGGATTGGGGCGTTGTCCTTCGCCTCGAAGCTACGTCTGGCCCGCGCCATGGCGACCGACGGCAGGGTCCCCTTCGCCATGCGCGTCCTGCCCTTGGCGATGGGCGCTTACCTCGCCCTGCCCTTCGATATCGTCCCGGACTTCGTGCCCGTGCTCGGCCAGCTCGATGACGTCCTGCTCCTCGCCGGGGCGCTGGGACTGCTGCTGCGGTTCACGCCGCGGCCGGTCATCGAGGAGCACGTGGCAGCCCTGGAAGCGCGGGCTTAGGGGCTAGTCGTCGTCGTCGTCGTCCTCATCGGCGGCGGCCGCGACCGGACCGCGCGGTAAGGACACGACCGCGCGTTCGTCGCGGCGGCCGCGGCGGGGCGGCAAGGCCGCAACGCGCTCCTTCACCGCCGAGACCGCGTCCTCCGAGACCAGCACGCCGACGATCCCGGCCGCGCGCAGGCACTGCAGGTCGTCGCCGGTTATGCCCGGCTCCGCGAAGGCGAGGAGCGGCTTTCGCGCCAGGGCGCTGACGCGCGTCAGCTCGATCTGGCGGGCGACGGTGAGGGTGTCCGGCGGCTCGGTGAGGAGCAGGGCTTCGAACGCGAGCGGCTCCAGCGAGCGCAGGAAGTGCTCGTCGAAGGGACCCGTCAAGGCGAGCACGTAACCCAGCTGGTCGTCGAGGAGCACCGACGCCGGCGTCGAATCGGCCTCCACGACCAGGAAGTCGAGGCCGGCCTCCCGCAGCGACTTCGCGGCTTCTGCATCGGCGACCGACGCCCAGGCGCCGAGGGGCGAGTCCCCGGCCTGTCCCCGCAGCTTCTTTACGTCCGCGGCCGCGAGGCCGCCGGCCCGCGCGTCGACGAGGACGACTTCGGCGCCCGCCGCGTGGGCGGCAGCGGCGCCGGCGAGCAGGCCGGCGTAGCCGGTAAGCATGGACGGTTTCGGCGCCGGACGCGCCGCCCCGAAGCCGATGGGGCCGGCCTCTACCCGCTGGCTGCGGCGGATGGCGTCTGCGAGCTTCGACATGGTGCGACCTCCCCGGCTCTCGTCCCTGCCAGCGTAACCAGCCCCGCCGCGGCAGTCCACTCACGAACCGCACCCCTGGCGCGCTGCTCCCGCGCGTTGCATGCTGGAGCCGTGCCACGCATAGTCCTCGACTACGACCCGCCCCAGACCAACGACCCCCAGTTCGCTTCGGACAGCTCCGACCTCGTCTACTTCCTCTCCTGGGCCTTCTCCACCCGCTACGGCGCCAACCACGAAATGTCGATCGCGGCCCTCGTCCTCCGCGGCGAGTTCGGGATCGACCTCCTGCCGCTCCTCACGTTCGCGGACCGGAGCGTCGAGGACCCGGCGGACGCCGAGGCGCTGGAGCGGGCCTGGCAGGACGCGGGCGCCCTGGCCGATTGCTGCCGCCGCGTGGCAGGGGCGTTCGCCGGCGACGAGAAACGGCTGGTCGCAATCCGGGAGGAGTACCCGGCGCTGCGCGAGAACATCGAAGAGCTGGCGCGGCTGGCGCAGGAGGCCGCCGGGCGGGGCGCGCGCATCCGCGTCACGTACGAACTGGACGGCTAGGGACGGTGCGTGGATGAGAGCAGCCATCGTGCTTTCGGGCTTGGCCGCCCTGGCGGCCGCCGGCGGCGCCGCGTTCCTGGCCTTCGTGCCCGTGTACCAGGGCGTGAGCTGCCGCGGAGGCCCCGCCGGCGAAGTCTGCCAGGACCTCCCGTCCAAGACGCTCGCCCAGGAGAACGGCACATGGGTGCTCCTGCTGCTCGCCGTCCCCGTCCTCCTCACCCTGGCGCAACTCTCGGCGCTGGGCCTGGGCGCCGCCCGCGCTTTCGGATGGGCGCCGGCGGTCTGCCTCGCGGCCGCGTGCGCCATCGCCATCTTCTCGATCGGCGTCTTCTTCCTGCCGGCGGCGCTCCTGGCGCTCGCCGCCGCCCTGGCGGACCGTAGGGGGCATCCCGCAAGCGCATGACCCACGCAGGCGCGGCATACGACCGCTGGCTACGACGGTCGGTGAGCGGCAGGCTGTACTCGCTGCTGACCACGCTGCCGGCCCAGATCCTGGTGAACACTCCGGCCTTCGGCCTCCACCAGGAGCTGCAGCTCAAGCCGGAGAGCCTGGTCCTGGACGTCGGCTGCGGCAGCGGCGCCCTCCTCCAGGCCCTCGCCGCCCGCGTCCGGTTCCGCCGCCCGCCCGTCGGCATCGACCCGTCGGGGGCCATGCTGGCGCTCGGGAGGGCGCGGCCCGGCGTCCGGCTGCTGCGCGGCACGGGCGCCAGCCTGCCGTTCGCCGAGGCGACGTTCGACGCCGTCATCTGCGCGCACGTCGTCAAGCACCTGGCAGACGCGGAACTCCTGACTCTCCTGCGGGAGGTCAGGCGGGTGCTGGTCCCGGGCGGCCTTGCCGTGGTGTGGGAGTTCGCGCCGACCGGCAACGCCTGGCTCGACCGCTGGAACCGGTGGCTGGTGACGCTGGGCGTCAAGGAGTGCACGCTGCGCGGCTACCGCGACCTCAGCGCCCTGGCCCTGGAAGCCGGGTTCGACTGGGTGGCGAACGCCCACCTGCGGCCGTTCCTGTATCCGCCGGTGCCGCGCGTCTCGGTCATCCTCGGCAAGGCGCCGCCGGGATGGGTGCGAGAGCAACTCGGCGCGGGCTGACCGCGGCCCCGGCCCGGCGGCCGGAGGCGCTTCCTAGCGGTACAGCCCGTTCTCGCGGATGTAGGCTTCGACCGCGGCCGGCACCAGATATCGCAGACTGCGGCCCTCGGCGGCCCGCGCCCGCAGGTCGGTTGAGCTGATCTCCAGACGAGGCATGTCGATACGCACGACCCGTGAGGCCTCGAAGGGCAGCTCCGGCGCATCCGCCCCGGAGCGGGGCGCTACCACGATCTGGGCGGCCGCAGCGATGCCCTCCGGGTCCCGCCAGAACGGCAGGTCGGCGAGCGCATCCTCGCCGAGAAGCAGGAAGAGCTCATCGGAGGGGTAGGCCCGGCGCAGCTCGTGGAGCGTGTCCACCGTATACGTGGGCCCCTCACGCTTGACCTCGCGCTCGTCCAGCTCGAACGCCGGATTGTCCGCGATCGCGAGCCGCGTCATCTCCACGCGCTGGCGGGCCGGCGAGACCTCGCGATGGGCCTTGCGCCAGGGGTCGCCGGCGGGCACGAAGAGGACGCGGTCCAGCCGCAGCTGCTCCCGCGCCTGCTCCGCCAGGACCAGGTGCGCCAGGTGCACGGGGTCAAAGGTGCCGCCCAGCACGCCCGTCCTCATCCGTGCCACTCCAGCTCCACTTCGCCGACGCGCAGACGGGCGCCCGGCGCGGCGCCGGCGCGGCGCAGGACCCGTTCTAGGCCCATCCGCCGGAGGCGCTCCTGGAGCTCGTCCAGGGCCTCGTAGCCGCCCGCCCCGAGCTTGTACGCCTCCTCCTCCGCCTTCCGTCCCTTGATGACGAAGACCCCGTCGTCCCGCTCTACCTCCAGGCGCTCGCGTTCGCGCGGCCTCAGGACCGGCAGGCCGCCCGGACCCTCGGCTGCCGCTTCCGGCGGAGTCTCCTTCAGCAGGCGCAAGAGCAGTTGGACCAGATCCCGCGTGCCTTCGCCGGTCGCGCCGGAGAGCTTCACGACCTGCCGCCCCGCGAACGACGCCGCCAGCAAGTCCGCCTTGGCGCGCGCCTCCGGCAGGTCGATCTTGTTCAGCGCCACGACCTCAGGACGGCGGGCCAGGCGGGGATCGTACAGCTCGACCTCGCGCCGCACGGTCTCGTATGCCTGCAGCGGGTCGTCGCCGGCGGCGTCGAGCACGTGCACGAGCACCCGCGTCCTTTCCACGTGCCGCAGGAACTGGTGCCCCAGCCCTACGCCGGCGTGCGCCCCTTCGATAAGGCCGGGCAGATCCGCCATAACGAAGGCGTCGATCCCGGCCTCGACGACGCCGAGGACGGGCTCCAGGGTCGTGAACGGGAAATCGCCCACGTCCGGCGTTGCCCGCGAGACCGCCCGCAGCAGCGTCGACTTGCCGGCATTCGGCAGGCCGATCAGGCCCACGTCGGCGAGGAGCTTCAGCTCCAGCCGCAGAAACAGCGCCTCGCCGGGCAAGCCGCGCTCGGCAAAATTTGGCGCCTGACGGACGGACGTAGCGAAGCGGGCGTTCCCGCGTCCGCCCTCGCCGCCCCTGGCAACCGTCACGCTGACGCCCGGCCGGTCCAGGTCCCAGGCTCGGTCCCCTGCCCGGACCACCGTACCCACCGGCACTTTCAGGACCAGCGGCTGACCGTTGCTCCCGTGCCGCTTGCCGCCGGCGCCGGCCTTCCCGTCCTGAGCCCGATAGGTCCTGCGATGCCGGAAGTGCGCCAGCGTCGTCAGGCCGAGGTCCGTCTCCAACACCACGTCGCCGCCCTTGCCGCCGTCACCGCCGTCCGGACCTCCGCGCGGCACGAACTTCTCCCGGCGAAAGCTCACGGCGCCGTTCCCGCCGGCGCCGGCGATGACGTGGATTTCGGCGAGGTCGATCATTGGAATCGATTATAGGAGGCACGGACGCCGCCCCTGGTGGTGATGGGTAAGGGCGGTGATGGCGGTGATCGCGAGGCTAGGCGACGTGAGGAGGGAGGCGGAGGGCGGCGCGCACGGCGTCGATATCGGCGCGGACGTTGGGGGAAACGTCGAGCCGGCGCAGGAGTTCGTTGTAGGCGTGGACGACGGTAGAGTGGTCTTTCTTTCCCAGGAGGTGGGCGATGGCGCTGTAGGTGAGGCCGGCGTCCTCCCGGAGCAGGTACATGGCCAGATGCCGCGCGTACGTCAAAGCCCGGGCCCGCTTTGGGCTGGCGATGTCGTTGAGGCTAAGCGAGAGGTGGCGGCAGACGGCATCGAGGAGGTCCGTGGGCGCGACGGGCGGCGTCTCGTTCGCAGCAGTCGTAGAGACCGGCTGCAGCGCGCGGGCGGCGAAATCGATATCGATGGGCGCGGAGGTGATGCGCGAGAGGGCGCTGATCCGGTTAGCGGCGCCTTCGAGGTCGCGGATGCTGTTACGGATGCGGATGGCGACGTAGTGCTGGACTTGCTGCGGTAGGTCCAGGCCGAGCGCGCCCGCCTTGGCCGCGACGTACATGACGCGCTCCTCCAACGATGGGAGGCCGATGCCGGCGACGAGTCCCCAGCGTAGCTGGTCGTGGAAGCGCCCGCCGGCCCCTGCCATGGCCGCGGCGTCGCCCGCGACGGCCACGCGCCGGCCCTGGTCGTGCAGCGCGGAGAGCGTCTGGAAGAACTCGACCAGGGTTGCCTTCTTGCCGAGGAACTGGTGGACGTCGTCGATCAGGAGGAGGTCGAGGTCGCGGTAGCGGGCGCGGAACGCGGCCCCGGTCTTGTTTCTGACGGCGTTGGTGAATTCGTTGACGAAGTGGTCGGCGGCCACCAGGAGGAAGCGGATGCGCGCCCGCGCGGCCTCGTGAGCGATGGCATGGAGGAGGTGGGTCTTGCCGCTGCCGGCGGCCCCCGTGATGAACAGAGGCGAATAGGGGCAATCGCCCTCAGACGCGAGGGCGCGGGCGGCGGTCGCGGCGAAACGGTTGAAATCGGACTCGAGAAAAGTGGCGAAGGTGAAGCGCGGGTTGAGCGGCGTCTGCAGCGAGGGCAGGAGCGAAGGCTGCAACGGCTCGTTGCCGGCCTCGGCGGCTCCCTCCTGGGGCGGTTCGAAACGGACCTGGAGGCCGGGCCCGGCGACGGCCGTGAGGGCCTGGGCGATGACCGTGCGCATGCGGGTGGAAAGCCAGTCGCACGCCAGCTCGTTCGGCGCCTCGACGACGAGGGTGGTGCCTTCGAAGCGCCGTCCGGTGGTGGCGCGGAGCCAGGTGTCGAAGTTCTGTCGGGTTACTCGCAGGAGCAGCTGAGACAGGGTGGCGTCCCAGAGTTCGCGCGCAGAGGCGGGCAGCGCAGAGGACAAGCGAACCCCCCGGTCTGGGTGCAGCAGACCAAACCAAGAAGAGCCTGGATGATAGGTGGCTTGCCCCGGCCGTTCAAGGCCCCGTCCTCATGGCGGTCAGGGCGAGAGGAAAGTAGCACAGGCGCCGCCTAGCCGGTCAAGCACTTTATGACCAGTAAGGGGCTTTTTGGCGAGGGATTTTCCTGCCGCCCCGCTTGGGGCAATCGCTTACGACGGAGCTAATCGGCGCGGCCTATAATTGGGTTTGCCATGCTGCTGGCGGCCGACGTCGGTAACACACAGGTCAAGCTGGGCGTCTTCGAAGGCGAGGAGCTGACGGCGCGCTGGCGCTTCGCCACCGACAGCGCCCGCCTCGCGGACGAGTACGCCGTGCTGATAACGAACCTGCTGGCCATGAGCGGCCTGGACAAGGCCGGGGTCAGCGGCGGCGTCTTCGCCAGCGTGGTGCCGGCGCTTGCCCCCGTCTTCGACGAGCTGTTCTCGCGCCACTTCGGCGTCCAAGCCCTCCGCGTGGGCGTGGGCGTGCGCACCGGCATGCGCATCCACTACGAGCCGCGCGAGCTGGGCCCGGACCGCATAGCGGTGGCCCTGGGCGCTTTGCGCCTCCACAAACCGCCGCTGATCGTCGTCCACCTCGGGACGGGCACCGTCTTCGAGGCGGTGTCGCGCGAGGGCGACTACCTCGGCGGCGCCATCGCCCCGGGGATCGGCGTGGCCACGGACGCACTCGCCGGCCGCGCTGCTATGCTGCAGAGCATAGAGCTGCGCCCGCCGAAGCGCGCCGTGGGGTCGAACACCGTGGCGGCCATGCAGTCCGGCATCATGTTCGGCTACGCGGAGATGATCGAAGGCATGGTGAGGCGCTTCAAGCAGGAGGTGGGCGAGGACGCCTGGGTCGTCGCCACGGGCGGCTGGGCGCCGTTGATGAACGAGCTCACCCGCTGCTTCGACCGCGTGGACGAGAACCTTTCCCTGCACGGCCTCCGGATTCTCTACGAGCTGAACGAGGGGTCCTGATGGCGCCGCCGCTGAAGGGCCGCAACGTCGTCCTCGGGGTCACCGGCAGCATCGCCGCGTACAAGGCCGCGGACCTGACGAGCAAGCTGGTGCAGGCCGGCGCCGTCGTGGACGTTGTCCTGACCGCGGCCGCCCGCGAGTTCGTCACGCCTTTCACCTTCCGCTCGCTGACGGGCAGGCCGGTCTACGTGGACATGTTCGCGCCGGCCACCGAGACCTCCGAGGAGCACGTCGCCCTGGCGCGGCGCGCCGGCATCGTCATCGTGGCGCCTGCCACGGCGACGACTATCGCCCGCATCGCCCACGGCCTCGCGGAGGACATGCTGTCGCTCACGGTCCTGGCGACGCAGGCGCCGGTGCTCGTCGCTCCGGCCATGGACAGCCAGATGTGGGAGGCGGCGGCCACGCGGGCGAACGTGGAGACGCTGCGGGCGCGAGGCTACGCGTTCGTGGGGCCGGAGAGCGGGCGCCTGGCCAGCGGCCACGTCGGCGCGGGGCGTATGTCGGAGCCGGAGAAGGTCGTGAGCGCCGCCGCGTACGTGCTGGCCCGGGGAGGCGACTTCGCGGGCCGGCGGATCGTCGTCAGCGCCGGCGGCACCCGCGAGCCCATCGATCCCGTCCGCTACGTCGGCAACCGCTCCAGCGGCAAGATGGGCTACGCCCTCGCCGAGGCGGCCCGCGACCGCGGGGCTGCCGTGACGCTGGTCGCCACGACGGACGCGCTGCCCCTGCCCTACGGGGTCGACCTCGTGCTGGTGGAGACCGTCGCCGAGATGCGCCGCGAGGTCCTCGCGGCCTGCGCTTCCGCCGACGCGCTGATCATGGCCGCGGCGGTCTCGGACTTCCGGCCCGCGGAGGTCGCCGGCAGCAAGATCAAGAAGGGCGAGGGCGGCTTGCTCCTGCCGCTCGTGAAGAACGACGACTTCCTCCTCGAGGTGCCGGATTCCGTCGTCAAGGTGGGCTTCGCCGCCGAGACCGAGGACCTTCTGGAGAACGCGGCCAAGAAGCTCGTGGAGAAGGGCCTCGCCCTCAACGTCGCCAACGACGTCTCGGCCGCCGACGCGGGGTTTGGCGTCGACACGAACCGCGTGACCATCCTCGACCGCGCCGGCGGCAGGGAAGACGTGCCCCTCATGTCCAAGTACGAGGTCGCCCACCGCATCCTGGACCGCCTCCTCCCGCTCCTGCACGAAAGGCGCGGCTGAATTCACGCTTTTCACAGCGGACGCCGGCCTCCCGGACCCTCGGGAGCAGGCGGACGCGCGGCGCTCGCCGCTCAGGGAGAGGCTGGGGGCAGGGACCGCGGCGCCGCCGGGCCGCCGTCCGGAGCCTTCTTCGGAGTCAACGACTGCTTGAGCATATAGGCTGCCATGGCAAGGAACGCGGCCAGGTTTATCCCCGTCACGAGGATCGAGAACTCATGGTGCATGAAATACTGGTCCTCCTTGTTCACGGGGAATATCGCGCTCACGTTGAGCGTGAAAGTCAGCGTTAGGACGGCGTATAGCGCCAGCCACCGCCGCTGGAGGACGGCCGCGGGGGCCAGCAGCGCCAGCACCGGAAACAGGTAGCGCTCGTGCATCTTCATCGGCAGCATGAAGAACGCGAACACCAGGAACGACGCGCCGATGAGGCACGCGAGCGCGTCCTTCACGCGCAGGATGTAGACGGCGAACAGCGCCAGGGCGAGGCCGATGAGGATATTCGAGAACGTCTCGTAGGAAACGCTCAGGCCGCCGAGGCTGAGGAGCGTGTCCGCCGGGCGGGCGTGGTCGTAGTACTGGAAGGGCTGCCAGAGGTTCCAGGCGCTGACGCTGACCCGCGATTCCGGGTCCAGGATCGCGCTGTAGACGCGGTGGACCGGCTCCCAACCGCCTTTCACCAGGAAGTAGGCGATGCCCGCCAGGTACAGGGCAGACGCCGCTCCCGCCCCGAGGAGCGCGTCCTTGATGCCGTGGCGGCGCAGCGTCACCACGCCCAGCAGGGGGGCCAGCACGATGGCCTGCGGCTTGACCAGCAGGCCCGCGGCGAGCAGGACCGAAGACGCCACCGGCCGCCGTTCCATCAGCGCCATCGCGGCGGCCAGCATGAAGAACGTCACCAGGGAGTCGGTCTGGCCCCAGTAGCCCGAGTCGTAGATGACGCCGGCGTTGAAGGCGTAGAGCGCCGCGGCCGCCAGCGCCGCGCGGTCGGCGTCGACGAGGGCGCCGAGGCCGGCCGGCAGGCGGGCGAGCGCCGGCCAGGCCCCGGCAGCGATGACGCCGGGTTCGCGGCCGAGCCATCGGCGGACGGACCAGAACAGCAAACACGTGACCGCGAGGTCGCCGAGGAGGCCGGGGGCCTTTACGGCCTGCAGCAGCGCCTTGCTCTCCGCCAGGGGGCCGTGGACGAAGGGGTCCACGGCCGCGGCTATCGACCAGAGCACGTAGCCGTAGGCGATGTAATCGATCTCGGGGTCCGCGAGGATGTGGGTCAGGCCCTGCTCGTAGGCCGCCGCGGCCCAACGGCGGAAGAGGAGGACGTCATACCAGTAGCCCTGGATGAAGAAGAAGGGCAGGCGGATGATGAAGGCAAGGGCGAGGAGGCACAGAAAAAGCCGCAGCGCCTGGTCGATGCGCGGCCGCGTCGCCGCCCTCGCCCGCAGCAACCCCCCGGCAAGCATGCCGCACCGCCTCCAAGCCTCGCGTCCTGGGCCTTCGGGTCGATGCTCCCCGTGTTACGTTAGCTCCCCGCGGGCGGCGCCGCCAGGGGGCGGGCCGTGGGGCGCGCGCGGCCGCGTCTATTTGCCGGCGAGGCGCCGGACCACCGGCGCGAAGGCATCCATCAGGCCTCCCGGGACGATGCGGTAGGAGACGCCGTACTTCTCGCGGTGCTCCAAAACCCGCTCTTCCAGCAGCCCCGGCGGGCCGATGAGGGTGTGCGGCATCTCGTGCAGCGCCTCCAGGCCGATGCCGAACTCGGCGGCGAGGGCTTCGGCCTCCGGCGCCGGGTCGTCCGTGACCGCGGCGCGGTCGGCGAAGACGCACAGCTCCAGGCTGTCGTAGCGGTCGCCCGCGCCCTGGCGGATGAGGGCGAGCTCGTCGTGGATCGTCAGGCCGAAGCCGGTCGAGCCCCGCGACGTGGTGCCTTTGGTCGGCGGACGGGGCGCGATGTTGACGATGTCCGCCTCGCGGCCGGCCAGGCGCAGCATGCGCGGCCCCGCGCCGGCGATCATCACCGGCGGTCCGGGCTGCTGCGCGGGCCTCGGCTGGGGTTCCACGCCCTTGAGCCGGAAAAACTTCCCATCGAAGTCGAACGGCTCCGGCGAGGTGAGGAAGCGCTTGATGATCCGCACCGACTCCTCGAGGCGGGCGACGCGCACGCCGGGCTCGTCCATCTTCATGCCCAGCAGCGCGTAGTCCGACCGGCCCGTGGGGCTGGTGGGCGGGTGGCCGACGCCGATCCCGAACTCGAAGCGGCCGCCGGTCAGGAGGTCGAGCGTCGCGACCTCCTTGGCGAGCACGGCCGGGTGGCGGAAGTCGTTGGCGATGACCTGGATGCCGACTCGCAGTCGCGCGGTTGCCTCGGCGGCGGCGAGGGCGGCGAGGAGCGGCGCCCACTGGCGGCCCATGTGGTCTGCCAGGAGGATTACGTCGTAGCCCAGGTCTTCAGCCTTGGCCGCCAGGTCTTTCCACTGGGAGGGTGATCCGGATGGGGAAGCGGTGACGCCGAAACGCAAGGGTCTCATGGACGCAGCCTTTCCAGGTATCGCGACGGTCCCCCCAGTCTAACCGGCGCACCGCTCACCCGGGCCGCAAGGCGTCCGTGGCGGCCTCTCGGGCGCCGTAGTCGCAAAGGTCCCGCAGCGGGCAGGCGGCGCAGCGAGGCTTCGCCCGGCACGTCTCCTTGCAGTGGACCACGATGGCCGCGTGCCCCCGCCAGCGATACGCAAGGCCGCCGGGCAGGCGCGCGTCCAGCCAGCGCTGCCAGGCGTCGTAGCCGCCGCCTTCCGGCCCGACGCCGATCCGGCGGCAAAGGCGCGCCGTGTAGGCGTCATGGACGATGACGGCGTGACGGGCCGCGTACAACATGATGACGTCGGCCGTCTCCGGCCCGATGCCGTGCGTGGACAGCAGCAGCCCGCGAAGCTCGCCGCCCGGCAGGCGGAACAGCCCCTGAAAGCCGCCGTGTTCCATGACGAGGGCCGCGAGCGCCTTCAGCCGCCGCGCTTTCACCGCCGGCGTCCCCGCCGGGCGGATGAGGCCGGCAAGCTCGGCCTCTCCCAGCCTGGCCAGCGCCTCCACGTCCGAGATGCCGGCGGCGTGAAGCGCCGCCACGGCCTTCTCCACGTTGGCCCAGGCCGTGTGCTGCACGAGGACTGCGCCGGCGCAGACGTCGAAGGGCGAAGTATCCTCGCGCCAGTGCCAGCGGTCGATGTCGTAGTGCGCCTGCAGGCGGTCGAGGCATTCGAGGAGCTTGTCGCGGCCGTCCATTAGAGAAGCACCGGCACCTGGCCGTCGAGTTCGACCGCGCAGGGCGAGACGTCGCAGCGATAGGCGGCGACGCGGACGCCCGCCGCTGCGGCCTCGCGCAGCGCGCGGCCGAAGTCTGGGTCCGCGGCGTCCCAAGGCCGGAGGGCGCGGACGTCGCCCCGCTGCACGACGAAGACGATCGCCGCGTCTCGGCCTGCGCACGCCGCGCCGGCCATGAGCCGCAGCTGGCGGGCGCCGCGCGCCGTCCTGCAGTCCGGGAAAAAAGCCACCCCTTCCTGCACCAACGTCACGGACTTGGCCTCCAGGAAGCAGGTCCCGGCCGGGCCGCTGAGGAGAAAATCGATCCGGCTGCCGCCTAGGCGGGCCTCGCGCTTCGCGTCCGTGTAGCCCCGGAAGCCATCCAGCCTGCCGGCCGCGAGCGCTTCTTCGATCAGGCGGTTCGGCAGGCGGGCGTCGGCGGAGACCCAGCCGCCGGCCGTCCTCACCAGGACCAGATCGTAGGCCGTCGCGCGGCCGTTGGGCTCCACGGGGCGCAGCAAGGCCCGGAGGCCGGGCTGCAGGAGCTCCAGGATGCGGCCGGAATTGGCTACGTGGGCGCGGACCGGTTTCCCATCCACCTCCACGTCGACGGTAAACCGGGATGTACGCCCCAGCATGGAGCCTGCGACGAGGTCCGGCGGCAGGCGCATGCCGGCTACTCGCGGGCGCGGCGCAGGGCCCAGGGGGGCAGGCTGGCCTCGGGCACGGAATCGTAGGCGGGCAGATAGGGTTTTACGTCCAGCACCGGCGTGCCGTCGAGCGCGTCGAGCCCCTTCACCCGGAGCACGGCCTTGCGCCGGTGCAGGACTTCGACGACGGAGGTGCCGATCGGGTTCGGCCGCAGCTGGCTGCGCGTTGCCAGGACGCCTCGCTCCGGCGGCTCGTCCTCGTTGCCGACGACGACCGTTAGCCGCCTCTCCGTCTCCGGCACGCGGTCGATATGGAAGACGACGATGACGTGGGAAAAGCCTTCGATGGCGTCCAGGGCGGGGAGGAGGTCATCGCGGAAGATGATGTCGGAGCGGACTCCCTGCCAGCCGTCGGCGCGGAAGTCGCGGACGTGGTTGCGGACGATGCCTATGGGCCTGTAGGAAACGGGTTCGCGGGGGATGAGGGGCCTGCGCAGAGGCAGCAGGCCCTGGAGGCGTCCGAAAAGGCTCACGCCGTCAATATAGCGCGAGGGCCGGCAGTATTTGCGAAGCCTCGTGAGCGTCCTATGCAGTATTCGGGGGAACGGTCAGCCAGTGAGTGGCGTGGGTCACGGCATGACTGTGATGCGGTCCACGAAAGCCTTGGTGATTTGTACCCGCTCATCCACGCAGTCCCAAAGGTCCTTGTGGAAGCTACTGCCGTGGTAAAGGCGAACCAGCACTCCCTCATTCTTGGCCGCCACAATCGCTGGAATGAAATCGCTGTCGCCGGCGAGGACCGCCGCATGCGTGATCTGGTTCTTCCCGCACAGGAGGGCTAGGTCCACGCCAAGCATGATATCTACACGCTTCTGCTCGAATCTCGGCTTGCCGTTCTCGTCGTAGCCCCGCAGGGCAAGCCGACCAAGCCTCACCTCATACCTTGGAAGGCGGTCAAGAGCGCTGAAGAAAGACTGCGCCCTCGCAAAGCGCTCTCGCTCCTCCTGGGTTGGCTTAGCGCTCTGATATGGCGGGCAGTGGTAGTAGTACGTACGCAGGATATCTATGCCGTCCGCCATTTGTAGAGCGAGAGAGGCGTAGTCCACCCTAGCCAGGCTGAAGTCGTCCTTGAGCACGTAATTGAGGTAAGCGCCGTCAATGAAGTTTGCGATCCTGGCCATCTCGACCTCTCGGGACAAGCCGAACGACAAAAGGGCGGCCCTCTTCCAAGGGCCGCCCAGATAATAAACAACCTGGCATCCCGGAAGGAACACCAGGGCGTATGCATCAAGACGTCAGGATGACCCCAACGTCACCGTCATTATCGGCCTCCGCGCTGATATGTCAACAGGCGAAAGCGAGATCCGAGTGGCTGGCATGCTCTAGGGCGGTTGCGGCCGCAATGCCAGAGGGGTGCCTTACTGGGCCGTGCTCCGGTCGATGAGCCAGGGAAGTGCGGAATTGGGGAGGATGCCCACCGCTTCGTAGCATGCTATGTCCCTCCGGGACCCGCGCTGGCCCGGGTCCCGGATTGAGCGAGAACCCTTACAAAGCTTCAGAAGACGGAAAAGCTTCGCAAATATATGCTAAAATGAGTTGTGCCTCTGGCATTCATTCCCGCCGATTGCCGAGTCCTTCATCGAAGGGCCCCAGACTCCTGACCCAGGAAGAGGCTGAGCCGAAAGTCCGGCCTAGAGAAGGCCAGATGCGTTAACTATGGCAGCAAATCGAGACGTCGTAGAAGAGCAGTATACGGCCCGGGACATCCAGGTCCTGGAGGGCCTGGAAGCCGTCCGCCGCCGGCCCGGCATGTACATCGGCGGGACGGACCAGCGCGGCCTTCACCACCTTCTCATCGAGATCGCCGACAACAGCATCGACGAGGCGATGGCCGGCCACTGCGACCGCATCTGGATCCACATCGCCAAGGACGGCACGGTTACCGTCCGCGACAACGGCTGGGGCATCCCGATAGACAAGCACCCCCGTACCGGCAAGTCCGCCCTGGAGACGGTGATGACGGTCCTGCACGCGGGCGGCAAGTTCGGCGGCCAAGTCTACAAGGTCTCGGGCGGCCTCCACGGCGTCGGCGCTTCCGTCGTCAACGCCCTCTCCGAACGGATGTGGGTAGAGGTCCGCCGCGGCGGCAAGCTCTACCGTCAGGAATACGAACGCGGCGTGCCCAAAACGGAAGTGCGCCAGGTCAAGGAGTCCTGGTACGCCGGCCAGGACGTGGGCGGCGAGGCCGAGACCGGCACCACCAGCTGCTTCCTTCCCGACCCTCAGATCTTCGGCGACCTCAAGTTCGATTCGTCCCTGCTCCTGCAGCGCTTCCGCGAGTACGCGTACCTCACGAAAGGAATCTGGCTGTCGTTTGTCGATGAGACTGCCGACCTCGATCTCACCTTCCACTTCGAAGGCGGTATCCAGAGCTTCGTCCGTCATCTGAACAAGGGCCGCAACGTGCTCTTCCCGCGGCCGATTTCGATCGAGAAAGAGCTCAACGGCACCACCGTCGAGTGCGCCATCCAGTACAACGATACGTTCAACGAAGCCTGCTACAGCTTCGCCAACTGCATCAACACGATCGATGGCGGCAGCCATATGACGGGCTTCCGCTCCGCGCTCACCCGCGTCCTCAACGATTACGCCCGCAAGCAGAAGTTCCTCAAGGACGACGAGCCCAATCTCACCGGCGAGGACGTCCGCGAAGGGCTCGTGGCGGTGATCAGCGTCAAGCTGCCGGAGCCGCAGTTCGAAGGCCAGACCAAGACCCGCCTCGGCAACCCAGAGGTCAAGGGCGCCGCCGAGTCCGCCGTCGCCGAGGGACTATCGCAGTACCTGGAGGAACACCCTTCCGACGCCCGCCGCATCATCGAGAAGTGCATCACCGCCGCCCGCGCCCGCGAAGCCGCCCGTAAGGCGCGCGACCTGGTCATCCGCAAAGGCCTGCTGGACGGCACCACCCTGCCGGGCAAGCTCGCCGACTGCTCCGACCGCGACCCCGAAAATTGCGAGATGTTCATCGTGGAGGGGCCTTCCGCGGGCGGCTCCGCCAAGGGCGGCCGCGACCGCCGCTTCCAGGCCATCCTCCCGATCCAGGGCAAAATCCTCAACGTCGAGCGCGCCCGCCTCGACCGCGTGTTCGGCCACGCCGAGGTCGCGGCGATCATCAAGGCCCTCGGCACCGGCATCGACGACGACTTCGACCTCTCCCGGCTCCGCTACCACCGCGTCATCATCATGACCGACGCCGACGTGGACGGCGCCCACATCCGGACCCTGCTCCTCACGCTCTTCTTCCGGCACATGCGGCCGCTGATCACCGAAGGGCATCTCTACATAGCCCAACCGCCCCTCTACAAGATGATGGTTGGCCGGCAGGAACGCTACGTGTACTCCGACCGCGACCGCGACGAGCTCGTCGAAAAGGAGAAGGCGCGGGTGGCCATGCGCTTCAAGGGCCTGGGGGAGATGAACTCCGAGCAGCTCTGGGAGACGACGATGGACCCGGAGCGCCGCATCCTCCTTCAGGTAGGCATCGAGGACGCAGCCCGCGCCGACATGGTCTTCTCGGAGCTCATGGGCGACGACGTGGCGCCGCGCAAGGCCTTCATCCAGGCCCACGCGGCCGCGGTCCGCAACCTGGACGTCTAGCCGCTCCTCGCCGCCTCACCGCCGCGGCCCGCTGATGGCAACCTCGGCCGGAGCGCGAGCAAGCTTCCGGCGGCGCTTGCCGCCACACCTCAGGCCGCCGTGACCGTCCGAGCCCTCCCGGGGCTCCAGGTCGAAGGAAGGCGGCCCGGCGGCGGCAGCCCCTCGCCACGAAGTGGAGAGGGGCGCGCGGCAGCGGGGGTGAGGTCGGGCCGCGCCGTCATTTTCGGGGCGTAATGCTTCCGAGGGTCCGGCCCCCCATGCCGCGCCCTTCAGGGCGCGGTGTGGCGCACGTCCCGCCGGGCGCTTTCGGACGCTGGCGGCGGCAGCCCCTCGCCACGAGGTGGAGAGGGGCGCGCGGCAGCGGGGGTGAGGTCGGGCCGCGCCGTCATTTTCGGGGCGTGATGCTTCCGAGGGTCCGGCCCCATGCCGCGCCCTTCAGGGCGCGGTGTAGCGCGCGTCCCGCCGGGCGCTTTCGGGCGCCGGCGGTGGCAGCCCCTCGCCACGAAGTGGAGAGGGGCGCGCGGCAGCGGGGGTGAGGTCGGGCCGCGCCGTCATTTTCGGGGCGTGATG
>Ga0073934_10004237_pt1 | contig 24344 bp, 9 predicted proteins | sample LarsenN4metaG_FD_76834 | JGI IMG/M metagenome (GOLD analysis project Ga0073934, IMG submission 76834) | Hot spring sediment bacterial and archeal communities from British Columbia, Canada, to study Microbial Dark Matter (Phase II) - Larsen... ... | reverse complement strand
CCCAGCGCCCGCGCCGCTTCCACCGCCTCCTCCAGGGAGCTGAATCTCGGCCTCGCTTGCGTCAAGCGCTGAGCCTTCGCCCTGCCTTGAGCTGCCATATCGGTCTCCGCTCTCTCCGGGCTCACCGGCCCCAGAGTTTCTTGGTCGCGATGCGGGCGCCTTCGACCATCGCCTCCAGCTTGGCCCAGGCGATCTCGCCGTGGCCGACGCGGCCGCCGAGGCCGCAGTCCGTACCGGCGATCACGTTCTCGCGCCCCAGGAGGTTGGCGTAGCGCACCAGGCGCTGCGCCACCAGCTCCGGGTGCTCGATGAGGTCGGTGGCGTGGCCGATGACGCCGGGCATGAACGTGGCGCCGTCCGGCAGCTTCACGGTCTCGAACACCTCCCACTCGTGCTCGTGGCGGACGTTGGAGGCCTCTATCGAGTAGCACTCCGCCTTGACGTTGAAAATGATGTCGATGATGTGGCGGAGGTCGATGTCGTGCTTGTGGGGGCCGTGGCCGCTGCCCCAGCAGACATGGAGGCGGACGAGTTCCCGAGGGCAGTCGCGCAGCGCGTGGTTGAGCGCGTCGACGCGTAGCTGGGCGTAGCGTCGGTACTCATCCACGCTCATCTCGGGGAACATCTGCCAGCCGTCCGGGAGGTCCGGGTCGTCGATCTGGAGGATGACGCCGGCGTCCGTTATCGCCTTGTACTCCTCGTGCATGACGTCGGCGATGGCGAAGAGGAATTCCTGTTCGTCCTTGTAGTAGCGGTTCCACAGCCAGTGCTCGATCGTGCCCGACGCCACGGCCGGCAGGTAGGCCTGGGCGCCGCTGATCCCCTCCATCGCCGCCTTGATGTTGGCGATGTCGAACTGGACCTGGTCCTGGCCGACGTAGGTCAACTTCTGCCTGGCGAAGATGGGGGCGTTGATCCGGACGGGCCGGCCGCCCTGCGTCTGGGTGCCGGCCATGCGGGCGAAGCCGCCCATGTTCGCGGCGAAGAACCCGGGGAACTCCTTCAGGTCGCGCGCCGTGATGTTGTGCGGCTCCGGCGCCTCGTCGGGCGGCGCCTCCTCCAGCCCGCCGATGCGCGACTGCACGTAGAACGAGAAGCCGCCCCGCTTTCCGTACTCCCCGTCGTTGACGATGTCGATGCCGATGTCCACCTGGCGGCGGACGACGTCCCTGACCAGGCCCGGCACGACGCGCTTGAACTCCGCCTCATCGATCTGCTGCGTGCCGAACAGCGGTCCCATCACCGCCTCCAGCTCCGGCGGCCGGGGCAGCGTGCCCGCGTGCGACGTGATGATCCTGTCCGTGCTCCGCATCATGACGACCCCTCCTTCGCAAACATCTACGCCTATACTTATATGAAGGTAGGACCGGCGGGGACCTGCGACCGTAAGCTACTGCTACGGAGGCTTCAAGGGAAGCCTTTGCTCCCTGCCGGACAAAGGCGGCGCCGCGCATCAGCCGCGTCGTGGCCTGCGGCGGCAAGATTTAATACTTCTCTAATCGCCCCTTTGCCTGTAAATAAGAGCAGGCAATCATCATTCCCCGCGGAAGCTTAACGCATGGAACAGGCGCCTCCGCTTCAGCCCCGGGCCCCGCTCCAGCTCCGCAGCGCCGGACGGGGTTTCGGCCTTTCGCCGTTCGAGTGGGTGGTGCTTGCCGCCGCCTTCGCGGCCGCGGCCTTCGGCGGCTACGCCGTCTACGCCGAGGCAACGGACCTCGACGCGAAGGCGCCCGCCGCTTCCTCCACGTACATCCCCGCCTTCCGCACTAACATCTCGAGCACGATCTCGACGACAGGCACCGTCCAGGCCACCCAGCAGGTCAACCTGAACTTCGGCAGCAGCGGCGAGATCAAGGAGATCAACGTCAAGGTCGGCGACCACGTGACCGCGGGCCAGGTGCTGGCCCGCCTCGACGACGCGCAGCTGCAGTCCGCTCTCCGCGCCGCCCAGTCCAACCTCGCGTCCGCCCAGGCCCGCCTCAACGCCGTCCTCAGCCCTTCCCCCGCCGACCTCGCCAGCGCCCAGCAGGCCGTCCTCAACGCCCAGAACCAGGTCGCCACCGCCCAAAACAACCTGGATGACCTTCGCGCCAAGCCCACCGCCGCCGATATCGCCAGCGCCCAGCAGGCCGTCCTCCAGGCTCAGAACGCCCTCCAGTCCGCTCAGGACGCCCTCACCAAGGCGCAAGCCGACTTCGCCAGCGCCCAGCGCGAACTGAGCAGCGCCCGCTCCGACCTCACCAACGCCTACAACACCCTCAGCCTGGCCCGCTCCGACCTCAAAGCGGCGGAGACTGCCTGCCCGGACGCCCCCGCCACCCCGTCCTTGCCCGCAAAGGGCTCGCGGGCGCAGCCAGCCCCCTTCGTCTCGGTGACGGTGGACTGCGACGGCGACACGGCCGCCCTGGCGGCTTACAAGGCGGCCAACGCCGCCTACGCATCCGCCGCCGGCGCCTACAATGCCGCCGTGGCCAACGCCGACGCGAAGGAGTCCGCGCTGGACGCCGCCCAGACGGCCCGGGCCAGCGGCAACCTGGAGCGCGCCATCCAGAGCGCCCAGCTGGGGCTGCAGGCGGCCCAGCAGAAGCAGCAGGAGACGCTCGCCGGCGCCACTCCCCTCGAGATCCAGGCGGCGGAAAACAGCCTCTCCGCCGCCCAGGCGTCGCTTACCGCGGCGCAGCAGCGCTACGACGAACTGCTGCACCCGGCGCCCGACGCCGTCCTGCCTCTCCAGGCCTCCGTGGCCCAGGCCGCCGAGGCCGTCGACGCCGCCCAAGAGGGCCTGGACAAGGCCACGATCGTGGCGCCCTTCGACGGCGTCATCGCTGCCGTCAACGGCACCGTCGGCGGCCAGGCGACCGGCGGCACGACCGTCGCCGCCCAGGCGAGCGCCGCCGTCGTCTCCCTCCTCAACCCGAGACAGATCCGCGTCGACGCCAACGTCGACCAGGCCGACGTCAGCAAGCTACAGGCCGGCCAGCCCGCCAGCATCACGTTCGATGCCCTGGCCGGCTTCGTTTACCAGGCTTCCGTCAGCAGCGTGGGCCTCCTGCCGACGACGTCTCAAGGCGTGGTCACCTACCTCGTCAGCTTCGCCATTGACACCGCCGTCCTGCCTCCCACGACGCCGGTCCCCGCGCCGGGCATGACCGCCCAGATAACCGTAACCGTCGGTTCGGCCCAGAACGCCCTCGTGGTGCCTTCCCGCTCCATCCGCGGTTCCGGGAGCTTCGCCACGGTCACCGTCAAGGGCCAACAAGGCGACGAGGCGCGCCGGGTCACCACCGGCCTGTCCAACGGCAACCTCACCCAGATCACCGCCGGGATCCAGGAGGGCGAAGAGGTCCTCTACCCGCTCGCCTCCAGCCCCGCGCCGTCCCAGACGGGACCCATCGGCTTCCCGGGAGGCGGCATCCAGGTGATCCCGCGGGGCGGGCCGGGCGGCATCCAGGGACGATAGCAGCGCATGCTGAACCTCCGGGGAATCACCAAGGTCTATTCGCTGGGCGAGCATAGCGTCGTCGCCCTCGACGGCGTCGACCTCGCCGTCGCCGATGGCGAGTTCGTGGCGATCACGGGCGCGTCCGGCTCCGGCAAGTCCACGCTCATGAACATCCTCGGCTGCCTGGACACGCCCACGTCCGGCGTCTATCTCCTGGACGGCGTCGACGTCTCCAGCCTGTCCGAAGATGACCTTGCCTACGTGCGCAACCGGGCCATCGGCTTCGTTTTCCAGAACTACAACCTGCTGCCGCGCATGAACGCGCTGCGCCAAGTGGAGCTGCCCCTCGTGTACCGGGGCACGCCCAACCGCACTGCCCTCGCCCTGGAGGCGCTGGCGGCGGTGGGCCTGGCGGACCGGGCGCTCCACAAGCCCACCGAGCTTTCCGGCGGCCAGCAGCAGCGCGTTGCCATCGCCCGCGCCCTGATCGCCAACCCGTCGCTGGTGCTCGCCGACGAGCCGACAGGAAACCTGGACAGTCGCACCAGCCTCGAGATCATCGCCATCTTTCAGCGCCTCAACCGCGAGCGGGGCATGACGGTGGTCTACGTCACGCACGAGGCGGACATCGCCCTCCACGCCGGGCGGATCATCCAGATGCGGGATGGGCGCGTCGTCAGCGATGAGCTCAACCCGCAACCGCTGCAGGCAGAGGCAGAGCTCGCCCGCGGCCCGGCGGCAAGCGCCGCCCAGCTCGTGGCGGGGGAGGCCTGATGGGCGCGCGCGACGCCCTCCAACTCGCGCTCGAGGCCCTGGCTGCGAACAAGCTGCGGGCTTCCTTGACCATGCTCGGCATCGTCATCGGCGTGGGGGCCGTCATCGCCCTGATGGCCGTCGGCCAGGGGTCGCAGAAGGCGGTTACGGACCGCATCGAAGGCCTGGGCACGAACCTCCTGTTCATCCGCCCCGGCGCCACGACCACGGCCGGCGTGCGGGCCGCGCCGGGTTCCGTCCTCACTCTCAGCCAGGAGGACGCCGCGGCGATCGCGGCGGAGGTGCCGGACGTGGTCGCGGCGGTGCCGCAGTCGCAGTCGGGCGGGCAGCTCATCGCCGGCGGCAACAACACGTTTGCCAGCATCGCCGGCGTGACGCCCCAATACACGGAGGTCACGGACCTGGAGCTGGCCTCAGGTTTCTTCTTCACCGACGAAGACGTGGCGCGCACGGCCCGCGTCTCCGTGCTGGGCGCCAACGTCGCCCAGACCCTGTTCCCGGACGGCTCCGACCCCGTGGGTCAGAACGTCCGCGTCCAGCTGGGGCCGAACTCGGTCACGCTGCGGGTCACGGGCGTGCTGGAGGCGAAGGGCGGCAACGTGACCTCCACCTATGACAACCAGGTCTTCGTGCCGCTGACCACCGTCCAGCGTCAGCTATCGATCTTTCGCAGCCCCCGCAACACCGCCGCCGTCACGCAGATCACCGTCAAAGTCGAGGACAAGGGCAACCTCGACGCCGTGAAGCTGGCGGTCACCCAACTGCTCTCTCAGCGCCACGGCGTCGCCGAGCCCGATTTCACGGTCGAGAGCCAGGAGGACCTCGCCGAGAGCGCCCGCGAGGTCTCGAGGGCCATGACCGTCCTCCTGGGCAGCATCGCCGGCATTTCCCTCGTCGTGGGAGGCATCGGGATCATGAACATCATGCTCGTATCGGTCACCGAGCGCACGCGGGAGATCGGCATCCGCAAGGCGGTGGGCGCCCGCCAGGCGGACATCATGATGCAGTTCCTCACGGAGGCGCTGACGGTGACCGTGTTCGGCGGCCTGCTGGGCATCGGCGTCGGGCTGGGAGCAGCGCGGTTCATGGACGGCAAGAACATCGCCGGCCTGGGCGAAAACGTGCAGACGGTGATCTCGTGGCCGTCGGTAGGCATCGCTTTCCTCGTATCCGGGGCCATCGGCCTCTTTTTCGGCATCTACCCCGCGCAGCGGGCGGCCCGGCTGCGGCCCATAGACGCCCTGCGCTACGAATAGGAGACGGACAAATGACGGTCCCCAGGTTTCGCGTCCTCCTCGCGGGCGTCCTCGCCATCGGCGTGGCCGTAGGCGTGGCCTTCGGCGCCGGCGTCGCCTTCGGCAAAGGAGACCGGCAGACGGTGCAGACGGGGCTGACGCAGCAGCAATTGCAGTCGCTCCTCGGCGTCGGCAGCGCCGCGACCGGAGCCGGCAACCTCCAAGGGACGGGCGGCCAGCCGGCGCGCGGCGGCCTCAGCCTGGGAGGGAATACCATCGGCCAGGTCACGGCCATCGAAGGGCAGACGGTCACGCTTCAGACCCAGCAAGCGAGCGTGAAGGTTACGGTGGGCCCCTCCACGTCAGTGAACGCCTATGCGGGCAACGGCCTGGCCGGCCTGAAGACGGGCGATGCCGTGGTCGTAGCCGGCCAGCGCAAGGAGGACGGCAGCATCGAGGCGACGTCGATCAGCCAGCTGCCGCCGGAGCTGCAGTCGCTCGCCACCGGGGGCCGCGCGGGCGCCGCGCCGACCCCGACGCGCTGACCGGCTAGTCGCGGCGGCGCGGCGACACCAGAGTCAGCAGCCCTATGCCGCACGCGAATGCCAGGCCCTGCAGCACCACGAACGTCGGCCAGGGCGAATTGCCGGTGAACAGCCAGTACAGCGTCGAGACGACGGCGAGCAGCGCCAGCATGGCGGCCGCCGCCGCGAGGAACTCTTGAGCCAGCGGGCCGGGCCTCACGCGCCGGGCCCCGCCGTCCCGCCGGCCGCGGGCATGGCCCCAAGCGGCCACACGCGCGGCCTTCCCGTCGGCCGGCTCTCGCCCGCTGCCCCCGTCACTTCGCCCGCCGCCGCGACCACATGGCGCGCACAGGTTAACCGAACCGGGCGGCGGCCGCACGGACGCCGCGTCCCGGCGCTTGGCAACCGGCCGGACGCGATGTACCCTGCCTAGACCTGCGCCGCGTCGACGTCTCGCCGGCCGGGAGGGGACGGCAACGGCTGCAGCTGCACCGGCCGAGGCTTGACACGAGACTCGGAGCGGAGACTCGGAGCGGGGGGATCGCGGGATGCGCGTTCGTGGATTGGCCTCCTGTCTGTCCGTGTTCCTGCTAGCGGCCGGCCTTGCCTGTGGCGGCGACGGCGGCGATGGAGGCGGTAGCGGCGGCGGCGAGTCCGGCGGGCCGGCCCAAGGACCCAGCGGCGGTAGCGGCGGCGGCTCCGCCGCGATCGACGCCTGCGCGCTGATCACCAAGGCCGAGGCCGAGGCGCTCCTCGGCAGCGCCAGCGAGGACCCGAAGAAGGACGTAGCCGGTCCCTTCCAGACGTGCGGCTACTACTCCCAGAGCGGCATCCTGGACTTCGTCCAGGTGCAATACTGCAGCAGCTGCCTGCCGGGCGGCCAGTTCGATACGTCGATGAAGAGCGGCGCCCAGGCCCTCGGCATCGAGGCGAAACCGGTCTCCGGGCTGGGCGACAAAGCCTACTGGCTGGGCGGCATCCTCTGGGTCCAGAAGGGCCGCTACGTGATCAACATCTGGCTGGCCACGCCGGACTTCCGCGGCCTGGAGGGCTCCGCCCTGGAAGCCAAAGCCCTGCCCGTGCACACGGACGTCGCCAGGAAGGTCCTCACCCGCATCCCCTAGCCGGTCAGGCGCCCTCCGCCTGCCTATTGCCGCAGCTCCTTGAGCAGGAGGCGGATGCGGTCGATCTGGGCCTGGTCCGTCCCCAGCGTGAGCGCCTTCTCCAGGTCCGCGATTGCCCCCTTGGTGTCCTTCAGCCGTATCCGCGCCAGGGCGCGGTTGTAGAAGGCGTTGACCTGCTCCGGGTCAAGCTCGATGGACTTGGAGTAGTCGTCGACGGCCTGCTGAAACCGGCCGAGGTTGAAATAGGCGTTGGCGCGGTTGTAATAGGCCGTGGCGTTCCCGGGCAGAAGCTCCGCGGCCTTGGTGTAGTCCTGCGCCGCCTGCTCGTAGCGCTCCAGGCTGAAGTAGGCGTCGCCGCGGGCAAGGTAGACGCCGCCTCCCGCCGAAGGGTTGACCTCCAGCATCTTGTCGTAGTTTGAAATCGCGTTCTGGAATTGACGGAGATTGAAGTAGGCGTTGCCGCGATTGAGGTACGTAGTAGCGAAGCTGGGCTCCAACTCGATCGTCTTGTCGTAGTCCTGGACCGCGTGCTGGAAGTCGCCCAGGTTGAAGTAACAATTGCCGCGGTTGAAATAGGCGTTGGTCAAGTTCGGCTCCAGCTCCAGCGCCTTGGAGTAATCGGCGACGGCGTCCTTGAACCGCTCCAGCCCCACGTAAGCGTTGCCGCGGTTGTAGTAGGCGAGGCCCAGCCCGGGATCCAGCTCTATCGCCCGGGAGAGGTCTGCGACCGCGTGCTCGTAGTCCTTGACGGCGTTGTAGGAAGCGCCGCGGTTGACGTAAGCGGCGCTCAGCTTTGAGTCCAGCTCGATGACTTTGCCGTAGTCGGCGATGGCCAGTTCTGTCTGCTCCAGGATGGAGTAAGCCCTGCCGCGGTTGAAGTAGGCGGCCGTGAAGCGCGGGTTGAGGGAAATGGCCTTCGTGTAGTCGGCAACGGCCTTCTCGTACTGCTGCAGGTTGAAGTACGCCGTAGCCCGGTTGAAATACGCCCCGACGGAGTTGGGGTCGAGGGCGATGGCGCGGTCGTAGTCGGCGATCGTGCGCTCGTACTCCTGGAGCGTGAAGTAGGCATCGCCACGGCTGGTATAGGCGACGGCCAGCCCCGGGTCCAGGGCTATCGCCTTGTCGAAGTCCTGGATGGCGTTCTCGTAGCGCCCCAGCTTTGCCAGGGTGGTGCCCCGGTTCTGGTAGGCTGCCGCCAACCCCGGCTCCAGCTCGATCGCCTTGTTGTAGTCCGCAAGCGACTTGTCGAACGCCTGGAGGTTGAAGTGGGCGCTGCTGCGGTTCAGGTAGGCGGCCGCGAGACCGGGGTCCAGGCCGATGGCCTTGTCGTAGTCGGCCACGGCGGCCCGGAAATCGCCGCCGTTGAAGTAGGCGTTGCCCCTGCCCAGGTAGACCGCCGCGACGTTGGGCTCGATTTCCAGCGCCTTGCCGTAGTCCGCGACGGCCTCGCCGAAACGGTCGAGGTTGAAGAGGGCGTTCGCGCGGTTGTAGTAGGCGAGGAAGAGCGTGGGGTCCAGGGAGATCGCCTTCGAATAATCGTCCGCGGCGCGGGCGTAGTCGCGCAGGTTGAAGTAGGCGTTGCCGCGGCCGAGGTACGCCACCGTGACGCTTCCGTCCCCAGCGATGGCCTTGTCGTATGCGGCGATGGCCTCGGCAGGCTCGTTCAGGCGCGTCAGGGCCGTGGCCATGTTGAAGTAGGCGACGGTCAGGCTACCGTCGAGCGCCGTCGCCTGACGGTAGTCCTCCACGGCCCGGCCGAACTGCTCCAGGTTGAAGTAGGCGTTGCCGCGGTTGTAGTAGACGACAGCCTCATTCGGGCTGATGGCGATAGACCGGTCGTAGTCCTCGATCGCCAACTGGTACTGCTCCAGGTTGAAGTAGGCGTTGCCGCGGCCGTAGAAGGCCAGCGCCAGGGTCGGGTCGATCTCGAGCGCCCGCGTGTACTCGGCGATGGCGCCTTGATAATCGCCCGCGGCATAGAGCTGGGACGCGCGCTGCCCGTGCGAGAGCGCGTCCTGGCCCGCGGGCGCTTCCTGCTTGTCCTCGCTCGCGGACTGGATGCCCCACGTGACGGCAGAGATGACGATGGTAATCAGGGCGACGGCTACGAGAAGTCGTTTCATTCCAGACTGACGCAAGTTGGCGGCGTGAAGATGCCGAACGGCGCCCCCTTCGGGACGCCGGCTGCTTCGGTCCAAGGACCGCCTACCTGGGTGAGACCCACCTCCCCCAATAACCCCCCGCGCCGGGCCAAGCGGGAGGGCCTGCGCTAGACAGCCACCACCACAGACCGCCTGGCCGCGCCTGTGATACCAAAACGGCCTGCTCCATCATAAGCCGGGCCGGCGAGAGCGCACCGCCGTAAGGCGAGAACAGCGAGGGCAGCCAGGCCATCGCGGGCGGCTGCAGGCCGGCAGCGATGGGCTCCAGCGTCCAGGAGGCCACGGCCCAGCCGTGAAGGCGGCGCTCCGGAAGGGCCGCCGCCGCAGGCGCTTCCCGGGCCGGGGCCGGGGACGACGAGCCGCTAGCGGCTGCCGAGACCTGGGCAGCGAGCAAGTAGCGCCGGGACATCGCAACGAACGTCTTCGCGTCATCGTGGTCGAGGCCGAGGACGTGGCCCAGTTCGTGGACGATCACGGCCAGCGGGTCGACGGCGCCGAAAGCACCCATTCCTTCCCAGCCGTATCCGCCGGCGTCCGCGTCCAGGTAGACCGTGCGGCCGATTGTCTGGCCGAGGAAGCCGTCCGCCAGGTCCGCGACTGCCAGACGCAACTGCTCCAGGTTGCCAAGCCGCGGGTCGGCCGCGCCAAGCTCCTCGCGCCAGCCGGCCAGGCCCCGGGCGGCGAGGTCTCGCAGGGCGGACTCATCCAGCGTCCCGAGGCTGCCTTGCGGCGCGGGGACAGACGCCTCCAGGGTCATGCCGCCCGCCGGCGACGCGAACGCCGGGTCGTTGGTGCGGATGCGGTAGCTGTTGAAGGAAGTGGTGCCGCCGCGCGAGAGCACGCCGAAGGCGCCGTCCACCAGCGGGCTGTTGAAGGCGAAGCTGAAGATGAAGGCGCCGTTGATCTGGATGCTCAGGGAAGTTCCCTTGAAGACCAGCACCACGTCATAGTCGCGGTTCGCGATCAGCGACCGCGAGGCCGAGGCGTCGACGATCCAGCCGCCGCGCGGCGCGACGTGACCGACGATGACCTTCTGGGACGTCACATCCAGGGCGAAGAACTTGTAGTCGCTGGCCTTGTACTGGTCGAAGATCACGCCGCCGATGCCGCTCGTGCGCAGCGTGGTCTGGACCTCCAGGTAGGAGTTCGTCAGGAGGCCGCGGTCGAGGCCGAAATCGATCGTATCGAACGTCGTCGTACCCGAGGGCGCGGTCGAGGCGTAGCGACCGCCGGCCGCCGTCCAGGTCCCGCTCTGGGCGCCCGTGAACAGGTCGGCGACGCCGTCATCGAACGTCTCGGTTGTGTCCAGGGTCACGTTGGGCGGCAGCACCTGGACGGCCACGTTGTCGTAGACGCCGCGGGAGTTGTCCGACCCCATGCCGATGAGGCCCTTGTTGAGGCCGACGTTTTCGCCGTTCAGGACCCGCGGCGCGAACGTGTACGTGAACGCCACCTTGCTGTCGAGGCGCACCGTGACCGTGGTGCCGTTTACGGCAACCAGGACCGTGTAGAACGTGCCCGGCTTGATCTGGACGGGCTGCGTGGACTGCACGTCCACGATCCAGCCGCTGGCCGTGCGGTGCCCCATCTCGATCTTGTTGGTCGAGACGTTGATGCCCGCGAACTTGAAGTCGGTCGGCGAGAAGTAGTCGAAGATGATGTAGGCGTTAGCCTTCCAGCCGCCGGTGGGCTTCTGCGTCTGGATCTGGGCCTGGATCTCGTAGTAGATGGGCAGGTATTCGCCGTGGTAGAAGACCGCGGCCGCGTCGCCGCCCTGGGAAGCGGCGCCGACGCTGAGCGTGCCCTTGGAGACCTCCCAGACGCCGCTGTCCGGCGCGAAGCCGCTCAGGGAGCCGCTGTTGAAGTCGGCGCCGGCCAGGCGGTCGCGCGGGCCGCCGGGGATGTTGCCGGGCTGCGGGTCCGTGGGGCCGCCGGTCTGCTGCTGCCAGTAGCCGTGGTCCTGCTGGATGATCAGGCCCATCTCGCCTTCGTACTCGCCGTTGCGGCCCGGCCGCGTGACGTCCGCGCCCGTGTCCGTGTCGCGCGTCGGGTCGGCGCCGTCCGAAGCCGAGAGCGCGTACAGGAACTCCGGCAGCTGCGGCTCCACCTGGCGGCTCACCGTGACGATGCCGAACGCCGAGAACGGCACGATGTAGCTGTTCCACTCGCCCACCCAGTCGATGAGGCGGTCGGCGTAGGTGTTGCCGATGAGGATGTCGATGCCCGCGCCGCCGTAGACGCGGTCTGCGTAGGTCGGGTGGGTGTCCGTAGCGTCGTTCAGCGAGCCGTCCGTGGTCAGGATGTCGTCGGCGTTGGCGAGGTCGTTGCCCCAGCCGGAGTAGATGTCGTCCTGGCCGGAGCCGCCGACCATCCAGTCGTTGCCCAGGTCGCCCATGACGATGTCGTTGCCGTCCGTGTTGACGGTCGAGAACTGGAGGCAGGTGCCGTTGTTGGCGACGAGGATGCAGCCGGATGCCGTCTCGCGGCCCTCCGTGATCGGGATTGAGGTGAGGCTTCCTGTCCCGGTCGGGGCCTTCGTGGTCTCGACGAGGTTGAGGAAGTACTCGTAGTGGTAGTCGGTGAGCGGCGGGCTCTGGAGGCAGGTGTGGCCGCTGTTGGAGAACGCCGTGCAGCCCCAGACGGCGCCGTTGGCGTCGAACTGGACCTCGCGGCGGGCGTCGTACTCGTCGTAGAGGTAGAACTCACCGAGGCGCGCCGCGAACGGCTTGGGGGCGTTCCAGGGGTCGGAGTCGGCGCCGAAGAGGAGCAGGTTGCCCCGGTTCCACGGCCGCGTCCAGTCGACGCGCACCAGGCCGTTTTCCTGCCCGCCGCCGTCGAAGTGCTGGACGTAGGACTCCGGCAGGGCCTCGGCGCCGCTGATGGCGTCGTCGCCGGAGGCGCCGTGCAGGAAGTCGTCGTCCCAGCCGCCGAAGATGACGTCGTCGGAGTTGTTGGCGTCGTACAGCGGCAGGTCGACCTGGAAGTGGCCGGCAACCAGGTTGGGCCCCAGGTTGTACGGCGTGATGTCGAATTCCTTCTTGTACTGTCCGCCGACGTTGATCGTGGCCGTCTGCACCTGCCCCGGCGTGTAGATGAACTCGTTGAGGACGAAGCCCTGGTTGCTCTTCGTATCCGGGTCAGTCGGGACGAAGGCGGCCACGCCGTAGAGCGGCTCGCTGAAGCAGGCCTCGGTCGCCTGGTACACGCCGGGCTTTACCGTCACGTAGCCGCCCTGGCAGGCGGAGCCGCCGGCGTTGACGCCGCTGGCGCTGTTGCGGCTGGTGAAGATGCGGCCGTCATCGCCGAGGATGCCGTCCTGGCCGGTGCCGCCGGAGAGGAAGTCGTTGCCCCAACCGCCGATCAGGTCGTCGTTCTGGGCGTCGCCGAAGGCGATGTCGTGGCCGCACTGCGTGTAGATCGTGTCGTCGCCGGACTCGCCGTGGGCCTCGTCGTGCCCGCCGATGTCGGCGTAGGGCCCGCCGTAGGCGGTGCAGCTGGAGACCGGGGTGCTGCACTCGCCGGTGGCGCCCGCGCCGGCGCTGCTGCAGGCCGGGTCCTTGCCGGCGCCGCCCGGGAAGAACTTGCCGGGGTCGAAGTCCGGGCCGCCGGGCGTGTAGTCGAGGAAGGCGACGCCGCGGACGATGAGCCGCATGGCGCCGTAGTTGTCGTAGTTGAAGATCACGTACTTGTTCGGCGCCGTCACGCCCTGCCCGTCGAGGTGGTTCAGGCCCACGATACGGATGACGTCAGCGTTGTCGGTGGCGATGGTGTCGGCGTCGCGGGCGTGGTCGACGTCCGCCGTGCCGAGGTGGGAGTCGTCGTTGCGGCCTGTGCGGGTGCCGGCGCCGCCGAAGACGAGGTCGTCGCCGTCGGGCCGCAGCTCGGCGCCGCCGCTGGCCGGGTGGTTGGCCGCGTTCAGGCTGAAGAACTCGCTGCTGCCGCCGACGATGTCGTCCTGGCCGAGGTTGCCGAAGATGACGTCGTCGCCGGCATTGCCCTCGATGTAGTCCTGGCCGTCCGTCGCCGCCTCGAAGGAGGGGACGATGTCCAGGTCGCCGATGTAGTCGCAGATGAGGCCGCCGCCGGCCGGTACGCTGCAGCCGTCCGGCGTGCGGGAGGCGCCGGCGTGCGTGGTGGGGACGGAGTCCTCGACCGGCCGCGCGAAGGCGTCTTCGATGCCGCCGTCGCCCTGGATGACGTCGTTGCCCATCTGGCCGAAGAGCAGGTCGTGCGCCTGGCTGCCGGCCAGGTAGTCGTTGCCGAAGCTGCCGGCGCCCTTCTGGCCGTTCTGGACCTCGAAGCTGTGGAACGGGTCTTCGTCGGTGAAGTCGTAGTCATAGGAGACGGCGTACTCGGCCCACCACGGCACCGTGTCGGGGTCGCGGTAGTCGCGCCAGACGCCGTCCACCAGCAGCTGGCCGCTGTCGTCCTGGCCCACGGGGCCGCCGCAGGCGTTCGGGCGGTCGGTGCGGCTGTAGAGCAGCGTGCCGCACAGGGTCTGGAAGCGGCCGCTGGTGACGTCGCCGTCGAAGCCCTGCTGGCCGGGCAGCGGGATGTCGGTCTCCTGCGGGTCGACGGTGCCGGTGCGCCGCAGCAGGAAGACGTTGTCGCCGAAGACCATGTCGTCGGCCTCGTCGCCGTCGACCATGTCGTCGCCGTCGCCGCCGACGAGGACGTCGCGGCCCAGGTTGCCGAAGATCGTGTCGTCGTCGCCGTTCTGGTAGTTGCGCGACTCGATGGCGAGGACGGACTCCAGGAGCGTGGTCTGGATCTTCTGGAGCAGCGCGTCCGGCGTGTTCGGGTCGATGACGTGCTGGAAGACCTGGCCGTGGTCGCCGAAGACGATGTCGTCGAAGAGGCTCTCGGGGCCGGCCGGGCTCATGGCGACGAGGCCGGCGCGGCAGAGGGCGTTGGCGTCGCCGCAGATCAGGTCGCGGCCCGCGAGCAGCGTGTCGCGCACCGGCGAGGGGTACGGCTCGATGGTCTCGCCCTCGTTGGTGAAGCGGATGATCTCGAGGTCGAGCGTCGGCAGCGGGCTGGCGTCGGTGTGAGTGACGGTTAGCGCCCGCGTGAGCACGTTCACGTTGAAGCCGCCATCGCCGTAGACGTGGTCGACGCCGCGGTTGCCGACGATTTCGTCGTCGCCGGAGCCGCCGGCCAGGTGGTCGCCCGTCTGGCTGCCGATGATGAGGTCGTTGCCGCGGCCGCCGTACGCCGTCACGCCCAACGTGGGCAGGGTGCAGCTGACGGCGCAGTCGATCCAGGCGAAGAGGCCGCTGGCGTCGATGACGTCGTTGCCGTGGTACGGGAACGGGTCGGCCAGCGGGAACACCCACTCGTCATCCTCGTTGTCGTCGTCGGGCAGGTTGACGAACGGGTCGAACGGCTTCTCGCCGAATTCGGCGCCGAGGATGTCGTACGGGTGGCCGCTGTACCAGACGCCGTCCTGCGACGTGTCGCCGTAGAGGACCAGCGGCGAGTCCGGCCCGCCGACGACGGTGGCGGCCGTGCAGACGGGCTGGACGTTCGGGTTGCAGACGACGAGCTCGTCGCCGCCGATGCGGACGCCGCCGTCCTGGAGCACGTCGTAGCCGAAGACCGTCAGCATCGGCGCCGACCAGACGGTCACGTCGTTGACGATGGCCACGGTGGGCGTCAGGGCGGCGCCGCTGAGGGTCAGCGTGTCGGCGGTGACGCCGGTCAGGGTCCACGGGCCGGCCAGGCCTTCGATCCAGACCTGCTGCCCCACCTCGAAGCCGTCGGCGACGAAGGAGCCGAGGTCGGTGCGCTTCAGGAAGTTCGTGTGGACCTCCATGGGCGCCGTGACCTGCTCCTTCAAGGGCTCGGCGACGTGGACGTGGCCATCGGCGAAGGTACCGGTCGCGCCCGCCAGGCCGCCCAGGACCATGACGCTGCCCTGGCCGCAGTTGGGGATGGCGGTCTCGTCTGGAGGCGGCGGCGGGCAGGTGAAGTCTTCGAAGGCGACGATCTTGTGCGTCTGGCCCTCGGCGCCGATCTGGATCCACTGGCCCACGGCGTAGCCGTCGTCCGTCCAGTCGAAGCCGTCGGTGCGGGTGACGCGGACTTCGTCGTCGGCAGTCCCAGCGCCATTGGCGTCGTTGGCCACGGCCATGGGGCCGTCGTTCTCGAGCGGGAAGTTGCCGCCGCCGTGGACCACGGTGAGGCCGCCGTGGACGCCGGGGACGTAGAGGCGGAGGTCGCCGGAGAGGTCGTTGCCGAGGATGCCGCCGAGCAGGCCGGCGTCCATCACGTCGCCGCGGAGCGTGAGCACGTCCGGCTTGTCGTCCGCATCGGCGGAGTCCGTCATGTCGATGATGCGGAAGACTTCGGGCTCCAGGCCGCCGATCATCACCAACTGGCCCACCAGGAAGCCCGCGGCCTTCCAGTCGAAATTGGGGCGCGAGACGGTGCCGCCGTCCGTGTTGACGCCATCGATGGGGGTGACGGTCACGGGGCCGGTCACGTCCACGGGCTTGTCGTTGCCGATGACCTTGTAGACGTCCGTGTCGTCCGGCAGGGCCGGGCCGCCGGCCAGCGTCATCGTCTTGCCGTCCTGGGAGAAGGAAGCGACCGTCCATTCGCCGGCGAGGCCTTCGATCGTGACCGGCTGGCCGACGAAGAAGCCGAACTCCTCCCAGGTGGCGACGCCGATGCGCGTGAGGGTGCCGCCGCCCGCCGCCGGGTCGATGTCGACGGTGCCGAGGGCGCTCACCGGCGGCGCCGGGTCGAGCGTGCCCTGGATGTCCACGTGGTCGTTGCCCTTGCCGAGGAGCAGGTTCAGGACTTCGATGGTGCTCTTGGCGCCGTCCGTCTCGAAGTGGCCGTCGACGAAGCTGATCGTCCCGAAGCTGATGCCGCCCGGGAAGACGTTCGGCTCGCCGAAGAAGGCCGCGCCGCCGAAATCGAGGTCCTTGGCCATGCCGAAGCCGCTCAGGTTGGTGGAGGTCATGACGCCGTCGCGGTCCTGCTGGCTGGAGTCGTTGAAGATGTTCAGGACGTCGATCTGCTGGCTCTCCGGCGGCTGCGGGCCGATCTCGAACAGGCCGGCGTCAAGCTCGCCCGGCAGCTTCAGGCCCGTCTTCAGCGAGCGGTCCGCGCCGGTGACGCCGCCTTCGACCGCCAGCGGGCCGCGCAGCTTCGAGAGCAGGTGCGCGGAGACCGGGAAGTACTTGGAGCCCTCGCGGGTCACCGGCACCTCGAACCACGGGTCGGCCGCGAGCTCGATCTTCTGCTGGACGTACCAGTCCGTGCCCGTGAACGTCACCACCGGCGCGATACGGATGACGGTGGCGCCGGTCAGCTCCGTGCCGACCGCCCACGGGAGGCTGCCCGTCTCCAGCGTGAACTGGAGCTTCGTGTCGAAGGCCTTGTTGTCGCCGCGGATGAGGGCGATCTTCGCGTCGACGCAGTTGACGGCGCCCGCGTCGCAGATGCGGACGACCTGGCCCTCGAGGAAGCCGTCGCTGAGCCAGCCGAGCTCGTCGCCGAGGATGAGCGAGCCGTCCTGGTCGAAGCGCTCCAGCTGGAAGGCGCCCGTGAGGCTGTCCTGACGGACGGCCACCTTGCCCTCGAACTTCCACTGCCGCGTGAGGCGGTTGAGGATGACGTCGTCCTCCTTGGCCGCCCAAGCCGTCGTGTCGGTGAGGGTGATGACGTCGTCGCTGACGGTGTCGATGTAGTAGTTGCCGTCGTAGCCGGCGCCGGCGCCGGCGATCTGGATGAACATGCCGTCGCGGAAGCCTTCGTCGATGAAGCTGCCGAGGTCGGCGCCGGAGCCGCGGGTCAGCGTGCGGTTGCCGTCATGGCCGAACACGATGTTGCCGGAGAACTGCTGCGCCGGGATGTAGCCGCCGATCTCCTCGATGGTTGGAGCGTTTCCGTCCACGCTCACGACATCCGTGAGGCCGTCGGTGAGGATGGCGACCTTGACGCTGCCGTCCGGCTGCCTCGTCAGGCGCAGCGTGTACTCGTCGTTGGTGAGCGGCACGCAGGGCGCCGGGCTGCAGCTGACGACCAGCGTGCTGCCGCCGCTCTCGATCGGCACGCCGCCCGGTGTCTCGTCGTCTATGACCTCGATGTCGAGGAGGCCGGGGCCGGAGCGCAGGTTCGGGAACGGGTACGGGCTCGGGTTGTCCGGGATGGCGTCGTTCGGGTCGTCGTTGTACTGACCGCAGACCGCGAAGCTGGCCTGCGCGCACTGGAAGGCGATGACGGCGATGGCCGGGTCTTCGCGGCTGATGTCGTTGTAGGCGCGGACGCCGACCTGGACCGGGACGTTCCAGTTCGTGTCGTCGAAGGTCAGGGTGCCGAGCCGCCACAGGCCCTTCGCCGCGTCGACCAGCACCGGCGTGCCTAGCGGCACGAAGCGCGAGTCGCCGTTGAGGTTGACCAGGGTCACGGCCTTGGCGCTCTCCTCGTCCAGGATGAGGTCGACGACGACCACCTGGCCGGACTCCAGCTCCTTCGCCAGCTCGACGAGGATGATGTCCAGGAGGCCCGTGTAGTCCTGGTTCGCGGCGCAGAAACTCTCGTTGCCCGGGATCAGGTTCTGGCCGATGCACTTGCCTTCGATGACGATCGTGCGCTGGTCCTCCACGCCGGCGGTGTGGGCGCCCTCGTTGCCGAGGATCTCCACCTGGGTGACGTAGATGCCCGGCGTGTCGTTGTCGCGGATGAGGGCCTCCACGTTGCGGACGGCCACGCCGTCGAAGCGGGCGTCGGCGGAGAGGACGCTGTGCTGGATGACGTGGACGCGGTCGCCCTCGGAACGCGGGTCGATCTCGTGGCCCGGCGTGTCCTCGTCCACGGCCCAGATGTAGACGTACTGCTTTGTGGCGTAGTTGCCCGGCGTGAAGGTGAGGACGAAGGCGCGGTTCTCGGGCGTGGTGAGGACGCCGTTGACCATGACCATGCGCTGGAAGTCGCCGATCGAGTCGCACTCGCCGGCCGCGCCCGTGCCCACGCAGAGCCAGACCGTGTCGCCGGAGCCGTTGGGCAGCGGCGCCGGGTTGGCGAACGTGTCGTCCGCTTCCTCCTGCGGCTCCCGCGCCGCCGACACGGTCACGTAGACGTTGGCGCTGGGCTGAGTGGAGAGGTAGACGACGTAGTCGTCGATGCTCGGGCCGGCCGGCGTGCCGTTCTCACGCACGGACGTGAAGCCGTCCGATTCCTCGATCACCACCAGGCCGAGCTCGTCCGTGGCGACGTTGAGTCCGATGCCATCGATGATCAGGCCGTTGTAGAGCCGGTCGTCGGACGTGACCAGGTGGTCGACGGTGCCGGAGACGCCCTCGAGGTCGCGGACGATGATGTCCTCGCTGACGTCGCCGGTGACGTTGATCGTGTCTGAGCCGAGGCCGCCGATGACGCGGTAGGCGACGCCGAAGGCCGTGGACTGGACGAAGAACTCGTCGTCGCCCTCGAGGCCGTCGACTTCGACGACCTCGACGCGGGCGTAGCGGACGTTGAGGCCGGCGCCGAAGACGCCCTTCAGGGTGATGACGATGTCGTCGGCGAACTCGGTGCCGAGGACGACGAGCTTGTCGAAGCCGGTGCCGCCGTCCACGGAGACGGGCGCGTTGACGTTGTACTGCACCTCGTCGTCGCCGCCGCCGGTGCGGACGTCCAGCGGCTTGCCGATGGAGAAGCCGCCGCCGATGATCGGCCGGGCAACGATCTTGCCGGTGCTGCAGTCGCCCGGATCGCTCGGCAGGGCGTCCTTGCAGTCGAAGATGATCTCGTCGTCCCACCACTGCGGCGTGGTGTGGGCGTCCGCCGCGTTGCAGACGCCGTCGTAGGAGCCGTCGATCTGGTTGTCGAGGCGCGGGCGGGCGCCGATCAGCGGCTTGTCCGGGTCGACAGGCGCGTCGCAGGTGTGATCGCCGGGGTTGGTGTCGGAGACCAGCGGGCCGGCGCCGTCCGGGTCGGTCTGGTCGTGGCCGTACGGGTCGTCGATGTCGGTGCTGTCGCACTCGTCGTCGCCGCTGGCGGTGAAGCTGTTGGCGTCGGTGTCGCAGACCACGGCCAGGGCGAAGGCGCGGATGATGAAGAGGTCGTTGTCGTCGTCGCCTTCCAGGCGCAGTTCGTGCTGGTTGGAGTAGACGATGAACTCGTCGTTGCCGGTGCCGCCGGTGGCCACGAGGGGCGCGTGCGTGCCGGGGCTGAGCCAGCCGCGGGTGGTGGCGATGAGGTCCGGGAAGACGTCCTGAGGCTTGAGGCCGCCGCCGGCGGTGCCGTATAGGGCCGCGTCCTCAGCCTCCAGGCCGCAGCCGGTGGTGGACTCCGGCACGCCGTCCAGGTTCGAGTCCGGCATGAAGCAGTCGCGCTTCAGGCCGAAGATCTGGCCCACCTGGAAGGTGTCGTAACCGAAGCCGCCGTCCAGCGTGGTGATGGCGCTGTTGTCATCGACGAAGAAGTAGTCGTTGCCGCCGCGGCCGTAGACGCTCAGCCTGCCGTTGAGGGCCGCATCGTAGTTGATGCGCTGGATCTGGTTGCTGGCCTCGTTGCCGGCGATGGCGTCGCGGTATCCGTCGAGGTCGCCGTGGAGGACGGCGACGAAGGCCGGCATGTGCGCCGACGAAGTCGACGACAGGCAGGCGCCGGCGGAGTCCACCGCGTACGGCGCTTGCGTATCGATGCAGAGGACGCGGCGCAGCAGGAAGACGTCGTCGTTCGGGTTGCGCTCGGTCGTCGAGCCCTGCTGGTAGCCGTTGAATTCGGTGGCCGTGTTGTCCAGGCCGTAGAGGAAGGCCTGGTCGGAGCCGTCGGCCTCTGCGCCGGTGTCGAGGATGTTGATTACGTAGTGGCGGACGTCGCCGCGGCTGCCCGTCGCGTACACGTAGTAGAAGTCGCTGTCAGCCTGGCCGTCGAGCGTCAGGTCGTGGCCGGCGCCATCGGCCGTGGGCAGGACGCCGTAGGGCGTGACGTCCATCGACTGCAGGTACCAGACGATGAAGCGGTCCTCGCCATCGGCGACCGAGGGGTCGTGAGCGCCGTCGCCGGCCGGGTTGAGGTCCTCCCCGCCGCGGATGAAGGTCTTGGAGCCCAGGAAGATGTAACCGCTGCTGGCCGCCGTCGAGCAGCCCGCGAGCGCCGACGAGCACGAGTTCGCGCCGGAGGGGTCGCCCAGCTGGAAGGTGTCGACGTCGTTCTCGCCCCATATCTCCGTGGTGTGTGCCGGGTTGACCGCCGTCTCCGGCGAGCAGGACCCCATGGGGTCGCCGCTATCGGGGCCCTTGGTCACGACACAGTCGGCGACGATGCGGCCGCGCAGGATGACGTTCGTGCCCCAGCCCGCGTCCGCATCGCCGAAGTCGCGGAAGACGTCGATGTCGCCGTTGGCGAGGACCTTGCTGTTCTGGTGCGTGGCCGCGTCGTCGCCGATGCGCAGCGTCACGTTGCCGGTCTCGGCGAACACCTGGCCGGCCGGGATGATCCGCAGCGAGTCGACGTCGTTGAAGCTGGGGGCGCGGACGTTGCTCTCGGCGAAGCGGGCGCTGCCGTCCTCGATGAGGTAGAGGTCCTCGTCGAGGTCGGCCGACTCGCGGACCGTGATCCGGATGTCGCCGTTGACGGCGTGCGCGAACACCAGGCGCAGGTAGGCGTCTGTCTCCGTGACGTAGATGTTCTGCGTCGCCTCCAGGGCCACGTCGTCGTTGTCGTTGCCGAGGCCGGGGTTTGTCGTCGGCAGGGCCGGGCCGGAGCCGTCCGGGTCGACGTCGGCGCAATTCGTGGCCGTGCACGGCGCGTTGGAGCCGCGCGACGAGTTGATGTCCAGGTCGTTGTTCGCCTCGCCGAGGCTGCCGCCGTTGGCGTCGAGGTCGATGGTCTGGCCGAGGACGTCGGCGGCGGAGTCGTTGGCGCCGTCGACGATGGAGCCGTCTATCGTCCGCAGGGAGACGTTCCCGGTCGAGAGGTCGCCCGCCGTGCCCGCGGTCTCGATCTCGCCCACGCGCATGCTGCCGACGATCTCGTCGAGGTAGATGCCGAAGGTCTGTCCGTCGTTGGAGGCGGTGTCGTCCGCGTCCACCACGCCGGTGCCGGCGTTGTTGCGGTCGACGTTGATCTCCAGGTAGCCGCCGAGATTGAAGGGGCTTGCCGGGTCGGGGGCGTTGGGGTCGTTCACCGTCGGGTAGCCGATGCCGCCGACGCCGCCCGCCGTGCCCGCCGTCATGGTGATGTTGACGCCGGTGACGTCGATGGTCGGCGTGCGGTCCGCGTCGAGGATGCGGACGGGCGAGAACAGGGTCACGTCCGCCGCCGTGGACTCGATGTGGCCGGCCAGGAGGTCGCCGTTGAGCTCGGTGTCGGTGACGTTGCCGTTCGTGAACAGGAAGATCTGGGCCACGTCCGTGCCGATGCCGTCGTCGAGCTCGAACGGAGCCGCGTAAGGCGAACCCGTATCGAGGTCCGTCAGGGACGCGTTGACGTCGGTGAAGACCACGAAGTTCACGGTCGCGGTCGCCGCGGCCAGCGAGTAGGTCAGCGTGGCCGGGTTGCGGGTCTCGCAGGGGTAGGCGGCGGCGCTGCCGAAGTCGGACGCGTCGCTGTAGTTGCGGGACGGGACGTGGCAGATCTTGATGTCGTCTTCGGCGCGGACGTCGCCGTAGGTGTTGCCGGCGTCGCCGAAGGTATACGTGGACGTGACCTTGTCGCGCTCCGCCGTGCCGAAGGCCCTGAGGATGAACTCGTAGTTCTGCGGCGTGATGTCCGGCCGGAAGTGAGCGATGTAGTTGCCGCTCTTGGCGTCGGTGAAGCTGCCGATGCCGCCGGCGCCGCTGGGGATGACCGCGTTGCTCGGCGGGTCGAACAGCTCCACCAGGACGTAGCCGGTGTCGCCCAGGTCCTGCCCCTGGATGCTGTCGTTGACGACCACGTCGATGTCGTTGCCCGCGCGCAGGTAGTCGATCTGGACGTCGATCGAGCTCGCGTCGGAGGCGAGAGACCGCTCGTTGGCCGTGAGGTCGACGACGAGGTCGCCCGCAGCCTCCACCTGGACGACGATGTCGAACAGACACGGAGTCGCGTTCGGCGAGCAGATCGCGGGGTCGATGTGCTTGAAGCGGATGAGCTCCGCGGCGACGGGGACGCGCGGCAGCAGGCCGGCGGCCTGGCGGCCGATCGAGCCGGCGTCGGCGTCGAGCTCGAGGTGGTTTGTGCGGATCAGCTCGTAGTCGGTGTCGGAACCGGGGATGTCGAACGTCGACACCTGGTGGCCGCTGATGAGCGTCGTGCCGTTGCTTTCGATGCCCTCGAGGTCGGCCGCGTTGTCCGAGAAGATGTTGCCGCGCTCGTTCTTGACGTACGTCCGGCCGATGGGGTTCTCGATGTCGCCGTCCAGGTAGACGTCGGAGTTGGCCACCGCGCCGGGCTGCAGGTTGCGGATTTGGACGTCGGTGCGCGGGAACTTGTGCAGGATGTCGAACTCGAAGGCGGCGCCGTTGTTCTCGGCCAGCTGGACGCTGCTCGGGTCGTCGTCCTGGAGCGGGTCGGCGTTGGCGGGCGAGTTCGTGGGGCCGGTGATGTTGTCGACGGCGATCTCGATGTTCGGGTTGATGCCGTCCACGGCGTCGATGTCGTTGATGACCAGGCGGCGGTCTGAGTAGTTGGTGATCAGGACGCTGTCCCAGGTGTGCTGGACGTAGAACTCGCCGGCGTTGCCGAAGATCAACGCCTTGTTGTCGTCGTTGACGTCGTTGGCTTCGAAGCGGGCGAAGCTGGACTCGTCATAGAGGAGGTCGCCGACGACGATCCACTGCCCGGCCGGGATGGTGTCGTTCACGTCCAGGAGGGCGGAGTAGGTGTCCGTCGCGGGGTTGTAGGCCTTGACGTAGACGTTCCAGGTCTTGAGGACGATCTTGCCGGTGGCGTCCACCTCCAGCACCGGGTTGGGCTCGCCGAGCAGGAAGACGGTGCTCTCCCAGAAGATGGTCCGCCGCGGGTGGAAGCGGCTGGCGTCGTCGTTGTTGTCCTCGCTGCCGAAGTCGAAGGGGCTCGGCGCGTGGGAGTCGGCGTTGGCGTCGAAGCGGGCGACGAAGGCGTAGGCCTGGACGTCCAGGTGGGCCGTCTTCACGCGCGAGAAGTCTTCGCCCGCGACCTTCGAGTTGGTGTCGATGCGGATGTAGGCGCGGGAGTCGGTATCGCCGCCGCCGCAGGCGCAGGAGGCCTCCGGGTTGGCGTAGACGTCGATCTTGTCGTAGAGGGCCTTGATGAGGACGGACGTGTCGCCGGTGATGAAGCTGGTCGTCTTCAGCCGGACCTCGGCCAGGCCGTGGACCTCGGCGTTGGCGCCGGCGTCGGAGTCGGCGCCGAGCGCGGTCGCCCGCGTCCTGGACACGGCGACAGCCTTGACGAACGGGACCTGGGCCACTACCTGGACGACATCGCCGTGGAGGTCGGCGGAGCCCTGGATTTCGACGAGCGTGTTGGCGTGGTTCCGGCCGATGCGGGCGCCCCAGTTCTCGCCGTCGTCGTTGGCGTCGGCGTCGGCGCCGAGGCCGCCGGCCGCGGACCTCGCCTCGGCGTAGACGTCTAGCACCGTCCTCGCGCCGACGAAGGCAACTGGTCCGGGAGAAGGAGCGACTCGTAACACTTTGCGAAAAGCTTCAACTCGACATTGAGTTGCGGCAGAAGCGAGTTCTCGATGTCGAGGTCATTAAGCAAAGCCTGCAGGACTTTGAGAGACTCGTAAACCTACTCCCCCTTGAAGACCAGAAGGAACTCTTCCAGCTTCTAATCAGGGAAATTGAGGTGTACCCCTACGATCCGTCCACCGATGAGCCACCGACGGGCACAGGCGCCCTCGCGACAAAGGTCCGATCCAAGTGGTATCGAGTCAACCTCGCCCTACACCAACTGCCTGGTGTTAACCTCGGTGAACGTGTACAGGGGCAAAGTTCGGATAAAAAGGAAAGTGGCTCCCCGACCAGGACTCGAACCTGGAACCTAGCGGTTAACAGCCGCCCGCTCTACCGATTGAGCTATCGGGGAATGCCTTACAAATTTTATACGAAGGCCCCCTGGCTCGCTCAAGCGCCGTCAGCCGGCCACGCACGGAGGCCTGG
>Ga0073934_10004236_pt1 | contig 24347 bp, 27 predicted proteins | sample LarsenN4metaG_FD_76834 | JGI IMG/M metagenome (GOLD analysis project Ga0073934, IMG submission 76834) | Hot spring sediment bacterial and archeal communities from British Columbia, Canada, to study Microbial Dark Matter (Phase II) - Larsen... ... | reverse complement strand
CGACCGAACCGCTGCCGGCACCCACCTCGAGACAGTTCCAACCCGGGGCCACGCCGAGCCGCTGCAGCCGCGCGACCGTCGCGCCGTCGAAGAGGTCGGAGAGATGCGAGAGCCGGGCGCGTTCGGCACCGGCCGCGTCGTCGTCGGCGCGGTAGGTCGCAGTCACCGCCTGCGGAGCCAGGTCGCGATCCGGTCGAGGATCGCTCCGATCAGCGCGACCGCGACCAGCACGATGATCAGGGGAATCTCGGAGTCGCCGACGACGAAGCCAATCCTCACGTCGTCGGTGTTGTCGAGCACGAAGGCGACGAGCAGCACCAGCAGAACCAGTCCCGCAGCCAACCGGATCTTCGTCCGGTTGTCGAGACCGTCGCGGTCGGTGTCGTGAGCCATGGTTCCCCCTCGGTCGCCAGTCGTCAGCTTGTCAGGTATCGGTCGATCACGCGGTGCATCTGGAGGATGTTGCCCTCTTGGCGCGGGTTCAACCGCAGACCATCGCAGCCGCGCGAGTGCATCCCCCGCTGTACGTGGGCGAGGTTCTCGTAGTCCTGCTCCGTGATCAGGCCCCAGTCGCGTTCGCGCCAGTCGGGGTACGACCTGCGGGGCGGCGGGGTCCACTCGCCGTCGGGCGCCGGCCATTCGAGGACCCACGTGTCCTTCACGCACCGGTCGGGGTCGCGCCCCAACGGGCGGACGCGGAACAACAGCGCGCTACCCGGATAGATCGGGCCGACGAGATTGGGGAACCAGTGCACGTCCTCCGCGCTCGTCATCTGCTCGGGCGCGAAACCGGAGACGTCGACACCGCGTGCCGCCAGGAGCTCCATGCGGCGCCGTTGGTACGCCTCCAACAGCGTCATCCCCGCGGGCGGCCCCGTGGCGCGCAGCTCCTCGACCGCGGCGCGCTCGGCGCCGAGGAACGCGCCGCCGAGCCCCGCGACGAGCCCCGCGAGGATCTCGCCTTCGTCGTACTCGGTGACGTCGAGGCGCGGGCTCGGTCGCAGCTCGCGGCGCGCGCCGGGAAGCCGCCCGTACCGGGCGTGGCGCCCGAACTGCTCGTATGCGATCGCGACGTCGTCGGTCCAGGGAAGGATCTGCGGGTGGAGACCCTGCACGTGGTAGCCCTCGTTGAACGCGTCGACGACCGCCTTCCAGTTCGCGTCCAGGACCGTCGTGAGGTAGCTGCGCAGCCGCATCCGATCGAGGCGGAACGGCGCGAGCAGCCCGGGCAAGGGGTCGAGGAAGTCGAGCAGCGGCTCCGCGCCGAGATCCATGTTGACGAACACGAAGCCGCCGAACGTCTCGACGCGCACCGGTCGCAGCGCGAGGCCTTCGGGGAGCTCGGTGAAGTCGTCGCGGTCGACGACCTCGACGAGCCGGCCGTCGAGCGCGTAGATCCAACCGTGGAACGGGCAGCGGACGCAGCCGTCGAAGCGACCGATCTCCTGCGCGAGCTGCGTGCCGCGGTGCAGGCAGGCGTTGTGGAAGGCGTGGAGCTCGCCGCCATCCCCGCGCACGACGAGCACCGAATCGTCGCCGATCGTGTACTCGACGAACGCGCCCGCACCCGCGAGCTCCTCCTCGCGGCAGGCGACCTGCCACACCCGGCTCCACAGCCGGTCAAGCTCGAGATCCGCGAACTCGCGCGTCGTGTAGCGCGCCGCGGGCACGAACCCGTCGTCCCGCACGAGCAGCCGGTCGAGCATGTTTGGAATACTCGGATGCTAGTGGCCGGGTTCAACCTCGCGGATCTCTTCGAACGCGTCGCCGACTGCGTCCCCGAACGCGTCGCCGTCGTCGGCGGCGGCACCCGCCTGACGTACGCCGCACTCGACGAACGCACGACCCGGCTGGCCCACGGGCTCACGGAGCTCGGTGTCCGGCCCGGCGACCATGTCGCGTGCTACCTGCGCACCTCCGTCGCGCATCTGGAGGTGATGCTCGCGTGCTACAAGGCGCGCGCCGTCCCCGTGAACGTGAACGACCGCTACGTCGACCGCGAGGTCGCGTACGTGTGCGGAGACGCAAGAGCCGTTGCCCTCTTCCACGATGCCGACCAGGCCGCGCACGCCGCGGCGGCCGATGTCGACATCCGCGTCGGTGTCGCGACCGACGCATACGAGGAGCTGCTCGCGTCGGGATCCGCGCACCGCGACTTCCCGGAACGCTCGGGCGACGACCACTACATCCTCTACACGGGCGGAACCACGGGACGTCCCAAGGGCGTCGTGTGGCGCCACGAAGACATCTTCTTCGCCGCCCTGGGCGGCGGGAACCCGGGCGGGCCGCCGATCTCCACACCCGACGAGATCGTCGATTCGGTGCTCGGCAACCCCGCGCAGCGCCTGCGCGCGTTCCTGCCCGCAGGCGACCCGGGGCCGCCACAGTTCGTGTCGCTGGCGCTCGGTCCGCTGGCGCACGCGAGCGGTCAGTGGTCGGCGCTGGGGGCGTTGCTCGGTGGCGGCAAGGTCGTGCTCCACTGCGCGCGCCACGTCGACATGGACCACGTGGTCGATCTGATGCATCACGAGGCGGTGAATGCGCTCAACGTCGTCGGCGACGCGAGCGCGCGGCCGCTGCTCGACGTCCTCGAAGAGGGTCGCGCCTCGGACGCCGCGACAGTGCGGCTGCTCGGTTCGGGCGGCAGCATCCTCTCGCACGACGTGAAGCGCCGGCTGCTCGCAGCGCTTCCGAACCTGCTCGCCATCGTCGAGGGCATCGGCTCCTCGGAGTCGCCCGCGCAGGCAGTGTCGGTGTCGACTCGATCCGGAGTTGTCCCGCCGTCGCTCACGTTCGCCGCGAAGCCCGAGACCATGATCGTCGACGACGACCTCCACCCGATCCCGGCGGGGACGGGCGTCGCGGGGTGGCTGGCGACGCGCGGGCGAGTCCCGGTCGGCTACCTGAACGACGCCGAGCGCAGCGCGCGTACGTTCGTGGAGATCGACGGCGCGCGCTGGTCCCTGCCGGGCGACATGGCGATCGCAGACGCCGACGGCACCATCCGGCTCCTCGGCCGCGGCTCGCTGTGCATCAACACCGGCGGCGAGAAGGTGTACCCCGAGGAAGTCGAGGCGGTGCTGAAGCTCGATCCCGCGGTCGCGGACGCGGTGGTGGTCGGAACACCCGACGATCGCTTCGGCGAGTGCGTCACCGCGATCGTCGCGCCCATCGACCAGGACGTGCCGCCGACGCTCGACGAACTGCGCGAGCGCGCCCGCCCACACCTCGCCGGGTACAAGCTGCCGCGCGCGCTGCACCTCGTCCCGTTCGTCGAGCGAAGCGCCGCCGGCAAGGCCGACTACGAATGGGCGCGACGGGTGGCGGGAGGGAGTTGACGTGAACGGCGAGTTCGAGGGCGCGGCCGTGCTCGTGACCGGCGGCGGGAGCGGGCTCGGGCTCGCGACCGCGCAGCGATTCGCCGCGGCCGGCGCCACCGTGACGCTCATGGGCCGTACCGAGGAGCGGCTGCGGGACGCGGCTCCGCGCGTCGCCGGCGAGACACGCATCTGCGCCGGCGACGTCACCTCCGAAGGCGACGTGGCGCGCGCCGTCGCCGTCGCGACCGGCGGGCTCCCGCTCCGCGCGGTCGTGCACTCGGCCGGCCAGGGCTGGGCCGCGCCGATCGCCGCGTTGCCGCTCGACGCATGGCGGCACGTGATCGAGGTCAACATGACGGGAGCGTTCCTCGTGCTGAAGCACAGCGCACCTGCGCTGGCCGCAGCAGGTGGCGGCGCATTCACGGCGATCTCGTCGGTCGCGGGGCTCCGCCCGATGCGGTTCCTCGCTCCCTACAGCGCAGGCAAGGCCGGCATGGACGCGTTCGTGCAGACCGCGGCCAACGAGCTGGGCGGGGCGAACATCCGCGTGAACTCCGTGGCGCCCGGGATGGTGCCGACCGAGCTGTCGCTGCAGGCGGGCGCGATGCGCGACATCGAGGCGGACTTCCTCGCGTGCATGCCGCTCGGCCGCTTCGGCTCACCCGAGGACGTCGCCGAGGCGATCTACTTCCTCTCGTCACCTCGGGCGGGATGGATCACCGGCGCGGTGCTCCCGGTCGACGGGGGCCACCACCTCCGCCGGGCGCCGAACTACGACCCATGGGTGAGGGAACAACATCCCGACGCGCCGGAGTGGTGGGGAGTCACGCGATCCAGTCCCACGCCCACGGAGTGATGGCCTCCATCGGGCCGGCGAGCGCCACGTGGACGGCGCCGTCGAACCGGCCGCGCGCCTCGTCGACTGCGGCCAGCTCCCCCGCCACGGCGAGCGGGTCGTCGTCGAGCCAGCAGACCGTGATCCGCCGGTCGCCCGGCGCCCAGGGGAGATCCCGGTACGCGGTCGACGTCGCGAACGTCCACAGCCCGGCGACGCCGGGAACGGCGAGCAGCGCCGGGTGGTGCTCGGCGTGCAGCCACGTCGCGTACGCATCGAGGAGCGACCGGTCGCGCACGTCCTCCACGATCACGTACACGCCCCGGTTCGGTCGGTACGGCACCGCTTGCGCGCGCACGAGCACACGGGGCGCGGCCGCCTCGTCGAGGACGCGCAGCGGCCCGGAGAGGTGCGAGCGACGGTGGCGATGGAACCGGCCGAGCGCGCGCAGGTCTCCGCCGAGCTCGTAGAACTCGCGCAGCGTGCGGTCGACGGGCTCGGTCATCAGGTAGAGCGTCATGTAGTGCACGGTCTCGAACGGCGCGTCGTTCGCGGCGCGGGCCGCGGTGCACGCGGGCGTCGACACCCATCGCTGCCCGTACGCCACACCGTCGAGCGGGTACTGCTCGGGCATGTGGTCGAGCATGTGCCACTCGTTGTAGGCGCGATGCTCGGAGGGGTCGGTGACCTCGGTGAACGAGAAGAACCCGACCTTGACCTTGTTCACGTCACCTGACCGCGATCGTGACGCGCGACGTCGCGCACAGCCGGCCGGCGTCGTCACGCATCTCGACGTCCCACACCCACGACGTGCGGCCGCGGTGGAACGCGGTGGCCACCGCGTGCACCGTTCCCTCCGACACCGGGCGCAAGAAGTTCGTGTTGTTCGCCTGGCCGAGCGGCACACCACCGTTGTCGACGACTGCGTGCCCCGTGCCCATCGACGCGAGCGTCTCGGCGATCGCGGCGTACACGCCGCCGTGCACGATGCCCATCGGCTGGCACACGCCCGGCACGACGGGCAGGCGGCCGGTGACCCGTCCGATCTCCTCGGACGGGTCGACCTCCAGACCGAGCACCGCCACGAAGCTCTCCTCGAGCGGCACGCGCACTTCGATCGGCGAAGACGACGTCACGCCGGCGATGCTAGAGGGCGCCGCTCAGGCCGCCTCTTCTGCGGGGACCGCGATGCCGAAGAACCCGCTCACCGATGCGAGCCGCCCGTCGTCGGCGAGCTCCGCGTAGTCGACCCCCGTGAGGTAGGTCTCGCCGGCCGGCGTCACGATCTCCCATTCGAATCGCACCTGGTCGTGGTGCTGCTCGATCGCGCTCGTGCGCCGCACGGCGTAGCCGGGGTACTGCGCCTGCAGACCGCTGACCATCGCGTCGAAGCCGTCGTGGCCGCTGACGTCGCAGAGCGGGTCGACATAGCGACCGCGCGGCGACCACGCCTCGGCGATGAGCGCGAGCCGGCGGGTCGTGTCGGTTTCGTTCCACGCGGCGAAGTACCGGTCGATGACAGTGTTCACATCCATTGCCGTACCTCCTCAGGCGTCGCAGACCCGAATGATCGGGGATCGGCGACGCCCCGGCGATTACGTGCGAGGTAGTCGTGGCGGCGCGCCTCGTTCACTACGGTGATCTCGTGACGACGGTCGACACGCGACGCGCCCGCTTCGGCGAGCTGTTGCGCGCGTGGCGGCAGCGCCGCCATCTCAGCCAGCTGCAGCTCTCGAGCGAAGCAGGGCTCTCGGCCCGCCACCTCTCGTTCGTGGAGACCGGACGATCGCGGCCGAGCCGGGAGCTCGTGCTGCACCTCGCCGAGCACCTCGACGTACCGCTGCGCGAGCAGAACGCGCTCCTCGTCGCGGCCGGGTACGCGCCCATGTTTCCGGAGACGTCGCTCGACGCGCCCGAGATGGAAGCCGTGCGCGACGCCCTGACGACGCTGCTCGCCGCGCACGAGCCGTACCCGCGATCGTCGTCGACCGGCACTGGAACCTCGTGCTCGCGAACGACGCGCTGCTCGCGCTCGTCGGCGGACTCGTCGCGCCGCGCCTGCTCGAGCCTCCGGTCAACGTCCTGCGGACGAGTCTGCATCCGGACGGCCTGGCGCACCACATCGTCAACCTCGACGAGTACGCCGCGCACACGGTCGGCCGGCTGCGCCGGCAAGTCGAGATCACCGGCGACCAGGTGCTCGCGGAGCTGCTCGACGAGCTGACCTCGTATCCTCATGTCCCACTGGCGACCCCCCACGACCACGACATCGGTGTCGTGCTGCCGCTACGCATCCGCCGTGGCGGTGACGAGCTCGCGCTGTTCACGACGATCGCGACGTTCGGGGCCCCGCTCGACGTGACGCTGTCGGAGCTGGCGATCGAGGCCTTCTACCCGGCCGACGGGCGCACCGCCGACCTCCTGCACGGGCGCACGGGCGCGTGAGCGCCGAATACGTCATCCGCGCGATGCGGCGCCGGGGCTCTTAGGAGGATCGTGGCAGCGTGCACACGACCAGGTCCGATGCCGCCGGCCCGATCCTGTCGATCTGGGCCCACCCCGACGACGAGAGCTACCTCGCCGCCGGCCTGATGGCGCAGGCCGCCGCCGCCGGGCGCCGCGTCGTCGTCGTGACCGCGACGAGGGGCGAGGGGGGCGGCGACCCGCGGCAACGCACCCGCGAGCTGCGCGCCGCGCTTGCCGTGCTCGGTGTGCACGAGCACGTCGTCCTCGACCTTCCCGACGGCGGCTGCGACACCGTGCCCGCCGAGCTCGCGGTCAGGAGGCTCCGTATGCTGTGGACCTTCGTGCGACCGGCGACGATCCTCACCTTCGGTCCCGATGGGATCACGGGCCACCGCGACCACATCGCCGTGGCCGAGTGGGTGCACGCGGCGTGGCTCGCGACGGGCGCCCGCGCCCGCCTGCTCCAGGCGGCGGTCACGCCCGAGTTCGCGCAGGAGCACGCCGAGGTGCACGACCGCTTCTCGGTGTTCGAACCCGGGTTCCCGGTGACGACGCCGCGCGAGCGGCTCGCGATCGACGTCGACCTCCCGCCTGCCCTGCTCGACCGCAAGCGCGCCGCCCTCGCCGCGCACGCGAGCCAGACCGCCGGGCTCGCGGCGGCAATGGGTGAATCGACGTACCGGAGATGGATCGCGCGGGAGACCTTCGTCGAGGTACCGGTACGCGAGCCCGCGGGCGCAGCCCGGCGATGAGCGCCGACATCGAGCTCCTCGCCGGCGAAGCGACCCAGGCGCTCGAGGTGCTCGACCGGCTGGTCCTCGGCATCCCGCCCGACTGCCGCAGCCGACCCACCCCCCGCGAAGGACTCGACGTCGGCGGGTTGGTGGCTCACGTGACGGCGCAGGTCGCGCTCGTGCCGACGATGCTGGCGAGGCGCCCGGCCCGCGAGCCCCACAGCGATCCCAGCGACCCGGTCGAGGCTTGGGTCCGGGCGACCGCGTACGCCGACGCGGCGCTGCGCGAGGAGATCGATCCGGCCGACCCCGTCGTCGCGGGATACCTGTCGGGGCTGTCCGCGGAGCTCTGGGCCTGCGCCCACGACCTCGCCGAGGCGACCGGCGCCACCGAATACGTCATTCGCACGATGCCGGAGGAGCGCACGTAGCGTCATCGTGCCGGGGGTGAGCCGACACCCCGAGTTCGACGTGCCTGCGTTCGACGCCGTCGTCGTCGGAGCGCGCTGTGCCGGTGCTACGACCGCCATGCTCCTCGCGCGCGCGGGGCACTCCGTGCTGCTCGTGGACCGGGTCCACATGCCGAGCGACACGGTCTCGACCCACGGGCTCTGGCAGGCCGCGTGCGTGCAGCTTCGCCGCTTCGGCGTGCTCGACGCCGTCGCGGCGACCGGCGCCGCACCCGTGGACTCCACGCTCCTACGGATCGGAGACGACGAGATCGAGCTGCCGTTGCGACCGGTCGCCGGGGTCGACCGCCTCTACCACCCGCGGCGCCACGCGCTCGACGGCGTGCTCGTCGACGCCGCCCGGGCGGCCGGCGCCGAGGTGCGCACCGGAGTCCGCGTCACCGACGTCGTGCGCGACGCGACCGGGCGCGTGGCGGGCATCGAGACCGACGCGTTCCGCGTGCCGGCGCGATTCGTCGTCGGGGCCGATGGTGCCGGCTCACGCATCGCGGCCCGGGTCGCCGCGGCCGCCTACGACGAGCGGCCGGCCGCCGCCGCGTGCACCTATGCGTACTTCGAGGACGTCGAGCATCGCGGAACCGAATTCCACTTTGCGACGCGCGGTCTGCAGGCGGGGGCTTTCCCGACCAACGACGGGCAGGCGTGTGCGTTCGTGAACATGCCCGTGACCGAAGTACCCGCCTTGCGCGCCGACGTCGAGGCCGGGTGGTGGGACCGCATGCGCGTGGCCGCGCCCGACCTCGCCGGAAGGCTGGCGGGCGCCCGCCGCGTGGGACGCTTCACCGGCTCCCCCGGGCACGTGAGCCGGTTCCGCGTACCGTACGGGCCGGGCTGGGCGCTCGTGGGCGACGCCGGCTACCTGAAGGACCCGTTCAGCGGACACGGCATCACCGACGCCCTGCGCGACGCCGAGCTGCTCGCCGACGCCCTCCACGAGGTGCTCGCCCAGGGACGAGACGAGCAGGCGGCGTTGGGTGCGTACCACGCGCTCCGCGACGAGCTCTCACGGCCGGTGTACGAGGCGACCTGGAAGCTCGCCTCGTGGCAGTGGAGCCCCGGCGACGTGATGTCGGTGCTCGGCGATCTGATCGCCGGGATCGCGCGCGAGACGGCGTACCTCGCAGACCGCGCCGAGCGGAGGGCCGCCGCGTGACGGCCGTCGTCGCGCCGTCGCGGCGGTCGGAGTGGGCTGCGGGAGCGCGTGCCGTCGTGCCCATGCTCCTCGGTGTCGCTCCGTTCGGTTTCGCGATCGGCGCGACCGCCGTGGAGCGGGAGCTGGCGCTGGCGGGCTGGGCCACCGCGCCGCTGCTCTTCGCGGGCGCGTCGCAGATGGCCGTGATCGACCTCATCGACAGTGGGGCTACGACGCTCGTCGTCGTCGTCACCGTGCTCGCCATCAACCTGCGCTTCACGCTGTTCGCGGCGTCGCTCGCTCCGCACTGGCGCGAGGCATCCGGCCGGTGGCGGGCCGCCGCGTCGTACACGATCGTCGACCAGCTCAGCGTCGTCGCGCTCGCTCGCTACGAGGGCGCGCCCGCCTCACCGGCCGAGAAGCGTGCGTTCTACACCGGCGCGGCAGTCGCGTTGTGGGTCGGGTGGGTGGGCGTCACGACGGTCGGGGTCGTCGTCGGCGGTTCGCTGCCGGCGGCGCTCGGCCTCGACATGGCGCTCCCGCTGGCGATCGTCGGCCTGGTCGCCGCGTCGGTCCGGGACCGCGCCGGGCTCGTGGCCGCCGCCGTCGCCGCGGCGATCGCCGTACCCGCTACCGCGTTGCCGTACCGCTCGGGCGTCATCGTCGCCGGTGTCACGGCCCTGGCCGTCGTCGGCCGCGGGAACCGGTCGTGAGCGCGTTCCTGGTCGTCGCGCTCGCGGGCCTCGCGACGTTCGCGATGCGGTACGGAACGGTCGCCTACTTCGCGCGCCGGGAGCTGCCGGAAGCGGTCGCGACAGCCCTGCGCTACGTCGCGCCCGCGATGATGACGGCACTCGTCGCGTCGACGCTGACGGCCGAGTTCGCCGGGATGGACGCCGCCGAGATCGTGCCGCGAGCCGTGGCATTGGGTGCGGGCGTGCTCGTCGCGGTGCGAACCCGCAAGCCCGCGTCCGCGATGGCAGTGGGCTTCCCGGTGCTCTGGCTCTCGACGCTGGCGTTGGTACCCGTGAGCTGATGGTCACCGCGCGCGCGGCGCCACGATGCCACGCTCGAAGGCGAACGCAGTCGCGGCCGCGCGCGTCCCGACGCCGATCTTCACGAAGATGTTGGAGAGGTGGCGTGCGACAGTTTTCTCGCTGAGGAACAGCCGCGCCGCGATGTCCTTGTTGGTGAGACCTTCCGCCACGAGCCGCACGACCTCCGCCTCGCGCTCGGTGAGCCCGCACGGCAGCACCGGCAGCCGAGCAGCTTCGCCGCCGGCGCGGGCGTCGTATGCGGCACCGAGGCGCTCGAACGTCGCCGCCGCGCCGGCGAGCCAGCGCTCCTCGCCTTCGCGGTCGCCCAGCCGGCCCGACGCGTGCCCCAGGAGCAGCTGCGCAGTCGCCGCCTCGTAGGGCACGTCGAGCTCGGTCCAGCGCTCGAAGCCGCGCCGCAACGACGAGCACGCCTCCGCGAGATCACCCGCCGCGAGCGCCACTCGGCCCCGCGCGACCGCCGCCTCCGCGAGGAGCAGCGCGCTGTCGAACTCCGTGGCGATCCCATCGAGCTCGTCCGCCGCCGTGCGAGCAGCGTCGGCGTCGCCGCCCGCGAGCGCGATCTGCACCTTCGCAGGCAACAGACGAGCCCGCGCGAGGCGGTTCCACGTCTCGTCGCGAAGCGCGTCGTCGATGATGGAGCGAGCCTCGTCGATGCGGCCCTGTGCCAACCGCAGGCGCGCCAGGCCACCCGCGGGCGTGCAGCACATCTCCTGCGCGCGCCCGAACGCTTCCTCCGCACCCGCGAGGTCGCCGATGCGGCGGCGGATCTCCCCGACCTCCACCCACGCGGCGGCGGCGCTGTTGAGCTTGATCGCGGCGAGCTCTTCGCACGCGCGGCGCGCCTCGCGCTCGGCCGCCTCCCAGTCGCCGCGCCACTGGAGCACCTCGGCGCGCTTCACTCGGCACAAACCCGGGAACACGGCGAATGGGTGCCGCTGTGACCATGCGACGCTCGCGTCGGTCCATTCGGCAGCGCGTCGCAGGTCGCCGAGGTCTTCGCACGCGCCGACGAGGCTGCAGTACACCTTGCCGCTCGTGTACGGACCGCAGCGCCCCTCGATCACGAGCAGCATCGCCTCGTCGAGGTGCGCGAGACCCTCGGCGGGCCGCCCGCTGTCGATGAGCAGGCGGCCGATCGTCTGGAGCGCCTCCGCCTCCAGGTCACACGAGGCGAGCGTGCGCCCGAGGCCGAGCGCGCTCGTCGCGTTCGTCAGCGCGAAGGAGAGCTCACCGCGACCGTGCGCCTGCTCCGCCTCGCGCAGGAGGAGGTGGCCCCACTCGGCGCAGTCGGTGTCGCCCGTGAGCGACCGCCTGGCGCGCTGCAACCACCCACTCCCCATCGACGGTCGACCCTTGAAGCAGTGGTGCTCGTACAACCAGATGGCCGTCAGCCCGGCCCGCCGGCGCTCTCCCGCCGCATCGAACAGCTCGTACGCGCGCTGGCGCGCGTCGATGCACTCGTCGATGCGGCCGAGCCACCACAACGCCTCGCCCAGGGCGTCGAGTCGTTCGGCTTCCGCCGCCCCGCCATCCGTGGGCAGCGACTCCAGTCGCGCGCGTGCAGCTTCCCACTCGCACCGCGCGAGCGCTTCACGAGCGTCGGCGAGCGCGCCGGGCGAGACCTGCACGTCGGGAACCGTACGCGCCCCGGGTCCACGCGCGCATGGACCGAATCACCCATCCCGAGGTCGACCCGATGGGTTGTCGCGCCGATGCGGGCACGAGGAGGATGCGCCACGATCGACCGCACCGCCACGAACGGAGGCCAACTTGGACGTCATCGCCCAACTCGACACGATCCTGCCGGAGCTCGACCACGTCGCGAGCAGGGTGGGCCCGGACCAGTTCGGTGCGCCCACGCCGTGCGCGAACTTCGCCGTGCGCGACCTGTTCGACCACATGATCGGAGGCGCCGGCCAGTTCGCGCCGCAATTGCGCGGCGCGGCATCGGCCGCTGCGACCGACCCCGCTCGGCTCGACGACGGCGAACGCCCGGCGGCGCTCAAGTCCGCGCTCGCCGAGCTGCTCGACGCGGTGAAGGCGCCGGGCGCGCTCGGCCGCGGAGTCACGCTGCCGTTCGGAACCGTGCCCGGCGCCGTGCTCGCACGGTTCCTGACCGTCGACGGGATGGTGCACACCTGGGACATGGCCCGCGCGACCGGGCAGCGCTACGAGCCTCCGGCCGAGCTCGCGGAAACGGTCCTCGCGACTGCACGCGAGCTGATCGCGAGCGAGATGCGCGACGGCGACACGTTCGCCGCCGAGGTGGAGGTCGCCGACGATGCACCCGCGATCGACCGCCTGGTCGCGTTCACCGGCCGCACGCCCTGACGAAAGGATCCGAGATGCAAGCCGCAACCGCGCGAGACGTCCCCGTCCGAATCAAGAACGACGCCGTCGAGCTGCGCATGGCGCCGTTCGGTGACATGACCGTGTCGTTTATCAGCCTCGCGGCCAGCGCGGATCTCACGCCCGCGCTCGCGGGCCTCGAAGGAGACATGTGCCCGTGCCCGCACTGGGGGTACATGCTCGAGGGCCGGCTGCTCATGCGGACGCCCGAGGGCGACAAGACCTACGAAGCGGGACAGGCGTTCTACTGGGCCCCGGGCCACATCCCCGTTGCGCTCGACGACTGCACCTACGTCGACTTCTCCCCCACCGAGGAGTTCGAGAAGGTGATTCGCCACATCGAAGGCGGCTAACGCAACGGCGCGGTGGCGAACTCACGGATGCCGGCCTCGAACGCGACGTCGGCTCGAAACCCGAGCACGCGCGCCGCCCGCCCCGGCGACGCAAACACGTGGCGGACGTCGCCGGGGCGCCACTCGCCGGTCACGACGGGCGCGACCTGGTCGGCACCCGCCACGGCCACGAGTGCGTTCGCCAGGTCGAGCACCGACCGAGGCGTCCCCGATGCGACGTTCAGCGCACCGTCGTAGGGGTCGGGAACCGTCAGCGCCAACACGTTCGCGCGCGCGACGTCGCGCACGTGTACGAAGTCGCGAAGCTGCCCGCCGTCCTCGAAGATGCGCGGCGACTCGTTGCGCTCGAGCGCGCTGCGGAAGATGCTCGCCACCCCCGCGTAGGGCGTGTCGCGGGGCATCCGCGGACCGTAGACGTTGTGGTACCGCAGCGCCGTCGCCGTGCAACCCGGATGCTCGCGCGCGTACGCGGCGCACAGGTGCTCCTGCGCGAGCTTCGTCAGGGCGTAGACATTGCGCGGGTCGGTGACCGCATCCTCGCCGATCGCGACCGGCTCGAGGTCCTGCCCGCACACCGGGCACCGGGGCTCGAAGCTGCCCGCGACGAGGTCGTCGGGCGCGCGCGGCCCCGGCCGGTGCCCACCGTGCTTCGGGCACTCGTACCGGCCCTCGCCGTAGACCACCATGCTGCTCGCGAGCACGAACCGACCGGCGAACCGGCGTGCATGCAGCGCCTCGAGAAGGATGGCGGTCGCGAGCACGTTGTGGTGCGCGTACGCGGGCGCGTCGCCGAAGTCGACGCCGAGACCGACCATCGCCGCCTGGTGGCACACGGCGTCGACCCCGTCGACCACGCGGGCGGCGACGCCGGGGTCCGCGAGGTCGGCGAACACGTACTCGACGTCGCCGGACAGCCCCGCGGGCCGATCACGGTGCGCCGCGGGAAGGAGCGCGTCGACGACGCGGACCTTCGCGTCCGCGGCGACGAGCGCCTCGACGACGTGCGACCCCACGAATCCGCAGCCACCCGTGACGAGGACCTTCACGACGCACCCGCCGCGTCGATCGGCAGCACCACCGTGAATCGGGCGCCACCGTTCTCGTTGCACACCGTGATGTCGCCCCGATGCGCCTCCACGAGGCTGCGGGCGATGGCGAGACCCAGACCGGCGCCGTCGCCCTTGGCGCGCGCCGGGTCGCCGCGGAACGCCACGTCGAACACACGCGGGATGTCCTCGTCGGCGATGCCTCCGCCGGAGTCGAGCACCGAGACGAACGCATGCCCCGCGCGCCGGCCCGCTTCGACGACCACCGTCCCGTCGGCCGGCGTGTGCCGGATCGCGTTCTCGAGGATGTTGCGCAGGACGCGCAGGAGCTCGGGTGCCGATGCGTGCAGTTCGGGCGGGGCACCGTCGAGCCGCCCGACGAGCTCCACGCCCTTGGCCGCGGCGATCGGCCGGGCGCCGGCAAGCGCGTCCGAGACGACGTCGCCCAGCGAGACGCGTTCGAGCTCGAGCTGGAGCACGCCCGCCTGCGCCCGGCTCAGCTCGAAGAGATCGTCGACCAACGCCGACAGATGATCTGCCTCCTCGCGCAGCGAGCGGTGGTAGCGCGCGACGGTCTCGTCGTCGGTGACGACGCCGTCCTCCAGCGCCTCCGCGATCGCGCGAATGCCTGCCAGAGGCGTGCGGAGGTCGTGCGACACCCACGCGACGAGCTCGCGGCGCGACGCGTCGAGTGCCTGCTCGCGCGCTCGGGCGTCCCGAAGCCGGGCCGACGCGTCATCGAGCTCGCGCGCGAGCCGCGCCAGCTCGCGCGGCGCGTCGGGACCGATCGGCGCGAAGGGGCCCGCGCCGCCGACACGGCGCGCGGCATCGACGAGTGAGGCACCCGCGCGGCCCACTCGGCGGCCGAGCAGGAGCGCGGCGATCACCGAGACGGTCCCGGCCGCGGCAAGCGCCACGTCGAGCACGACGACGTCGTCGGACGCCACGAGCATCCGCGCCGCGGCGACCCGCACGCCGATCGCGACGGCTGACATCGCGCTGATCGCGACGACCACCGCCTGCACGCCGACACTGCGTCCGCGGACAAGGCGTAGGGCGACCGCGCCCAGGAGCGCGGCAACCGCGGCCGTCGCACCTGCTACCAGGACGAGCTCGACAGCGTGGTCGCGCGTCATCCGTCGTACCGATAGCCGACGCCCCACACGGTCGTGATCAGCGTCGGATTCGAAGGGTCCGCTTCGATCTTCTCACGCAAGCGACGGATGTGCACCGTCACCGTCGACGTGTCGCCGTAGGTGAAGCCCCAGACCCGCTCGAGCAGCTCGTCGCGCGCGAACGCCTGGCGGGGGTTCGACATCAGGAACACGAGCAGATCGTGCTCGCGCGCCGTGAGTGCGACTGCGATGCCGTCGCGCCAAACCTCGCGCGCCCGCGTGTCGACGCGGAGGCCGGGCGCTTCGAGCACGTCGGGTAGGACGGGGAGCGACGGCGGCGCCTGCACGCGGCGCAGGACCGCCTTGACGCGCGAGACGAGCTCGCGCGGCGAGAACGGCTTGCCGACGTAGTCGTCAGCTCCGAGCTCGAGGCCGACGATGCGATCGTCCTCTTCACTGCGCGCGGTCAGCATGATCACAGGCACCGGCCCGTTTGCGCGCAGCCGCCGGCACACTTCCAGGCCGTCGACGCCGGGCAGCATCAGGTCGAGCACGACCAGGTCGGGCGGGTGCGCGGCGGCTCGTTCGAGCGCGACACCACCGTCCGCGACGGTCTCGACGTCGAAGCCCTCACGCTCGAGATAGCGGGCCACGACTTCCGAGACCGTCGGGTCGTCGTCGACGACGAGCACCGTCACCATCCGGTCCTCACCACCGTGTGTACGACCACCGCGAACCCGATCTGAAGCGTCAACCAGGCAGGCACCATTCTCGCGCTGCCCCGCAGCGCGAACGCTGCGCCCGCCGGTAGCAGCCAGATCGAGAACGGCAGCCAGATGCGTTCGACCTCGAGCTTCGACATCCCGCTCACGTTCGCGAGCGCGACCGCGACCAGGGCGCTGCCGACGAGCAGCCACAGCGAGCCTCGCAACCGAGCGATCGCAACAGCCGTCGCGGGTCCGACGGCGAGTGCGAGCGCCGCGACGTTCGCGACGAGCGCGTACCCGTACGGGCGAACGCTCGCGACGCCGTCGAAGTAGGCAGCGCGGGTCGCGCGCAGGCCGTCGAGGTAGTCGAAGCCCGCCGCGAACGCGAGGCCGAGGACCACGGCGATCCCCAAACCGGCCACGACGAGCGCGCCGACACGACCGCGTGCGATCGCGACTGCCGCGGGCACGAGCAGCAGCAGCACGAGCCCGTAGGAGCACAGCAGCGCCCCACCCAGGAGCAACCCGCCGGTGAACGCAACTCCTGTGGATCGCTTCGGGTGCGAGATCGCGCGCACGACCGCGGTCGAGCCGACGGCACTGATTCCCGCGAAGAACGCGTCGGCACTCGACCCCACCCAGAGCGCGAGCGGCGAAACCGCGACGAACGGCAGCGCGGCACGGGCCGCTCGCTCGCCCGCGACATCACGCACGGCGACGAGTACGGCCGGCACCGCGAGCGCACCGGCAACGATGCACAGCGCCGCCGCCCATGCGGCGCCGTGCAGACCGACGCTGTCCAGCAGCCAGAGCACGAGGACGAACCCGGGCGGGTGACCCTGTGTGTGCGTGGCATACGCGTCGATGTTGTCGACGAACCCTCGCAGGAACGCGCCCGGTGTTCCGACGGCAGGAACGTCGTTCAGGTACTGATGGCTGCTCGTGAGCCCCTGCACCAGCCCGCTCGCGCCTCGCGTCGCGTTCAGCGCGACCGTCCACGTTACGGTCGTCGCGAACGCAACCAGCAGCAGCAGGCGCCACTCCAAGCGCGTCGCGGCCCGTGGAAGCACCCGGACGACGACGACGGCGAGCACGAGCACGATGATGTGTCCGCGCCCGATCGAGAAGTCACGCACCGCGTGGATCGGGGGCACGCCGAGCTTGATGTTCGTGCCCCCGGACACCAAGGACTCGCCCCAGCGATGCGCGAGGATCACGAGACACGCGAATCCGGCGAGCACGAGCGCGGCTGTTCGCGTGTGCACGCCGTCTGCCACGCGTGCCGGAAGCCGCACCGCCGCCTCGACGTCCACGAACGCAGCGTACGGACTGCGTTCGTCCGCGACGCGATCCGCGTGGGCAAGTTTCGAGAAACGTAAGGAGGATTCGGTTCCGCTCGCAGCCACGATTCCTTACCGTGACTCGCGTGATCGACGTGATCCTTCCTGTCCTCGACGAAGCTGCCGCGATCCCTCATGTCATCAACGCGTTCCCCCCCGGCTTCCGGCCGCTGGTCGTCGACAACGGATCAAGCGACGGGTCGGCAGACGTCGCCGAAAGGCTTGGCGCGACGGTCGTGTCCGAACCGCAGCGAGGATTCGGTGCCGCGTGCCACGCCGGGCTGCGCGCCGCGCGCAGCGAGGTCATCTGCGTTATGGATTGCGACGCGACGCTCGACCCCGCCGAACTGCCTCTCGTCGCGGATCCCGTCGCGGCGGGTGTCGCCGACCTCGTCGTCGGGTGCCGCCGCGCCTCGCCGGGCGCGTGGCCGGTGCACGCGCGCGTCGCGAACCGCATCCTCGGTGCGGTCGTCCGCCACCGCACTGGTGTCTCCCTCCGCGACCTCGGCCCGATGCGAGCGGCACGCCGGTCGGCGCTCCTCGACCTCGGCATCACCGACCGGCGTTTCGGTTGGCCGCTCGAGATGGTGCTGCGCGCGGCGGTCGCAGGCTGGCGCATCACCACGGTCGACGTGACGTACGCGCCTCGCGTTGGCCGGTCGAAGGTGACGGGCACCGTCCGCGGCACTGCCCGAGCGGTCCGCGACATGGCCGGGGTCCTGCGCGCGTGAGGGGAACGACGATCCTGGTCATCGCCAAGGAGCCCGTGCCGGGGCGCGCGAAGACGCGCCTCTCACCGCCGTGCACGCCCGACGAGGCGGCGTCGCTCGCCGAGGCCGCGCTCCGTCAGACACTGACCACGGTCGCTCGTGTCGGAGCCGACCGGCACCTCCTCGTCCTCGACGGACGCCCCGGGCGCTGGCTGCCGGCGGGATTCGAGGTCGTGCCGCAGTGCGAAGGTGACCTCGCCGCGCGCTTGGCCGCCGCGTTCGACGCGGTGGACGGTCCGGCCCTGCTGGTCGGCATGGACACGCCGCAGTTGTCGGCCACGGTGCTGCGGCACGCGCTCGCGACGCTGCGCCACCACGACGCGGTGCTGGGGCTCGCCTCCGACGGCGGCTGGTGGTCGCTCGGGTTGCGAAGCCCCGTCCACGGGCTGTTCGACGGCGTGCCGATGAGCACCGCCGTGACGGGCGCGACGCAACACCGGCGGCTGCGCGCGCTTGGCCTTCGCACCCGCCTGCTCCCGGTGCTTCGCGACGTCGACTGCTTCGCCGACGCGCTCGAAGTCGCCGCACTCGACTCGAAGTCGGAGTTCGCCGCGGCCGTCGACCGGGTCACCCGCGCCGTGCGGAAGCGCAGCGCCGCGCTCGCATCCGTCCGATGAACACCGGCGCTCGCCTCCGGTCGCTCGCGGGCGGATTCGCTCCCGCCGGCTCCTGGTTCGCACCTGCCGACGGCGTGGATCACCGCGTGCTCGACCGCGCCGTCGGCCCCGTGCTCGACGTCGGCTGCGGGCCCGGGCGCCACGCGGTCGCGCTCGCGGAGCGCGGCGTGCCGACGCTCGGCATCGACATCTCGCCGCTCGCGCTCGCCGAGGCACGCCGGCGAGGCGCCGTCGCGCTCCACCGCTCGGTCTTCGACCGCGTGCCTGCCGCGGGAAGATGGCGAACGGCACTGCTTCTCGACGGCAACATCGGGATCGGCGGCTCACCGCTCACGCTGTTACGGCGTCTGCACGACGTCCTCGCCCCGCGCGGCGCGTGTCTCGTCGAGACGCAGCCACCCGACTGCGCACCATCGACCACGCTCGTGCGCCTCGAGCTCGGCGCTGCTGCGGGTCCATGGTTCCCGCTGGCGATTGTCTCAGCCCGCGCACTTCCCGAGATCGCGGCGCGCGCGGGCTTCGTGACCGGCGAGCAGTGGCACGACGCCAACCGCTGGTTCGCGCTCCTTGGCCGCGCATGATGCGGCGACTCGACCCCCGTTCGATCGGCACGCGGTTCACCAGCCAATTGCACGACGACCGAACCGCGGCGATCCTCGGCATCGCGCTCGCCACGACGTTCACGGTGTGCTTCGCGACGGGCGTGTGGTCGCACCTCGTGCAGTCCCCCCCGAGCTGGTTCTCGCGGCCGCCTCGCCCCGCCGGGCTGTACCGCGTCACCCAGGGAATCCATGTCGCGACGGGCCTCGCCACGATCCCCTTGCTGCTCGCCAAGCTGTGGGTCGTCTACCCGAAGCTGTTCACGTGGCCGCCCTTCCGCTCGGTCGCAGGCGCGCTCGAGCGCCTGGCGCTGCTGCCCCTCGTCGGTGGCGGGCTGTTCCTGCTCGCGACCGGGCTGGCGAACATCAACCTCTGGTACCCGTGGCCGTTCAACTTCCGGCTCGCGCACTACTGGACCGCGTGGATCACGATCGGCGCGCTCGTCGTCCACGTCGGCGCGAAGTGGGCAGTCACGCGGGCTGCACTGGCTCGTCGCGGGCCGGGCCGCGACATCGGGCCGGAGCGGCGGGTGTTCCTCGTCACGATCGGTGCCGGCGTCGCGCTCGTGACGCTCACCACCGTCGGGCAGACGCTCGCGCCGCTGCGCCGCATCGCCCTGCTGGCGCCGCGCCGGCCCGACCGCGGCCCGCAGGGGTTCCCGGTGAACCGGACGGCGCGCGCCGCAGGGGTCGTCGAGACGGCGCTGGCATCGTCGTACCGGCTCGTCGTCACCGGGCGTGTCGAGCGCGAGCTGAAGCTCTCGCACGACGACCTGCTCGGGCTGCCGCAACACGACGCGACACTCCCCATCGCGTGTGTCGAGGGATGGAGCGCGTCGAAACGTTGGCGAGGCGTTCGCGTCCGTGACCTGCTCGACATGGCCGGCGCCCGGGAAGGGGCCCGGGTCACCGTCGAGTCGCTCCAGCGCCGGCGCGCGTTCCGTCGCTCCGAACTGGAGCCGGACGAGGCACGTGACCGCGACACGCTCCTCGCGCTGTTCGTCGAGGACGAGCCGCTCCACTTGGACCACGGCTTTCCCGCCCGGCTCATCGGACCGAACCGTCCGGGAGTGCTCCAGACGAAGTGGGTCACGCGGCTGGTCGTGCGATGAACAGCCCGGACCGTCAAGGCCGCGCGTTCTGGGTGGGTCTGGCGGTGGGCGGCGCGGTGATGGCCTTCGGGATCGCGGGTGCTCTCGGAGACGCCGCCGCGACCGAGCCCCGCGCGCTGGTCGCGTGGGTCGTCGCCGCCGACATCGTGCACGACGCACTCGTCGCACCCGCGGGAATCGCGCTCGGATGGGCGGTAGGCCGCGTGGTGCGCGCACCGTGGCGCGCGCCCGTGCGAGCCGGACTCTTCCTCAGCGCGCTCGTCGCCATCCTCGCGTGGCCGGGCCTGCGCGGCTATGGCCGCGCGACGCAGCCCGACAACCCGAGCGTGCAGCCGCTGGACTACCGCGCCGGGGCGCTGGCCACGCTCTCGATCGTCTGGGTGGCCGTCGGCGTGTGGGGCGCGGTCCGCTCCCGCAAGATGCGTTCCGTCACGAACCCGTAACCATCCGGAGAGGCGCGATTGCCCCGCACGACGCGATTCGTGCGTGCACTTCCCTGCGGGCGGGGTACACGCGGGCGGTGTCGTCGTTCGTGTTGCAGCGATCGAGCGGCGGTGCCGACGAACCGGCAGTGTTCCGTGGCAGCCGCGCGTTCAGCACGAGGCGAATGCTCCTGCTGCTCGGCGTCGGGATGCTCGGCGCCGTCGCCGGGCTGGCGGCACTGAGCATCGTCAGCGTCGCGCGCGAGGTCGGGCCCGGGCGGGTCGAGCTGCGCGCCCGCATCACGACCGACGCGCACACCCAGCTCGGGTTCCCGCCGCTCGGGCGCGTCAGCGCAGGGACGCACTCGTTCCCGCTGACGGTCGACGCGCGTGTCGACGAGCTCGACATCGAGGCACTCCAGGCGCTGCTCAACGGCGCCGAGCCGGAAGACGAGCTCCGCCAGGAGGTCGAGGCCGACATCGAACCGCTGGTCCGGGCGTATGCATGGCGGGCGCTCGCGTTCGCGGCCGTCGCCGGTCTGCTCGTCGGGCTCGTCGTGCCCGGTCGCCGGATCGCGTTCGTCGCCGCGGGAATGCTCGGCGCCCTCGTGGCCGTCAGCGGGGCGCTCGCGTCGACGTGGCGCGATTTCGAACCCCGGGCCTTCGACGAGCCGGAGTTCGAGGGCGCGCTCGAACGTGCACCCGAGGTGATCGACGCGGTGCAGCGGCACGTCGACGACCTCGACGCGATCCGCGACCGGGTCGAAGTCCTGGGGCTCCGCATGTCACGCTTGTACGCGGTGGCGACGGCAACTGGCGAAGATACCGAGGCCGACGAAGTCCGGATCCTGCACGTCAGCGACATCCACTCGAACCCGCTCGGCGTCGAGATCGTGGCCGATCTTGCCGACCGCTTCGACGTGCACGCCGTGCTCGACACCGGCGACCTGACGTCGTTCGGCTACCCGATCGAGGCGCAGCTCGGCGAGTTCATCCGCCGCGTGCCGCGCCCGTATCTCTTCGTACCGGGCAACCACGACTCCGAGCCCAACCGCACTGCGCTCGCCGCAGTGCGCAACGTCGAGCTGCTCGACGGCGACGTCGTCGACGTACGCGGCGTCAGGATCCTCGGCGTCGCTGACCCCACGTTCACCGCGTCCAACGAGATCGACAGCGACAAGGCTGCCGCCGTGAAGGACGCCGACAGCGCACGCGTCGCGCGGCTTGTGCGGCGTCACGATCCCGACGTCCTCGCCGTCCACGACCGGCGGCTCGCGGCCGCGGCGCTCGGCGACGTCGACCTCGTGGTCGGCGGCCACTACCACGAGCGGAGCGAGCGCGTCGAGCGCGGTACTCGGGTGCTCACCGTCGGTTCGACGGGCGCGACCGGGCTCGGCTCGTTCACCGTCACCGACGACCTCGCGTACGAAGCGCAGGTGCTGCACTTCGTCGACGGCGAGCTCGTCAGCGTCGACTACCTCGCGCTCGACGGTCTCTCGGGCAACTACCGGATCGACCGGCGGATCGCCGAACCGCCGGAACCCGGCGAGGACCCGGCCGAGGCACGCCGGTGAACCCCTTCGAGCGCGCCGCCCGGGCCGTCGATCGCTTCCAGCAACGTCACACGGTCGTCGCGTTCCCGATCGCGGTGTTCAAGAAGTTCGGCGACGACGAGGGTGGCCGGCTGGCCGCACTGATCGCGTACTACGGCTTCTTCTCGGTCTTTCCGCTCCTCCTCGTGTTCACGAGCGTGCTCGGGTTCGTGCTCGGCGCGCATCCCGACCTGCGGGAGGACATCATCGACACCGCGTTCGCGCAGTTCCCGGTGATCGGCCGTTCCGTCGCCGACCGGGCCGACGTCGATACGCTCGAAGGCAACTGGCCCAGCATCGTCGTCGGCGGTGTCACGGCACTGTGGGCCGGGCTCGGCGTGGCGCAGGCCGCGCAGACCGCGATGAACACCGTGTGGGGCATCCCGCGCGCGAACTGGCCGAACTTCCTGCTCCGGCGAGTGCGCGCGCTGGGCATGCTGCTGTTGCTCGGGACCATCGTGATCCTGTCGACGTTCACGAGTGGGTTCGGTGCATCGGGCGCGCCCGACCACTGGCTGTTCGTCGCGGCGAGCTGGGTGCTGGCGGTCCTGCTCAACCTCGCGCTGTTCATGCTGACCTACCAGATACTCACGGCGCGCGCGCTGACGTGGCGCAACGTCCTTCCCGGCGCCCTCGTCGCGGCATTGGCGTGGACGGCGCTCCAGGCGGTCGGCGGCTACTTCGTCACCAACCAGCTCCGCGACGCGAGCGACGTGTACGGGACGTTCGCGCTCGTGATCGCCCTGCTCGTCTGGATCGGGCTCGGCGCCCAGGTCGCACTGCTCTGCGCCGAGGTGAACGTGGTGCTCAACCAGCGCCTTTGGCCCCGCAGCCTCGTCCAGCCGCCGCTGACCGAAGGCGACAGGCGGGTCTACACGGCCATCGTCGAACGCGAGCGGATGCGCCCCGAACAGACCGTCGACGTGACGTTCCGCGAGGAACACTGACAGCCCTGCTCCTACCATCACACGCGTGACGCAGGACGCGGGGCTGTTCGTAGGCCGCGAGCGCGAGCTCGAGCGCGTCGGCAAGCTGCTCACCGCGACGGCCGACGGTCAACCACGAGTCCTGCTCGTCTCGGGTGACGCCGGCGCCGGCAAGACCTCACTGCTCACCGCCGCCCTCGCGACTGCGCGCGATCGCGGCTTCGCGACCGCGCTCGGCGGGTGCGTCGACGTGGGCCGCGGCCTGCCGTTCGCACCGGTGCGCGCCGCGCTGCGCATGCTCGACGAGCCGTTCCACGACGTTCTCGCGGCCGCGGTCGAGCGGGCGCCACAGCTCGCGCTCCTCGTCCGGACCGTCGAGCGGCCCGTCGACGCGGTGCTCGGCGAGCATGCGGCCGCGCTGCTGTTCGAAGGGATGCTCGACCTCGTCGCCGACCTGACCGAACGGGCACCGCTGGTCGTCGCGCTCGAGGACCTGCACTGGGCCGATCGATCGACGCTCGAGCTGCTCGGGTTCGTCACGCGCAACCTGAGCGACGAGCGCCTACTGGTGCTCGGCACGATCAGGTTGCGCGACCTCGCGGCCGACGCGCGGCTCCGGCAGCTCGTGGCCGAGCTGCAGCGTGTCCCGATCGTCGAGCGACTCGATCTCGGCGGGCTCGGCAAGGACGACCTGCGCGAGCTCGCGCGCCGCGTCACCGGGCGTGAACCGCCCGCCGAGCGACTCGACGCCCTCTACGCACGCACCGAAGGAAACCCGTTCTTCGCCGTCGAACTGCTGCGAGCCGATGACGGCGCGCTGCCGCCCACCGTGCGGGACGTGCTCGCCGCCACCCTTGCGCACCTCGACGAGGCGGGGGCGCGGGTCGTGCGCGCCGCGGCGGCGATCGGCCGGGAGGTCCACGCCGACCTGCTCGCCGCCGTCGCAGGTCTGCCCGCGCTCGACGTCGCGGGCGCCCTGCGATCCACGGTCGAGGCCGGCGTGCTCGTCGCGCAGGAGGGCGACGTGGTCGCGTTCCGGCACGCGCTCCTCCAGGAGGCGGCGTACGCGACGCTCGTACCGCTCGAACGGCGCGCACTGCACGTGGCGATCGCCGAGCAGCTCACCGAGCATCCCGAGTGGCAGCCGGGCCTCGCGATCGACGCGGTCCTCGCGTACCACCACGACCGTGCGGGTCGTCCGGAGCCGGCCCTCATCGCTTCGCTGCGCGCCGCGCGCACGGCGGTCGCCGACTACGGCTTCAGCGAGGCACACACGCACCTCGCCCGCGCGCTCGACCTGTGGCCGCTCGTGCCCAACGCCGACGAGCTCGCCGACGGCGACGAGATCGACGTGCGGCTGCTCGCTGCCGACTGCGCGGCCTGG
>Ga0073934_10004235_pt1 | contig 24353 bp, 12 predicted proteins | sample LarsenN4metaG_FD_76834 | JGI IMG/M metagenome (GOLD analysis project Ga0073934, IMG submission 76834) | Hot spring sediment bacterial and archeal communities from British Columbia, Canada, to study Microbial Dark Matter (Phase II) - Larsen... ... | reverse complement strand
GTCTTCGGGGCGTGTATCCATGGTCGACTGGAAGAGATAGACCGGCCGGCCGAGACGCCTGGCCGCGGCATAGGCCAGGGTAGTCTTCCCTACCCCGGGTTTGCCCACAAGGCGCGGGCTGAAGGGGATGTCACGCGGGTCGATGACCATCCAGGCGGCAAGGAGTTGCTGCAGCAGTTCATCCTGTCCCACCCACTTGAGGGGGAGCTCCACGGGACCTGCCAGGGCGATGGAAATGCCGTCTATTTTCGTATGATGCATGGATCTTCTCCTTGGATAGAAGGTTACTCGGCCTGGCAAACTGATGTCGCTCGCCAGTGACAAGTAAATAACCTATCTTCCGGCTGCTGACAAGGTGTTTGGCTGTGGGAATAAGCTGGTGATCGACAGATGGCCGATAACACGAGCCGTACCTGCAGAATCATGTCAGCGGCTGAACTGAATACAGACTGTACGGTTTATTGCCTGAACTTCTGGGAACGGTATTTTTCTTGCTTAAGATATTCTAACTGTCAGGGTACACGAAAATTGCCAAATGGAACGACCGCGATCTTGCACCTGTGCACGCAGATGTATTGCGACAGATTTCAGACCGGGGTTTGCCACACCGGGCTCCATTCCAGCCGAGTAAATGTAACAATAGCTGCTGATACAGGAATAGTGACCGTTTTTCAGTCTGATTTCGGATACGTTATATAACGGGGGGTCTGGTTATTTAACATATTTAATATGAAGCAAATAATATTTATCGGGCTATCTCGACTAGGGAAGCCCGGGCACGAAGTCGGCAACTGCTGACGTATTCTGTCCACCGCCTTCACGCAAGGAGGTGCATCTTGCGATATTACTTCAATGTATTGCGGCTATTCTGGTGGCAATTCCTTTTCTGCTCAGCCATGTGGCTAACAGCCGACAGCGCTCTGGCAGCCATGGCCTGTTACGACTGTCACGGCAGCAGGCAGAATCAGGACTATCGCCCGATCGACGCGCCCTTCCGCAACATAACCTCGGGAGGCTTTTCCGGCAACCATCGCACCCATATGCTCTCCTCCGCCCGTCCGACCGATTGTGTCGCCTGCCACCCAGGGAGCGACTCCTACACCTCGTCCCATCGCGACGGAATCATCAGCCTGGCAGGCAACATCAACGCCTCTCCCGTCACGGCCACCTACCGTGGGGGCGTCATCTCCGTCCCCCAGACCGCCACACCAACACCCGGCAACTGCGTCAATGTCAACTGTCATTTCGAGTCCGTTACACCGATCTGGGGTGACCCGCCGCTGGACAACAGCTCCTGCTCGGCCTGTCACCAGTCTCCCCCGTCCGACGGCAGTCACGGCAAGAAGCATGGGTTATACTTCGGCACCGACCAGTCCAGTTGCACCAACTGTCATCCTGACCATCGCCTGGAATTGACTCATGCGCTTGAGGCCGGCAAGCGGCCACTGACGGTGAGGTTCAACGGTTTGAATGCCCAGGGGCGCTACACCAGCGGCAGCGCCGGCTACCCCGCCTACCTGCCGAGCCGCAATCCTGCCAGGAGCGGCAGTTGCGTCGGCCTCTACTGTCACAGCGACGGCGCCGGCCGCGCTCCTCGCATCACCCCTCGCTGGTCCGGCCAGGAAACCACCCGCTGCTACTCCTGCCACGGCGGACGGGTGCAGGACAACAACCAGTCCGATTGCCTTGCCACCGGCGGCACGTGGGACAACGGCACGCAGCTCTGCACGCCGTACATCAACATGACCTCCAACGGCCACAGCCGCCTGGTCGGTCCCCAGTGGATCAGGAAGTACCCCTGTTACTACTGCCACTACGGAACGATGAATGCCGACGGCAGCCTGAAAGACCTGGCGCAGCACGTCAACGGCACCAAGAATGTTGTCATGGCACCCCAGTGGAACATCCTCGGCCGTTCGCCGGCAAGCTACAACCCGGCCACCAGGGTGTGCGACAATGTCTACTGCCACAGTGACGGCACCAGCGATCCGGACACGGTCAAGCCGTACGCCTGGACCGATTCCCGGGCGGAATGCAACGCCTGTCACGGCCATCCCCGTGGCTCCTGCTCAACAACCGGCTGTCACGACGGCCATGTGGACGCTACCGGCAAGGTCTGGACGATCCTGACCGGCTGGCCTGCCGGCGACGAGTGGAAGGCAGCCATCCCTATGTTCCCGAACCAGGGTGCCGGCACGGCACGGGCCAATTCCCACACCCGCCATACCCAGTCCGATTTCACCTGCGATCAGTGCCATGCGTCCACCGTGGTCAACGGACTCTGCACCGATTGCCACACAGACGGAATCCCGCCGGGGAGCATGACCGAGGCCGCCCACCTGAATGCCATTTACCACGCGAACAAGACCAAGGACGTGGTCTTCAGCCAGGGGGGATCCTACAACCCGGTCACCAAGGCCTGCTCCAATACCGCATGCCACACCGGCGGCACAGACCCCCAGTGGGGGGGGTCCGTCAACAGCGCGGTCATCTGCCTGAGCTGCCACGGTACCACCTCGGCCGATGTGGACAGCTTCGGATTCCAGATCTACAGCACCCAGGCAACGATCAACCTGACCGAGTGGGCCACGGCCGGACACGGCCGGCCGACTGCCGCAGGCCCCTACCCTGCCAGCGGCAACCCGGCGGCCAACTTTCCCGGCAATCCCTGCTGGTACTGCCACGACAACAATGTCATTCACAACGACCATGCCAATCCCTTCCGCCTGCGACTGCATGACCAGTTTGCCAGCCGCTTCGAAAGCGAGTGCGTCTACTGCCACATGACCGGGATTAACAGCGAGTGCATCGCCTGCCACAACAACCCCGAATCACTGGCTCCGCAGATGGAGAGCGCACCGGTGATGCTGAAACATGGCGGCGCCACCTACACCGACGGTTGCCGAAATGCCGGCTGCCACCCGGATGATGCCACAACGCACGAAACAGGCGCGGGTCTATGGGATGCCGCCCAGAAGGCCGATGTCAGGAACCAGTACATCATGATGGGTGTCTGCCTCAAGTGTCATGATGACGATACCGGTGACAAGTGCACCAGCTGCCACACGGCGCCGGCCGGCAATCCGCTCAAGTATACCCTCGGCTTCAGACCGTTCTCGTCCCCGGAATACCGTTTCATCAAACCCCAGAAGGCACGGGCGACCTCGGCCCACTTCGGCTACAAGCACTACCGTGCCTATCAGCAGGACGGCACCTGGAAAGGGGGTAAATTCTGCTGGGACTGTCATGACCCCCATGGTGACAGCAATATCTACATGGTCCAGGGCCAGGTGGCGACCAGCACCGACGGCACGTTCGGCATCCCCCGCAGCCGCGCGGGGGTTTCCTTCACCCGCAAGCAGAGCGGCCTTGACTATGCCCGGATCAGTGCCCCCTACAACGGCATCTGCAATGTCTGCCACGCGGAGTTGAATGCCAGGTTGAGCACCCATTTCGGCAGCGACTACGGCGATGGCCACAACGCCAGCCGGGTCTGCACCGTCTGTCACGAGCACAGATTCACCGACAGCCATGCCGACGGTCAGTCGTGCAACAGCTGCCATCTGAACAAGCCGGTGCCACGGCACTCCGGGTTCGGCCAGCCCCGGGACTGCACCAAGTGCCACGGCGGAACCATCGGCATGCGCATGGACATAATGGGTCAGATGAAAGCGAACTCCCATCACGTCCAGGGGGTGACGGTCACCAACAAGCACTGCTACGCATGTCACTGGGAGGCGACCCCTGAGGGGCTGATCGACAACCGTTATCACGAGGGGTACAACTACCGCACCTACAGCTCGGTGCGTAATGCCAAGGTGGACCTTGTGGTGTGGGGTGCCGGGGCAAGACCGACCTGGTACAACACCACCACGGCAGTGCAGTTCCTGGCGAACAGGATCGGTACGGCGAACGAACGGTCGGAAGTGGCCAAACTGACCAATACCTGCCTCTCCTGCCACAGCGACCAGAACAACAGGACCGTCCCGTTCAACGACTGCAAGACCCCGCGGCAGTACGCCTGGGACGGGCAGAGCGTGGCGGCGCGCTATGCCCAGACCGGCACCACCCCATGGGGCAAATACAACTCGACCACGTTCGCCAGTGCCAACCAGAAGGACAGACTGGCCAAGGCCTTCTCCGCCCATGGCAATGCCGTGGCGAACCAGGGTGGTTTCGACACGGCAAACGGCATCGACAGCAACATTCCCAACATTCGTGGCGGTGACCAGAACGTCCAATGCTTCGACTGCCACAGCTCACACGGCTCCAAGGTGGTCGGGACCACCAGCAGCTACGTCACCTTCAACGGCACGCGCAACGGCGGCAACCTGAAGGAGACCCAGGCCGGCAAGGGTGGCTACGCCATGAGCTACAAGGCATCGGCCAACAGCGTCCCGGGCACGGTCAACCCCTTCAATGCCGGAGCGGGCCAGTGCTTTGACTGTCACCTGAACCGCAATGCGGGCACCACCCCCTGGGGATTCCAGTCGACCTTCGGTGCCAGCGAGCCGATCAGGGGGTATTTCGACTCCCTCTGGTTCGGTCAGAACAGTGCCGGCTTCATGACCAGGTACCCCTACAAGGCCCTGTCGATCAAAGGGGGACACCTTAAGGCATCCGGTTTCCTGAACCATACAACCGGAGCCCATGACAAGATCAACGGACTCTGCACCCCGTGTCACGACCCCCACGGTGTCAGCCCGACCCTGGGGACCCGGCAGTCCTATGCCGTGCCGCTCCTCAAGGGGACGTGGATGACCTCGCCGTACCGCGAGGATGTTGCACCTGCCGACACAGCGACCCCGCCGGCCGGAGCGCCCACCCCGTTCATCTCCACCGACCAGACGACCTTCGGCGGGCAGAAAATCACGGAAAGCGACGCGGACTTTGCCGGCCTCTGTCTCCGCTGTCATGCCAAAAGCAACCTAACCAACGGCACGAACCATGCCTGGAAGAGTCAGGACCGCGTGCATGAGGCGGTCAAGGGGTGGAAGACGGCAAACGGCACCATCCAGCACAACTATACCTGCTCCAAGTGTCATGTTCCCCATACCTCGGGACTGCCGCGGCTGATGCAGACCGACTGCCTCAGTTACAAACACCGCGGCAGGGTCGCCTCCGGCGGCCAGGCCGGGGCTGGCAGCTACCCCATGTTCGAGTACTCGGAAGGCCCGGGCAGCGGCAGCTTCCCCCGTGGAGCCAGTCAGTACGGGGTCAATTGCCATCCAACCGGAACATGGCCTGATAACACCTGGAACGGGGTGACGTCATGGTAGCGGTTAAGGCGAGACGCGGAGCGCATCCTATGACAACAGTGAGCGGAGATGTGAACGTGAATCACGTCCGAAACCATTCCAGATCCAGGTGCCACTTCTGGTTATGGCTGACAATCATCATTGTCTCCCTGGGATTCATCCCAACGGCTTTTGGCGCCGGCGGTGATATCATCTGGCAGACCGGCGATTCCCAGGTCGGCAAGCAGGAAGCGAAGGCCATGACGGTAGATAGCCAGGGGAATGTCATTGTCGCCGGCTACCGGAACATAACCGGCGGCGCCGATGACGACTACCTGACGGTCAAGTTCAAGGCCGACGGAAGCGGGGTTGCCTGGCGGGCGACCTACGACAACTCCGCTGGAGCGGACCAGGCCACGGCAGTGGCAGTTGATGCCAATAACGACATCATCGTCACCGGCTTCACCTGGAACGGCCTGAATTTCGACATCCATACGAGCAAGTACAACGGCGTGAGTGGCAGCCTGCTCTGGCAGCATACATACAGCGGTGCGGCAGGTGGAAATGACCAGGCTACATCCATCGCCATAGACACGCTGGACAACATTTACATCGCCGGTTACATCCAGGGGGAAGAAGGCGATGATGACTTCCTGCTGCTGAAATACGGTCCAAACGGCGGCACACCACAATGGATGGCGACGTACAGCGGACCTGCCGGCGGCAACGATCAACTGATGTCGGTCACAACCGGGAGCGACGGCATAGCCGTTACCGGACAGGCGTGGAACGGGACCAGTTTCGACATGACGACGGTGAAGTACGACTATGGCGGTACGCAGTTGTGGTTGAAAAATCATTCATCCGGCGACGCCATGGGGAAAAAGGTACGGATGGATGGGGGCGGCAACACTATCGTCACCGGATTTGTGACCAATGCAACAGTCAAGGAGATCTACACCGTCAAGTACAGAGGGTCGGACGGCGCTCTCCTCTGGGACAGGAGCTATGGGGCAGGTTATGAGAACGATGCGAACGGCCTGACCGTGGATGCTGCCGGAGATGTGTATATTACCGGCTACACCTGGACCCTTGAAGGGAAAGAGAACTACTACACTGCCCGCTATGGCGGTACCACCGGCAACCTCGTCTGGCAGCAGACCTTCGATTCGGGAAGTGGCAATACGGATGTGGCCGTCCCGCTCGTGCTGGACGAGGCGGGGAATCTGTTCGTAACCGGCTATACCGTCTCGGCGGCGATATACCGTTTTCAGACCATCAGGTACATGCGGGACAATGGCAACCTGCTCTGGCAGCAGACCTTCACCGGACCGGCGAACGACGACAGCCGGCCGGTGGGCATCGGTCTTTCCCCTGACGGCGAGGTGATGGTGGCGGGCTGGACCGTCAACGGCGCCAACGACCTGGACTACTACGTCGTTACATATGACAACGGCGCACTGAACCAACCGTCCGCTCTGACGGCAACAACCCTATCCTCCAGCAGCATCCGTCTGGACTGGACCGACAACTCCGCCAACGAGGACGGTTTCAAGATCGAGCGGAAGCTCGGTGAACTGGGGAGTTACACCCAGATCGCCACGGTGGGACCGGACATCACCAGTTATAGCGATACGGGTCTCACGGCCAACAACTATTATTACTACCGGATACGGGCCTACAGCGCAGTCAACGGGGATTCCCACTACAGTAACGAGGCGCACGCCCTGACGGTCTTCCTGAACCAGATTGCGCCGGCCTGGACCTACATCTACGCCAATCCGGACAATCTTGACGATTTTGCCAACGGCATCGCCGTGGGACCGGACAATCACCCGGTTGTTACCGGCTTCAGCCAGCGAACCGTCGGCGGTTTCGATTACTTGACCCTCAAGCTGAATCGCAGTGACAAGAGTCTGCTTTGGAGCGACCTGTACGACGACCCTGACAGCGAGATGGACAAGGCCACCTGTGTGGCTGTCGACTCAGCCAATAATGCCGTTGTCTCCGGTTTTGCCTCCCTCTTCTTCCCCCCGGCACAAAAGAACATCAATTCCATCTATACGATCAGCTATCCGCCGGCCGGACCGCCGACCGGCTGGACCGCGCAGTACAACGGCCCGGGCGGGATCGATGACCGCGCAGTCGCCGTTGCCACCGCCACCGTAACCGACAGCAGCAACAACAGCTTCGTCGTCGGTCACGGGAAAAATCTTGCCAACAATGACGACATCTACGTGATCAAATACCAGGCGAACGGAGCGCTGGGCTGGTCCGCCACCCCGTTCGACGGCAACGGCGGCAATGACTATCCCAACGCCGTTGCCGTTGCACCGGACGGCAGCGTCTACGTTGCCGGCTACAGCGAAACGGCAGCCGGAAGCGGTATCTACAAGTTCTTTGTCGCCAAATACAACGGCACCAGCGGCGCGCTGATCTGGGCGGACGTCTACAGTCCCCAGGCCGGGGGGAACAATCGGGCCAACAGCATGGCTGTTGATGCCGCCGGTGATCTGTACATGACGGGATACGCCACCAACGTTAGCGGAGACCGGGACCTGTACACGATCAAGTACAGCGGCACGGCTGCAACACCCCAGCGGCTCTGGGAGCGCCCGGTCGATGGGACGGCACATGGTGACGACGAGGGGGTCGGGGTCCGGGTCGACCCGATAAACGGCGATATCGTTGTCGCCGGCACCACACTGACCTCTACCGGCGATCACGACATCACCCTGCTCCGCTACAATGCCGCCGGTGCCACCGTCTGGCAACGGACGGTGCAGCGCCATGACAACGACGACCATGCGACCGTCCTGTCCATGGACTCCTCGGGTTACATCTACATCGCGGGCACCACCAGTAACGGCTCGACCAGCGACATCATCGCCCTGCTCTACGATCACGAAGGGGTCTCGCTCGGCATCACCCTTTTCAATGGCGCAGCCAACAGTTACGACGAGGCAAGCGGCATAACGGTCAACTACCTGGGCGAGGCGTTCATTGCCGGGTACACGACAAATGTCGCCGGCAATGCCGACTATGTCGTGGTGAAGCAGACCAACCCCTACATCCTCGTTCCGGCTCCCCTGCTCGCCTCATCCCAGCCTGATTACAGCCGTATCAGCCTTTCCTGGGGAGACAATACTTCCGGCAGCAGTTTCCTCATCGAGCGGACCATAGGTCCGATCACCGAGGGGAGTGTCTGGACTGCCATCCATACCGCCTCACCAGGCAGTACGACCTTTCAGGATGCCGGTCTGAACGCTAACACCCTCTACTGTTACCGGATCAGCGCCTTCAGCGGCAGTCTCTCCTCCCGCAAGATAAGCACATGTGTCACGACCACTCTTCAGCCACCGGTCATGAACCCACCTGCCATCGTTTCGCCGACGGCCATCGACATCAGCTGGTCGAACGTCGCTGGCAATACCGGTTACAAAATCGAGCGACAGGCCGGCGGCGGCACATGGAGCCAGGTCGGCGGCACCCTTGCGGCCGATACAACCGTCTACCACGACACGGTACTTGCCGCAGGGACCGTCTACGGCTATCGGGTCAGCAGCGTCAGCAGTGCCGGCACCTCGCTCCCCGGAACCGTCATGGTGGTACCGGTGCTCAACCCGCTGACGGGGATAACGTCTGCAAAGATCGATCTCGGCTGGCCGGCGGTGAACGGTGCCACCGGCTACCGGGTCGAACGGAGTCCGGACAACAGCATCTGGACCCTTCTCGCTTCCCCACTGGCGTCGGCGACAAGCTATTCCGACACCACGGTTGCCTCCGGGGTCCTTTACCATTACCGCCTCAAGGCGGACACGGTTGCCGGGGAATCGATTCCGAGCCTCGTCCAGTCGGCGACGAGCAAACTGAAAACCCCGTCGATCACCTCCGCAACAGGGAGTTCGACCACACAGATCGCTCTGGTCTGGAGCGACCCGAATAACAACGAAACCGGCTACACCGTTGAGTATGCGTATTGCTACTCCTATGACTATCCCGCCGGCTGCAGTGCAAATCAGAACAACGACTGGGCCTGGGGCGGCTGGATTCAGGCAGCCTACGGAGCGGACAGCACGACCACTGCCATCGACGGCCTTGTGCCCGGACAGACCTATCGCATCCGGGTGACGGCAAACCTGACCGGAGCCAACTCAGATGCCAGTGCAATAACAACCGCAACCACCAATATTGTCGCCCCGACCAACCTGACCGCCGCAGCGGCCACCGCAACTACCGCAACCCTCTCCTGGGGCGATACCCTTGGAGAGAGCAACTACCGGGTGCTCAAGGACGGCGTAATCCTGACCGGCGGCGGGTTGCCCCTGGGGAGGAATGCCGTCTCCTATACCGCCGTCGGACTGTTGCAGAATGTGCCGTACTGCTTTAACGTTCAACCCTACAATGCCTACAGCGCCGATACCAGCAACCAGGCATGCGTCACCCTTTACGGGCCAACAACCATGACCGGCATTACCGCCATCGGCCAGACCCAGCTGACACTCAACTGGAGCGATGTACCCGGGGCAACCGGTTACGAGGTCTGGCAGAGCGCGGCGAGTTCCCAATCCAATCCACCCACAAGCCCATCGATCGGATCCTGGACCGCGTATGCCAACATCACCCCCACGCCGCTGCCGGCAGGCACGACCAGCCATACCGTCAACACCGGCTTGTCGGCGGGGTACACTTACAAGTTCCAGATCCGGTACAGACTGGCTGACGGCAGCTTTTCCCCCTTCAGCAACGAACTCATGGAAACCGTCATTCCGCCGACGCCAAGCCCGAGCAGTTCCGCCATTTCCGTTTCCCAGATCAATCTTAACTGGAGTGACGGCAATGGTGAGGCCGGCTACTCCGTGCAGATAAAGCCACGGGCCGGCAGCGACTGCGCAACCGAGGACTGGAGCGGCATCACCCCGGTTGAAGTGGCGCAAAATGTTGCCTCCTACCAGGCGACCGGCCTGACCGAGGGAACGGTCTACTGTCTGCGGGTCCAGTCCTTCAATGGCAACGGATCCTCTCCCTGGCCAGTAACTCCCCTGACTTCCACCACCCTGCTGCCGGCGCCGGTGCTGAATCCGCTGACCGATATCACCCAGTCGCAGATCAGCCTCTCATGGAGCAACGTCAGCGGCAATTTCGGCTACAAGATCGAGCGGAGTACGAACAATGTGAACTGGAGCCAGCTCACCCTTCCGGCAGTTGACGTCGTCACCTATACCGACACGAATCTGCTGCCTAACCAGATATACTATTACCGCATCGCCACAAAAAACAGCGCAGGTGGCTACTCTTCGCCCCCCAGCAATGTGCAGAGCGCCACAACACTGGCAGTGACCTCGCCGGTGCTGAGCCCCCTGACCGGGGTGACCACCAGCCAGATTGTGCTCGGCTGGAACAACGTCGAAGGAAATACCGGTTACAAGATTGAACGGAGCCCGGACAATGTCTCCTGGTCCCAGATCGCTACCCCTGCCCAGGGCTCAACCGGTTACACCAATTCCGGCCTCAGCGCAGGCACCACCTATTACTACCGGGTGTCGACCAAAAACAGCACCGGCAATTACTCGGCGCCGAGCAACATGCAGTCGGCCACCACGACGCCGTTGGCGCCGGTGGTAAGCGCCGCAGTGATCTCCGAGGCACGTATCGACCTTACCTGGCAGGTCGTGCGGGGTGCCACCAATTACAAGGTCCTCCGTTCCGTCGGCCAATCCGGTCCGTTCAACCAAGTGACCAACCTGGCGATCTCCTATTCGACCCTCTTCTGTGGAACTGACGCCACGCCGTCCATCGGCTGCCCGACCCCGGTGGCTGCCTTTACCTCCCATGCGGACACCGGACTGGTGGCGGACACCGAGTACTGCTACCAGTTCCTGGCATGGAACAATACCGGTGGCGATTCGGCCGCAAGCAACACCGTCTGCGGCAAGACGTCGGCGGTCAATGGCCCCAACCTGACCGCGGTGACCGCAGTCAATGCAATGAAGATACGACTCGACTGGACCTACAATCCGGACAGCTGTTCACCCGCTCCGTGCGAACCCCCCGATGGGTTCCAGATCTGGCGCAAGGCATGGAACGGCACGTGGGTGACCATCGATACCGTCGCGAACGTCACCACCTACCAGGATACAACCAGCATCGAGCCGCAGAAGAGCTACGCGTATCAGGTCAGAGCCTACAAGGGAGGAGACCTGTCACCGTTCAGTAACGCCATGGGGACCGTAACACCCGAATTCGGCAGCGAAAGTTCCACCTGTCCGTAAGGAGGCTTCATGCATTCTCATACCTCACATACACGATGTCCGTTCAGTGCCGTCAGTCTGGTGGCCGGCGCTGAACGGACTCTTCGGGAATCAGGCACGATGGCGTGTCCTCTACATCACATGTACGCGCCTGGACCTGCCGAATCGTTGGTGCGTCCGCACCAGACGCGGGAAAATGATACAAACTGTTGCCCCTTGCATGGTTCCTCGCCGTTTTACATGCAGTCAGTCGTCTCGCCACCCACCTGTTCACGCTCGTTCGATCAGACATGCATCCGCCGAAAAATGAGTCTTAATTATTTGTAATATACCTGGTAAGGGATATTATTATATTAATCAAATATAATAATGCGCCGTAAAGGGAGGGGATCATGCTGCCTGCACCCTTTGACCAGTGGACCAAGAACGAGACGTTCACCGAATACCTGGTACGGCAGGGTCTGAGCCGCCGCCAGTTCCTCAAGTTCTGCGGCAAGGTTGCACTCCTTCTGGGGGGCGGTGCGCTGCTCTCCTCCCGGGACAAAAAGGCCCTTGCAAAGGACATTGCCGAACGGTTGAATAGTGCAAAACGTCCGACGGTGGTCTGGCTCCAGCTCCAGGAGTGCACCGGCTGCCTGGAGAGCGCCCTCCGTTCCGGTGACCGCACCCTGGAAGACCTCGTTCTCAGCATCATCTCCCTTGATTACAACGAACTCCTCATGGCCCCCTCCGGAGAACAGGCCAATGCCGCTCTGGGAAAAGCGGTCGCCGAACCCCACCTGCTGGTGGTCAACGGCTCCATCCCCACAAAGGAAAAGGGTGCCTACTGCGTCATCGGCGGCGAGTCTGCAGAAGAGCTGCTCCGCAAGGCATCCCGGAATGCCAGCGCCGTGATTGCGGTCGGTGCCTGTGCCCATTACGGCTGCATTCAGGCGGCGGCCCCCAACCCGACCGGCGCGGTGGGGGTCTCGGACATCATCACGGACCGGCCGGTGATAAACGTCTCCGGCTGTCCGCCCATCGGTGAAGTCATTACGGCCACCATCCTCTACTACGTCATCTACGGCCATCCACCCCAGGTCGACCAGGACGGCCGGCCGCTCTTTGCCTACGGCCAGCGAATTCACGACAAATGCCCGCGTCGTGCCCATTACGACGCCGGTCAGTACGTGCTCAGTTTCGACGATGAAAACGCCCGCAAAGGGTATTGCCTCTACAAGGTCGGATGCAAGGGGCCGGCAACCTTCGCCCCCTGCGCCATCATGGAGTGGAACCAGGGGTGCAGCTTCCCCATCAAGTCCGGGCACCCCTGTCTCGGCTGCACGGAACGGCATTTCTTCGACCGGATGACCCCCTTTTACAAGCGGATTCCCGGGCTGCAGGTCCCCGGCACCGGCGTGGAACTGACCGCCAACCAGATAGGCGGACTCGCGGTTGCAGCGTCAGTGGCAGGCGTGGCCGTGCATAGCGCGATAACGGTTGTCAGGAAGCAGCAGACGAAAAAACATCCGCCCACATCGGTGCCGTTGGCGGTTCTCGGCGAGAAGGAGCCGACAGATTCGGGCGGGAAAAAATGAGCGGAGCGGTTCGCTGCAGGAAAGATAAGTTCTGAAAGGAGTGGCTATGGCACCGGAGCGGATTGTTATCGACCCAATCACCCGTATCGAGGGACATCTCCGCATAGAGCTGGAAACCGAAAACGGCAGGATCTCAAAGGCGTGGTCCTGTGCAACCCAGTTCCGCGGCATCGAACGGATTCTTCAGGGACATGACCCGCGGGATGCCTGGGCCATCACCCAGCGCATCTGCGGTGTCTGCACCGGCATCCACGCCATTGCCTCCGTCCGTGCCGTTGAGGATGCCCTCAAATATCCGATTCCGAAGACGGCGGAGCTGATCCGCAGCCTCGTGACCGGCATGGGGACGGTCCAGGATCATGTCATCCATTTCTATCACCTCCATGCCCTCGACTGGGTGGATGTCACCAGCGCCCTGAAGGCTGATCCGGAAAAGACCGCCCGGCTGGCTGCGTCCATCTCGGCATGGCCCAACAATTCGGCCACCAGGTTCCAAGAAGTCCGGCAGAAGCTCGCCAAGTCCGTCGAAGGTGGCCAGCTGAGCATATTCACCAACGGCTACTGGGGGCATCCCGACTATCGGCTCCCGCCCGAGGCCAATCTCATGGCCGTTTCCCACTACCTGGAGGCCCTTGAGTGGCAGCGTGACATCATCAAGCTGCAGACAATATTCGGCGGCAAGAACCCCCACCCGAACTTCCTCGTCGGCGGGATGGCCTGTTCCATCAACCTCGACAACCAGATAACCATCAACGAGGTCTCCCTGGCCCAGATCGACGGCATGATCCGGCGGGCCAGGCGTTTTGTCGAGGAGGTCTACTACCCGGATGTCGTGGCCATAGCCGGTTTCTACAAGGATTACGCCGACATCGGCGTCTCCTCCCCGAGCCTCATGGCCGTCGGGCAGAGCGGCTATTCATGCGCCGGTGTACCATCCGGCGAACCTGCCGCCGGGCTTTTGCTCGATGGCGATTTCGACAGGGTAGTCCCCTTTGACCATCTGAAAATAGCCGAATTCATCGCCTCGTCATGGTACACCTACCCCGATGGTGACAAGGCAGGCCGCCACCCCTGGCAGGGGGAGACGAACCCGCGCTACAACGGACCGACGCCACCGTACAAGCATCTTTCCGACGGGCAGAAGTATACCTGGTCAAAGGCCCCACGTTACGACGGCCGGCCGGTCCAGGTCGGTCCGAATGCCCGCCTGATGCTGGCCGTCGCCCGGAAACACGAACCGACCGTTGCCCTGGTGGGAAAGGCGTTGCAGACCCTTGGCCTGCAGAAGGCGCAGCTCAATTCCACCCTCGGTCGCACGCTCTGCCGCTGCCTTGAGACGGTGCAGGTCTCGGGACATCTGGAACAGTGGTTTGCCGGACTGAGGGAGGCCATCCGGCAGGGGGACACCAGGACCTTCAATCCGGAGCGATGGGAACCGGGGAACTGGCCAAAAAGCGCCCAGGGAGTCGGTTTTGCCGAGGCAGCAAGGGGGACCCTCAGCCACTGGGTGCAGATCGAAAATGGCAGGATCACCCGCTACGAATGCATCGTGCCGAGCACCTGGAACAGCTCCGGACGTGACCAGGACGGCCGGACGGGACCGTACGAAGAGTCCCTTGCCGGAAACGGCAGGCACCCGCTGCAGGACCCGAAGCGCCCGCTGGAGGTACTCCGCACCATTCACTCCTTCGATCCCTGCATCTCGTGCGCCGTCCACCTGTTCGACGCAACCGGCCTCCCGCTGAAGGAGGTGAAAGCGGTATGACCCGCAAAGCAAATCATCAAGGTGAAATCCAGGTCACCCTGGATCTGCCGGTCCCCTACGGAGAGACCCCGATTCGCGAGCTCCTGCTGGCCGCAGCCCTTGGCGCACCTGCGGGGACGAAGGATCCCGTCGATCTTGCCCTGCTCAGCGCCGCCGCAAAACTGGAGGATCTGCGCCACTACCAGCTGATGGAGTACTCGCCGCCGGATCCGGAGTTCGCGCGAAGCATCAGCCGGATTCGCCACATGGAGAGCGGCCGGGAAGAACTGATCGCCAGAGGGGATCTGGACTCCATCCTCTACCTCTGCCGTGCCGAGGAGGCGGGACGTTACCGGGCCGATCTGCTGGCCGATCTGGAGGAAACCCACGGCTACCGGGCAGTCGGCGTGGCCAAAGGTGCCGGCCCGCTGGCCGACGGCAAGGAGGAGTGGCGCTATCTCGGTTTCGTGCCGGTCAAGGCGACGCGGCAGCCGGCGGCCTATCGCTATGTGCCGGTCTGGGACTGGCAACTGCGTGTCCTGCACTGGAGCGCCGTTTTCCTCATCCTGGCACTCTCCCTGACCGGCTGGCTCATGGGGAGCGGGCACCTTACCTATCTCTCTCCGGGGGTGGACTCCTTCTACATCGGCTGGCTGCGGGTGGCCCACTTCACCTTCGGCTGGCTGCTCCTGACCACCGCCATCCTGCGGGTGGCCGGACTCTTCATCGCCTCGACAAAGTACCAGCGGTGGCAGGCGCTTTTCCCGATAACCCTGACCGACCTGCGCAACCTGCTGCGGGTGATGCTGAACTACCTCCTCTGCATCTTCGACCGGGGACCCCACTACATCGGCCATAACCCGCTGCAGCAGGTTGCCTACACCGGCATCTACCTGGTCGGCTGCGTGGCCATCGCCACCGGCTTCAGCCTCTACGGCATGTATGCACCGCAGCACTGGTTGTTCGGCAATATTCTGTTATTGAACCACATGATCGGCCCCCAGTATGTACGAATCATTCACCTGGCAACCATGTGGATCTTCCTCGCGTTCATCCCGATCCATGTCTACCTCTCCATCCGCGCCGACACCGTCGAGCGCGAGGGGGCCATCTCATCGATCTTCAGTGGCGGCCGGTGGTGCCGCAAGGGGACGCACTTCGAGGACGGCTAGCACCGCATCCCCTTGTATGCCCGTACGAATGATTTGCAGTTAGCGATGAACGAGCAGGAAGGTCACTAACAGGAAGGGACAAACATGGCCGGATGGCGATGCCGCCATCCGGCTGTTTCCATGAGCAGCGGCTACTTTGCCAGCATCCGGGCCAGCTCCAGGAGCCGCAGATCAAGGGGCTTTTTATTTGCCACCACCTCGGCAAGGGGGGTGGTGGCAATCTCCCCCTTCACCATTCCCACCAGCACGCCGTGCGCCCCAGCCGCCAATTGCTCCGTAGCAGCCGCGCCGAACAGGGTCCCGAGCATCCGGTCATAGGCGCCGGGGGCGCCCCCACGCTGCACATGCCCAAGTTTGGTGACCCGCAGGTCAAAGCCGATCCGCTCATGGTGCTCGTGAAAGTACTGACCCAGCTGCTCTCCGTTGTTGCGTGCCCCCTCGGCAACCACGACAATGGCGTGAGCCTTGCCGCTGGCATAGGCCCCGCGCAGATCTTCGGCCACCCGTTCCGGATCGGCCTCCTGCTCGGGGATTACGATGGAATCGGCGCCACCGGCAAGTCCGGCCATCAGGGCGAGATAGCCGCACTTGCGTCCCATGACCTCGATAAGAAAGGCACGCTGGTGTGATGCGCCGGTCACCTTCAGCCGGTCGATTGCCTCCAGGGCCACATCGATGGCGGTTGTCACACCGATGGTGACATCCGTGCCGCTCAGATCGTTGTCTATGGTCGAGGCGACCCCGACCACCGGGAAGCCGAGCATGGAAAGCGCATGGGCACCGGTCTGGGAGCCGTTCCCGCCGATCACCACCAGTCCGTCAATCCCCCGCTGGCGAAGCTGGTTCAGGGCCGCCAGCTGCCCGATTTCGGTCTCGAATTCACGGCAGCGGGCACTTCCCAGCATGGTTCCTCCCCGCTGGATGATCCCTCCCACGTCCCGTGCCCCCAGAGGTGCGATAGCACCGGCGATCAGCCCTGCGTAACCGTTGCGAACGCCGAAGACCTCCCAGCCGCTGGAGAGTCCGGTACGCACCGTCGCACGGATGGCCGCATTCATACCCGGCGCGTCCCCCCCGCTCGTCAGGACTGCAATCCGTTTCATCATCCCCTCCGTAAAACCCGAATAGTTTGTGTATTTCATTCATCCTGAAAACCGCAGTTGGAAGCTGCCGGAATGAGCGCCTTAGGGCTATTTCGTCGTAATTCCTGGCGAAATGAAGCGTAAACAGCCGATGTTGTTTGAACCCGCAGGGTGAGTTCATCGGCTGTAGCGAAATGAGCCTAGAATTACAGAAATAGCGCGTCAGCGCGAATGCAGGTGGCTTTCAACTGCCGAATCTAGTTCATTGTACCATCAGAAATGGAGCTTGTCCGATGGGCCTGATTCACTGCGAGACGCGTGCCGGAGTCCTCATGAACAGAAAAGCCACGGTTGCCCGGGGCTTTTCCGGATGTGGATATTGTGACGAGGATGATCGTTCGTTACGACGGGTCGCTTTTTCCGCTCAGCTGGAGTTTTTCCACACGGGAAAGAGCCTTGATTTCGGCTTCCCGCTGACTGGCGCTGCTCCGGGAATGTCCGTCCTCGCGATACACGACATCGACCGGTTGACGCCCCCGAAAGTACCGTGCTCCCCTCCCCTCGGCATGCTGGCGGAGCCGTCGCGGGATATCGGTCGTAATTCCCGTGTAAAGGGAGTTGTCGGAGCAGAGGATGATGTAGACGTGCCAGTTCATGGGAGCCTCACGGTTGACCGGTTCGCTGGTCCCGCATGCTGTTGCTCTCTACGCCAGCAGGCAGACGATGTTCATATAATCTCCGGATTTCAGGATGTTATGTGAGCTATTCCGGGAATGTAAAAGATTACTTTATTTCCGCGCCCTTGACCAGAGTTCTGTTTCTGCGGCGAGAAGATGTTCGACCGTTTTCTCTTCATCTTCGGATGTGCATGCCAGCATCACCCGCCGAAGTCCGTCTTTGTTACCGTGCTTGAGTGTCCTGATAACAAGCCGGAGTGATTTTCGCAGGGAGATCCTGCCGTGGCGGACACCAGGCAGCGGCAAAAGCAGTGAATGAATATGCCGCTCACGGCATATCCGGTAAATTTCCGTCAGGGCGGCCGAAATCCACCGGGAGCGACAGCAGGGCACTTCATCGAAGTCGTACACCACGGCAATCAGGATCAGCGGCACCCCCTCCCGGAGCATGATTGTCCCGGCAGGGAGCGGTTTCGTGTCGAGAAGCTCCGTCCAGATACGGATGGGATGTTCGGTGCACGGGGAGAAATCCGGTCCCGCGGCCAGGATCTGCCATATGTCTTCCTCCAGCACTAAGGCGTCACAAGGAGGCGCGTTCTTGGGGGAAAAAATCGACAATCGTACCTTGCCGATGTGGTGTTCATCATTTCTGCCCCGGACGAGTTGTAGCAACGGACGGCCATTTCTTTCACTCATGGCATGACCTTTCACAGCAGTAATATGGCTTGGTTGCCATATTCGGACTACGGTAAATTCATGTATAAGGCATCGAGGAGTCTTCCGTCTTTGAAAATACTATTTTGACAAAATGTTTCAAAAAATGTATACAGATGTGCAGTCAGGAACTGTTTTCCATTAAAGTCAGTATTAATTGTTAAGGATCATTCGTGAGAACAGTCCACCCGGTCAGAGCAGCTCTCATTTTCCTGACACTCATTCTTTGCCTGGTGACACGTGTCCGGGCAGACCAGTTTGACGACAGATTGAATGTTCTTGATCTCGTTGCGGCAGAGAAACCGGTTGTCACCGCCTCCCGCTCCCCCCGTCCCATCTCCAAGATCGCCGAAAACGTCACCGTCATTACCAGCGACGAGATCGCTCGCCTGAACGCCCACAGCCTCTCGGAAGTACTGCAGACAGTGCCGGGTTTGTACGTCCAGAATACCCGGACACCGGGCGATTTCACCTTCTTTGGAATTCAGGGGCAAACCGATGCCTACGCAACCATCCTGCTCCTCGTTGACGGCATCGACCAGGGGACCCTGGTTCAGGGGTTCATCGATCCGGGGATGTTCCCGGTGCAGAACATCGATAGGGTCGAGATCATCAAGGGGGCTGCCTCGGCTGCCTGGGGACCTGCCCTTGGCGGGGTGGTCAATGTGGTCACCAAGAACCCCGAGACGAGCCGCCCGGTCAGCGGCACCGCATCCGCCTCCTACGGGGAGAAGAAAACCAGCGATCTCAGCGCCGAACTCTCCGGCACCAGCAACGGTATCGGCTACTACCTCTCCGGGGGCAACCTCCACTCCGACGGTCTCCTCCCCAACAACGGCACCAACCGCAACAGCCTCTACGCCAAACTGACCTACGACCTGCCGTCAAGGGGGAACCTGGCCTTCGGCATATCGAACATCGAGACGCGGCGTGGACTGCTTGAAGTCTACGACCTTGATTTCGACTACGTTGAGCATGACAGCACCAATACGAGGCGTTACCACTCCTTCCTCACCTTTTCCTACCCCCTGCGACCGGATCTAACTCTTGAAATTACGGCACACGATAGCAAGTTCCACAACCAGACCGTCTTCGGGAGCCTTGACGAAACCACCAACTCGATCGGTAACAACACTGATTACGTCCTCGACCAGAAGAACACCGGCGGAAAGACCAGGCTCACCTGGGGAGACAGTCGACGCAACCTGGTCACCGGCGTCGAGTACCTGCACAGCTCGGTAACAGAAAAGAACCGGCTCGACCCAACCGGGTCTGTATTGGATAGGGAGCGGGACAGCCTCTCCCTTTATGCAAATGCCACCTACAGCATCGGTGACCTGACCCTGCTGCCTGGAATCCGCTACGACAAGACCGGCCTGGACGAGGACACCACCAACTATACGATCGGCGCCACTTACCGCCTGGGTGACGCCACCTTGCTGCGGGGGTACTGGGCCACCGGCTACGGCATGCCCAACGCTCTCCTGAAAAGCGTACCGGCCCGGGTCCGGACGTTCCAAGCGGGGATCGAGAGCGAGGCGGTCCCCTATCTCTGGCTGAAGGGGACGTACTTCTACAACCACATCTGGCATATCCAGGATTACTTCGGTAACCCTGATGTCTACGCTACCAATGACTACCAGGGATTCGAGCTGGAGGCCAGGACCGTACCGATCGCCGGGGTTTCCTTCAAAGGTGGGTACACCTTCACGGATGCCCAGAGCAAGGATACCGGCCAGAGAATCAAGGAGGTGCCGGTTCACCTCGCCAAACTGGCCCTATCCTATGACAATCCGACCCTTGGGACCGACCTGCTTCTGTCCGGCAATTACGCCTGGCTCAACATGGAGTACTGGGGGGATGCCGATCAAAGCTGGCGGCATCGGGCACATTACAAGCCGATCATCTGGAACCTGCACCTGAACCAGAAGCTCATACCTGAAAAGGAGCTCTCACCGGAGTTTTTCTTCAACGTCAACAATATCTTCAACGGCTCACATTACTGGGATTACTGGTACAAGAACACCGGCAGATGGCTCGAGGGTGGAGTGAGGTTCCGGTTTTGAGATACCTCATCCTTGCCATAGCGGCCCTGATGCTCGCCCCCCTCCCTTCCTCTGCAGCCGATCTGCTCATCGTGCAGAGCAGCCACTCGCAGGTCATGGACCAGATGGTCAGGATTGTGCAGAACGGCTGTGACACCAGCCATCGCACCCTGGTCATGTCCGACTATGCCGTCCTCGATCTGGCACGCATGGTGCGCGAGGAGAAGCCATCAGTGGTCGTTGCCATCGGCGATCAGGCCGTGGTCGCGACAAAGAAGATCAGCAAGGTTCCGGTAGTGTACGGAATGGCCCTGAATACGGACGAGGATACCCTGTCAGGGAACTTCTCCGGGGTCAGCATGATCGCCTCGCCCCGTAGCTACCTGCAGCTTTTTGCCGCGATGAAGCTGCGCAGGGTGGGAGTCATTCACGAAAGGAAAAATACGGGTGCCTATATTCGCCGCGCCAAAACGATGGCAACCGGCATGGGGATCGAACTTGTCCCCTTGAAGGTCCGCAGTTCGAAAGAAGTTCAGCAGCGCCTGATAGAATTGAAGAAGCAGCGAGTGGAAGCTCTCTGGTTGCTACCCGATTCGACCACAATTGTCCCGGAAACGGTGGACAGCTATTTCGTTTTCGCGCAGCAGAATAATCTGCCCGTCATCGGTTTCTCCGCTGCGTATCTGGCAAAAGGTGCACTGGCAGCCGTAGAGTTGTCACGCAATGAAATAGGCAGGCAATTGTGTGACAAGGTCAAGACGAGCAGAATGAGCGGCAACAGCAACGGCACAACCTATTCAACCGTTGCCAGGCTCTTTTTCAACAGTGCGGTGGCGGAGAAACTTGATATAAGGATACCACCGGCATCAGCACTTCCTCCTACCCTTTCGATGAGTGACTAAAGCTGGTCTCCCTTTCTAATAATGCCGTTGATTTCCGCAGAAATTCCAATTCCTCAAGCATAGTTATCCACTTGTTACAATATCGTTGCAACTAGAACCACATTTTCGGGCAAGAAAAATACTGCATACACCTTGTTTTTCTATTGACACCTGATTACAGCAGGTTAGCGCCGCTGCATGTTTTTAGTGCAAAGCGTAAAACATGTTCTAGATACATTACATTTTTGTATCTTATCCACAGATACTGACCAGTTATCAACATGGGCAGTTGATAAGCCAATAGTCTAATTAGCTGCTTCTAAAACATACATTTCAGAGGGGATATTTAAGTCTTGATTAACCTCATAACCTAATGAAGGTAATCTACGGGGTCTGTGAGGACTCCATGATTGCGGGCGTTTAAACTTTGATCTTTCTTTCCCCTTGTTTCATAACGTCTATTCTTTGCTTACCCTCACCAAGAGGAATAAGTCGCCATACATGCCCGCATTCACATTCTTTTATCGGGCTTTCCTTTGACGTGTATCCCCTTGCCTCATAAACGTCAATATTCCTGTTTTGACAGTTAGGGCATTTCATATGTCACCTCCCTATGAACAAAAGAGTTACACAAGGCAGATAATAATTCAACATCTCTAATGTTGGTAACATCAGGATCTAATCTCAGCATCACAGATAGTCACAAAAAAAAGCCTTGATTTCTCAAGGCTTTTTTGCTGCTACTTTTACTGCTTTAGTCCAAACTGGACCATTAATTGGTGGAGGTGGCGGGAATCGAACCCGCGTCCGAAAGTCATACGCATAAGGGGTCTACATGCTTGTTTCAGTATTTAAGGTTTAACAGCTGTCGTCTCCACTGAACGGGATACCTGGCTGCGATCCTCCTTTGATTTCGCCCCCCCGCCAAAGGCGCTCGGGGGAACTATCCCGTGTAAATGACGTCCGCACCTTGCCCACGGGAGGAGCTCAGGCGGACGGTAACAGGTTATTAAGCTGCTACAGCGTAATCATAATTGTCGGCATTTATAGCCGTGTGGGATTGTTAACGGGGCCAACCCACATCCCCGGCATGCAACCTTTGCTTCCTACCCCCGTCGAAACCTTTACACCCCCTTCTAAAATATGTGCTCTGAGATGTACCATCTACCTCTCATCTCCATCATCTCACGTCTTGCGTCTTACGTCTAACGTTTTACGCTCTTCTCCCCGCTTTGAGCGCCTGGTCCACTTCACGCTTGTGGTCCTTCTTCTTCAGGTCCTCGCGCTTGTCGTAGAGTTTCTTCCCCTTGGCGAGCCCGATCTCCGCCTTGACCATGCCGTTCTTGAAGTAGAGACGCAGGGGGATGACAGTGTACCCCTGTTCGCGGATCTTGCTGAATAGCTTGACGATCTCCTTCTTGTGCATGAGGAGCTTGCGAAGACGGTCAGGGTCGTGATTTTCCCGGTTGCCGAATTCGTAGGGGGAGATGTGCAGATTGTTGAGAAATGCTTCGCCCGACCTGATCTGGACGAAGGCGTCGTTCAGGTTCGCCTTCCCCATGCGCAGGGACTTGACCTCCGTGCCGGTAAGCACCATCCCCGCTTCGTACTTCTCTTCGATGAAATAGTCGTGGTACGCCTTCTTGTTGTTGCAGATCAGCTTTTCACCCATGGTTACCAGTTATAGCAAATGAGCAGGGTTGTCACAATGCAAATGTGACAGTTGTCAGGCGCGGACAGCCTGCTCACCCGCATAGACGGTGTCGTTCAATTTGCAGCAAAGTTTGCCGCCAGCGCCCTGTGTGGTTGCACTGAAGGAATAGCTGCTACGGGTGCCGACTATAGTTGCTCCTTCGGTCCAGTTGACGAACCGGTAACCGGCATTAGCGGTGGCGTTCATCGTTGCTCAGGCCAACGCGCCAAACGACTGATTTAATGTGGACTAACCTTTATTGAGAATTGCTTGGTAACCGCAGCACCACTGCTGTCCCTCACCTGAACTGTGAAGCTTACTTTTCCGCTTTTCAGAGGGGTACCTGCGATAGTACCAGTTGATCCATTAAGCGTTAATCCGGCTGGCAAATATCCAGCAGTTACTGACCAGGTATATGGGGGCAAGCCGGCCGATGCCGCAAGGGTCTGGCTGTAGGGCTTACCCACTACGGCGACTGGCAGAGTTGCGTTGGTTATAATGCTGAATATCGGAACAAAGTTTGCCACCAGAGTCCTGTTTGCAGTTGCACTGAAGGCGTAGCCGGCACTGGTGCTGACGACGTTTACCCCTTCGGTCCAGTTGACGAACCGGTAGCCGGCATTGGTGGTGGCATTTACCGTTACCGTACTGTTATAGCTGTATGTGCCTCCGCCACTGACTTTGCCCCCCGCAGCCGGACTGGCGCTCACGCCGATACTGAACGTCGGAACAAAATTCGCCGACAGAGTCCGGTTGGCCGTCGCACTGAAGGAATAGCTACTACTGGTGCTGACGACGGTTGTCCCTTCGGTCCAGTTGACGAACCGGTAACCGGCATTGGCGGTGGCGTTCACCGTTACCGTGCTGTTATAGCTGTATGTGCCCCCGCCGCTTGCTGTGCCCCCCTCGGCCGGACTGGCGCCCACATCAATAGTGATTGTGATTACAACAAAATGTGCCACCAGGGTCCTGTTTGCAGTTGCACTGAAGGCGTAGCTGCTACTGGTGCTGACGACGGTTGTCCCTTCGGTCCAGTTGACGAACCGGTAGCCGGCATTGGCGGTGGCATTCACCGTTACCGTGCTGTTATAGCTGTATGTGCCCTCGCCGCTTACTGTCCCCCCCGTGGCCGGACTGGCGCTCACGCCGATACTGAATGTCGGAACAAAATTCGCCGACAGAGTCCGGTTGGCCGTTGCACTGAAGGAGTAGCTGCTACTGGTGCTGACTACAGTTGCCCCTTCGGTCCAGTTGACGAACCGGTAACCGGCATTGGCGGT
>Ga0073934_10004234_pt1 | contig 24358 bp, 24 predicted proteins | sample LarsenN4metaG_FD_76834 | JGI IMG/M metagenome (GOLD analysis project Ga0073934, IMG submission 76834) | Hot spring sediment bacterial and archeal communities from British Columbia, Canada, to study Microbial Dark Matter (Phase II) - Larsen... ... | reverse complement strand
GGTCGCTGGCCTTCCTGCTGGCCGTGTTGTGGTGGCAAAGGAGCCTCCTTTCGCTGCGCGCCGGTTTCGCCGGAGCACGGGCGCTCGGGCTCAACGGCCTCAGCGCCGCGCTGCTGACAGTCAACTGGACCGTCTACGTGTGGGCGGTGAACACCGGGCATGTGATCGAGTCGAGCCTGGGCTACTTCCTGGTGCCCTTGGCCAACGTCGCCATGGGCTCGCTCCTGCTGCACGAGCGGCTCCGGCCCGCACAATGGTCGGCCATCGGCCTCGCGGCGGCCGGCGTCAGCGTGCTCCTTTTCCGCGCCGGACATGTGCCGTGGATCGCCCTCACGCTCGCGCTGACGTGGGCCGCCTACGGCCTGCTGAAGAAAAAATCCTCCCTCGGCGCCGTGGCCGGCCTGACGGTCGAGACCCTGCTGCTCTTTCCGCTCGCGGCGGCGTTGCTGCTCTGGTGGCACCAGACGGGGGCCGGCGCTCTCGGCCGCGTGGATGCCCGCCTGCACGCCTACATCCTGAGCGTCGGGGTCATCACCGCCATCCCGCTTCTGCTCTTCGCTTACGGCGCGCAACGCATCCGCCTCGTCACGCTCGGGCTGCTCCAATACGTATCTCCGTCCGTGCAGTTTCTGCTCGGTTGGCTGTTTTTCCGCGAACCGTTCGACGCCGCGCGCGCCCAGGCCTTTGCGCTCATCTGGGCCGGCCTGGCGGTTTACAGCGCCGACAGCCTGTGGGCCCAGCGCCGCAGCCTGCTCAGGACGGCGGGGGCGTGACGGGCAGGTCGGCCCCGAAGTCGAGCAGCTCCATCTCGAACACCAGCGTGGCGCGTCGCGGGATCCTCGGCGGTTGGCCGCGCGTGCCGTAGCCCAGCTCGTAGGGTACGATCAGGATCCACTTTTCGCCCTTGTGCATGCGTTGCAGGGCCTGCTCCCAGCCTTCGATCAGCTGCTCGCGGCCCACGCGCGGGCTGAAGGCTTGCGCGGGATCCTGCGCCTGGTCGAACACGGTGCCGTCGAGCAGCATGCCCTTGTAGAGCACGCGCACGCGGTCGCCCGGCTTGGGCGAGCCCGCCTGCCTGTCGCCTTCTTTCAGGACAAGATAGCGCAGCCCGGTGGAGGTCTTCTTGGCGTCGGGCCAGCGTTTTTCGACGATCTCAAGGTCCTCGGGCGGCAGGCGCTCGCGCTGCGCCTGCGCGGTCAGGACACAGGCGGAGAGGCAGGCCAGATGGACAAGGAAACGAAGTGGTTTCACGGTTGGGTGGAGTTGGGAATGACGAATTTGACCGGCGCCTTGGGTTGAGTCGAGGGTGGAGGCGGTGCGGGTTTGACGACCGGGACGGAGGCCGGTTCCGCTGCCGTGGCGCGCAGGCTGGGCACGGCCGGGGTCGCGGCGAACCCGCGCTCCATCAGTTCCTTCACCTTCACGTCGCGGGCCACGCGGTCCTCCGCGCCCAGCACCACCGCGATGAGCCGGCGGCCGTTGCGCTCGGCCGTGGCTGCCAGCGAAAAACCCGCGGCGGAGAAATACCCGGTCTTGAGGCCGTCGCAGCCGGGCAGCGCGCCGAGGAGGTTGTTGTGGTTGCGCATGACGAAGGGGTTGGCCGTGCCCTGCCGGATCGTGCGCTCCTTCACCACGGAGTAGCGCAGGATCTCGCCCTGCCGGAGCAGGTCGCGCGAGATGACGGCCAGATCGCGCGCCGTGGATTCGTCGGGCAGCTGGCCCTTCTTGGTGTTGGGAGGCAGGCCGTGCGGCGAGTGGAACGCCGTGGCCGTGAGCCCGAGCGCCTGCGCCTTCTGGTTCATCAGCTCGACGAAGGCCTCGCGCGAACCGGCGGCGCGCTGCGCCAGCGCCACGGCGGCGTCGTTGGCCGATTGCACCATCAGGGCGTAGAGCAGTTCGTCGACGGTGAACACCTCGCCCTGCTTCAGGTAGACCTGCGAGCCGCCGGTGTTGGCGGCCTCGGCGCTCACCGTCGCCGTGTCATCGAGCCGGAGCTGCCCCGCCTTCACCCGGTCCATCACGACGGCAAACGTGACCAGCTTGGTCACGCTCGCCGGATAGCCGACCATGTCGGCGTTGTCCTCGAACAGCACCTGGCCCGTCTCCGCCTCCATGACGATCGCGCCGAGGTAGGGCGAGCGCGCGACCTTGCGCACGGCGCCGGGAGCGGCAAGCACCAGTGACAGGCCCAGAAAAATACGGATGAGGTGACGGACCGGCATGCGGATGCGGCCACGCAAAGGCGCCGCCCACCGCTGGCAACGCCAAATCCCGGCCCGGCTCATTTCCCGGGCGCGACCGGCCGCGGCCGCATCGCGGCCAGGGCGATGCGCTCAAGCAAGTCCACCCGCGCCGCGACCCCGGGGTGAAGGCGCGCCGGTCTGCGCTCCACCGCCAGCCCATCACCTCGCCGCACCAGCAGACCCCAACCAGCGGGGATCTCGTCGCGGGCGAAGATGCCGTCCTCGGCGACAAGGTAGAGTAGGTCGGCGGCCTGGTAGCGGAAGATGCGGTCGAATTTCACCCCGCCGGACAGACGGCGCTGGGCCGTGGCGATCTCCGCAAGCACCCTGGTGTAGGTGGCGTGATCCGCGGCGGCGAAGTCGAACGCATCGAACTCGGGAAACAGCGACTCGCCCCGGCGCAGGTCGGGCCGGTGCGTGGCGAGCAGCTCCTCCAGCTTGTCGCGCCGCGCGAGGAGTTCCGCCAGCTGGCGCCGGGTGCCGGCCTCGGCCCGCGCATCCTTGAGCAGGTCGGCGCGGGCCTGCTTGCACTCGAACACCACGGTTGCGGCCGCCGTGCCTTTCCGCCCCGGCCGGTAGGCGGCGACATCGACGCGGTAACCGCTGCGCGGCAGCCGCACCTCGGCGGCGGCAATGGGAAAACCGTTCTCCCCGGCCCAAGCCAGGGCCAGTTGCTTCAGGCGGGCGTGGGCGGCGGTTTCCCCGGCGGGCATCCCCTAGTTCTGCAGCGCCGGATGCGCCGCGACAAGTGCGAGGGCGCGGCGGAGGAGTGTTTTGCCCGGCTCCATCCGGTGCCAGGGAGAGGCCCCGCTGGGATGCGGCAGCGGGATGCAGTCCATCGTGTGCCCGTGGTATTCGATGCGGAATTTGCGCCCGATGACCTCCTGCAGGGGCGCCGGCGGCAGGAATCGCGTGAGCGCGAGTTTCCCCACCGGCAGCACGAGCGCCGGGCGGAGCAGCTCGACCTCGGCCGCGAGCCAGCGCGCGCAGTTGGCGATCTCCTCGTCGTCCGGCACGCGGTCACCGCCGGCCGGTTTCTTGCCGGGAAAACAGCGGCATACGGCGGCGAAGTAGATGCGATCCCGCGTCTCGTCCTCGGTCCAGCCGAGCGCCTCATGGAACCACCGGAACAGCGTCCGACCCGCCGTCCACGCGAAGGGGCGGCCGAGTTTCGGCTCCTTGTCGCCGGGAGCCTGGCCCACGAGCAGGATGCGCGAGGCCACCGGGCGGCCCGTCACCACCGGCTTGTGCATGCGCGGGCAGAGCCCGCAGGCGGACAGGCGCGCGAGGTGCCTTTGGACGGCGGAAATGGTCGGCATGGTGGGACGCGTTGACCACAACGCGTCTTGAGCGGCTTGGGGTCAAGCCGCTCCACCTGCGTCACCCGCGGCGGCCGCGGAAAGAGTAGCCGACCTTGCCGCCCTGGTTGTCGCGGTTTTGTCCGGGGCTGCCGCGGAAACCGCCACCGGGCCGACCGCCATGGCCGCGGTGCCCGTGCGGGCGTTGCTGCCCCCGGGGTGGCGGCGGCTGGGCGACACCGAAAGGCTGATAGGGAAACCCTTCGAGCCGGAGTTCGGGGATCTTGGCTCCGATGAAGCGCTGGATGTCGCGGATGTCGCCCGCGTTTTCCGGGGTGACGAGGGTGAAGGCGTCGCCCACGGCCTGGGCCCGGCCGGTGCGGCCGATGCGGTGGACGTAGTCCTCGGGGTTCTCGGGCACGTCGTAGTTGATGACGTGCGAGACGCCGGCGACGTCGATGCCGCGCGAGGCGATGTCGGTGGCGACCATGACCTCGTATTTGCCGGACTTGAAGCCGGCCAGGGCCTCGATGCGCTGGTTCTGCGAGCGGTTGGCGTGCAGGACGGCCACGCTGTGGTTGGCGGCCTTGAGCTTGCGGGCGATCTTGTCGGCGCCGTGCTTGGTGCGCGAGAACACGAGCACGCTGTCGTAGTCGATGCGGTCGAGCAGGGCGAGGAGCAGGTCGAACTTCTGGGCGGTCGCGACCGGGTAGAGCGCGTGGGTGACCGACTGGTTGACCGTGCGGTTGACGCCGACCTCGATCCGCGCCGGATTGCGCAGGGCGAAGGAGGCGACCGCGGCGATCTCGGGGGGCACGGTGGCGGAGAAGAAAAGGGTCTGCCGCTCGCGCGGGCAGCGGCCGATGATGTCCTTCACCGCGGGCAGGAAGCCCATGTCGAGCATGCGATCGACCTCGTCGAGCACGAGGATCTGGATGTCGCGGAGGTTGATGGAGCCGTCCTGCACGTAATCCATGAGACGGCCGGGCGTGGCGACGATCACGTCGACGCCCTTGCGCAGCTCGGCGCGTTGGTGGCCGTAGCCGACACCGCCGAAGACCGCGAGGGTGCGCAGGTCGGTGTAGCGGGCGAAGTCACGGAAGGCGGTCTCGACCTGCGCGGCGAGCTCGCGCGTGGGCTCGAGCACGAGGACGCGCGGGCGCGGCGCGTGTTTCGCCAGCCGGGTGAGGACGGGCAGCGCGAAGGCGGCGGTCTTGCCCGTGCCGGTCTGGGCGGAGCCGATGAGGTCGCCCCCGCCGAGGACGACGGGAATGGCGCGGAGCTGGATGGGGGTGGGGTCGGTGTAGCCGGCGGCTTGGACGCCGCGGAGGACCGGTTCGGAAAGTTGGAGGGCTTTGAAAGGCATGGGAAGGGCGCGGGGCGCCGGGAGATGGACAGGAAAAGAAAAGGGGTGGAGCCGCTCGGGCTCCACCCCGGGAAATCAATTCGCGGATGCGAAGGATGGCTTAGTAACGGTCGCGACCGCCACCGCCGCCACCGTAACCGCCCCGGCCGCCGCGATCGCCACCGCGACCGCCGCCGCCGAAGCCACGGCGCTCGCCGCGGAAACCGCCGCCACCGCCACCGCCGAAGCCGCCGGACGGACGGTCTTCCTTGGGGCGGGCTTCGTTGACCTGGAGGGCGCGGCCCCCGAAGTCGACGCCGTTGGTCTTCTCGATGGCCACCTTGGCCTCATCGGCCGTGCCCATCGTGACGAAGGCGAAGCCGCGCGGGCGGCCCGTGAATTTGTCCATCGCGACATAGATGTCGGTGACGGCGCCGAACTGTTCGAAGTGGGCGCGAAGTTCGGCCTCAGAGGTCTGGAAGGACATGTTGCCGACGTAGAGTTTGCTGTTGCTCATGGTTGAAGTCGTTCGAGCCACCGTATCGCTGCCAGTCTGTTCCCGACGTGGGTTTCAAATCATCACTTAAGCCTAAGCAGCTCAGCCTACGACTCACCAGATCCTGTCACCTAACGCTATCTCTCACGAGGCCGCGAAGCACAGCGCGCCGGCGGCGCATGGCAAGCGGGAATTTCCCGCCGCCCTGCGCGGCAACGGTTTAGACGCTGTATTTCTCCCGGATGTCGGCCGGCACGCGCGCCGGCCGGCCCGTTTCCATCGACACCATCACGTAGTCGAACCAGCCGTCGCAGCAGAGCCGCGCATCAGCCTTCCGCTCGATCTGGAACTGCACCTTCACGCCGACCGCCAGGAACTCCTCGATCCAGGTCCGCACCACGAACCGGTCGCCCAGCTCGAGCGGGCTTTTGAAGTTCATGTGGGCGCGCGCCATGAACCAGCCGTAGCCGCGCCGGGCGAATTCCGCCATCGGCATCCGGTAGCAACGCTCCATCTGGTCGAAGCGCGCCGCCAGCACGTAGTCCATGTAGCGGCTGCTGTGGACATGCTGATACATGTCGATGTCGTCGGGCCGCACCTGCAGCTCGGTCTCGAATTTCGAGAACACGAGGCCCGGATCGGGCTTCGGATTCGCGGCGGCAGGCACGGGGTCGCTCACGCCGGCAGGTTCGCGGCGGCCGAACCCCCGGTCAAAGGAAAAGCCGGGCCCCTAACCGCGCCGGCCGATTTCCTTCTCCACCCACTCCCGGATCAGTTTCTTGTCGTGGTAATACCGCTCCTCGGTGCGGTTCAGGTTCATCGTCGAGAGATAGGCGAGCTTCTTCAGCATCCGCTTGCCCTCGGCCTTCACCGCACCGTCCGGGCCGATGATCTTGAACTCGATGTCCATCCGCGGGGGCGTGACGTCGCGCAGCACCCGCTTGCCGGCGCCGTTCTGGATGGGCTCGATGTCGCCCGCGAGGTCGATGTCATTGAAGACCACTTCCAGGCGCTCGCCCTCCTTCAGGTAAAGGGTCGCGTGCTTGCGCAATTCGCGCTGCAGGTCGCCCAGGATGCGCACCTGTTCCTCCTTCGAGGGGACGAAGTCGTCCTTGCAGTCAGTGTAGGCCTCCGGGTTGCGGAAATCGACCTTGATGCGGAGGTCGCGACGGTCGGCGTCGGTCGCGGACTCCTTCTCGGCGTCGGGTTTCTTCTCGTTTTCCGCAAAGGCCGCGGGCAGGCCGAGCGCAAGAAGGAGGCTGATGTAGACGGTGAACTTGGCTTTCATGGCGGATAATATGCGCGTGGGACAGGGCGGCGCAAACGGGGTTTCCGAATTGTGTTAGCCGAAGGACCAAGATGATCGGACTTGTAATTTTCAAACATTTGTTTGATACATTTGTTCGTGAACTTGGATACGTGTGATGACGCAACCCATGAACGCATCTTAAATGCTGCGGAAAAGCTCTTTGCGCAGCACGGGCACGACGGAACAACCCTGCGTGAGATCACCAAGGCCGCCGGGGTAAACCTCGCAGCCGTCAACTACCACTTCGGGTCCAAGCAGGCGCTCTATACCGAGGTTTTCCAGCGCGTCATCCGCCCGATCAATGAACGCCGCCTGGCCATCTTGGCGGATGCCGAGCAACTGGCCGGCGACCAACCCGTGCCGCTCCGGGCCATCGTGGACAGCTTCATCCGGCCGGTCTTCGAGATGGCCCGCGGCCGGCCACCCTTCCTGCTGCTGATGAGCCGCAACTTCTCGGCGCCTCCGGCCTTCATGCACGAGGTCATGGGCCGCGAGTTCGGCAAGGTCGCGCAGCGCTACCTCCAGGTCCTGCAGACCTCCCTGCCCCATCTGAGCCCGGCGGAGGTTTTCTGGCGCATGTTCTATGTGACCGGATCCATGCTTTTCGTCGCCGCCCATTCCCAGAGCATCGAGCGCCTTTCCCAGGGCCTGTGCCGCAGCGACGACCCCGACGCGTCCATCCGCCGGCTCATCGACTTCGCCGTGGCGGGACTCGGCGCGCCCAAGACGCCCGTCGCCTGACCGCCATGTATCGCCTCGCCCTCAAGATGCTCTTCGGCGACCACGCCAAATACCTGATGCTGGTCAGCGGCATCACCTTCTCCACCCTGCTCATGGCGCAGGGTGCGGCGCTCTTCTGCGGCATCATGTCCTGGACCTTCGCCACCGTGCGCAACGCCCGGGCGGAGATATGGATCGCCGACCCGAAGGTCGAGCAGGCCAACGACACCAAGCCGCTGCGCGACACCGACGTGAACCGCGTGCGGTCGGTCGCGCACGTCGCCTGGGCCGCTCCGCTCTACAGCGGCACGATCCAGGCGCGGCTGTTCGACGGCTCATTCAAGCTCATCCAGCTCGTCGGCATCGACGCCACCACCTTTGCCGGAGCCCCGACCAAGATGCTCCGCGGCAATCTCGACGACCTCCGCCTGCCCAACACCGTCATCATCGACGAATACGGCGTCGAGCGCCTGAGCGAAGGACGCCCGCGGCCGGTGGACCTTGGCGACACCTTCGAGATCAACGACCGCGAGGCGCGCATCGTCGGCATCTGCCGCGCCCACCGCTCGTTCTTCGGCGGACCCTACGTGTTCACGACCTACGACCGGGCCGTCCAATACGCCCCCAGCCAGCGCAAAATGCTCAGCTTCATCCTCGCCGCACCCCAATCGGGTCAGAATCCCCACCGTGTCGCGGACGAGATCGAGCGGACCACCGGCCTGCGGGCCTTCACCGAAACCGAGTTCATGTGGTCCACCATGTGGTGGTATGTGAAAAACACCGGCATCCCCATCAACGTCGGCACGCTCGTGCTCCTCGGGTTCATCGTCGGCACAGTCATCTCCGGCCAGACTTTCTACTCATTTGTCTACGAGAACACCCGCAACCTCGGCGCCCTGAAGGCCATGGGTGCCAGCACCGCCACCCTCTGCTTCATGCTCATCCTGCAGTCGCTCGCCGTCGGGTTCATCGGCTACGGCGTCGGTCTGGGCGGGGTCGCCTTGCTCGGCCATCTCGCCCTCTCGCTCGGCAAGGTGCCCTTCCTCCTGCTCTGGCAGATCCCGGCCATCGTCGGGATTGCGGTCTTCGTCATCTGCACGCTCTCCGCCCTCCTTGGCATCGCGCGCATCGCCCGCCTGGAGCCGGCCATCGTCTTCCGCGGCTGACCATGACGACCCCGGCCAAAGATCCCGTCTCCGTCCGCCTCGCCGGTGTCGACAAGTCCTTCGGCGAGGGCGACTCGCGCACCGCCGTGTTGAAGCAGACCCATTTCGAGGCGCGACTCGGCGAGCTGCTCATGCTCGTCGGCCCCTCCGGGTGTGGCAAAACCACCCTGCTCTCCATCCTCGCCGGCACGCTGCTCGCCGACGCGGGCGAGATCAACGTCCTCGGCTACCGGCTGCACGAGATGAAACCCGGCCCGGTCACGAAATTCCGCGCGAACCACCTCGGCTTCATCTTCCAGCAGTTCAACCTCATCCCGACCCTCACGGTCGCGGAGAACGTCTCCGTGCCCTTGCTCATCCAGGGCGTCGGGGCCGGCCGCGCCGAGGCCAAGGCCCGCGAGATGCTCGAGCTGGTCGGCATCCCCGAGAAGGCCCGCGAGCGCCCCGCCAAGCTCTCCGGCGGCCAGCAGCAGCGTGTGGCCATCGCCCGCGCCCTCGTCCACGAGCCGCCCCTGCTGGTCTGCGACGAACCGACCTCCGCCCTGGACTCCGAGAACGGACAGCGCGTGATGGAAATCCTCCGCAGCGTCGCGCGGCGCGACAACCGCACCGTCATCGTCGTCACGCACGATCCCCGCATCTACAAGTTCGCCGACCGCATGGCCGAGATGGAAGACGGTCGCATCCTCCGTGTTCTGTCCACCCCGGCCGAAATCGCGGCCGCGCACCCGAATTTCTAACCCCCGCCCGCCATGATCCTGTTCCGCAAAATTTCCTTCTGGCTCGCCCTCGTGGGCCTCTTTCTCGCCGGCCAGCTCGTCATCCGTCTGCGCGCCGGCCTGACCGAGCCCGTCACGCCGCCGCCTGTCGCGCCGCCGGTGAAGCCCTTCGCCACGGCCATCGCCGCCTCCGGCCTCGTCGAGGCCCGCCGCGAGAACACGCTGATCGGCGTGCCCGCACCGGGCCTGGTCACGGCCGTGCACGTCAAGGTCTGGGACCGGGTCGAGCCCGGTGCGCCCCTGCTGCAGCTCGACGACCGCGACCTGCGCGCCGCCTTGCGCACGCAGCAGGCCGGCGTGCTCGTGGCCGAGGCCGTGCTGAAAAAGGCCCGCACGCCGCTCGCCCGCCTTGAGGAATTGCACAAATCCGGCGCCGTGACCGACGACGATCTCGACGCCCGCCGCAACGACGTGGCCGTGGCCGAGGCCCAGCTCGCCGCCGCCCGCGCCGCCGTGGCCCAGACCGAGGCGCTCATCGAGCGCCTCACCGTGCGCGCCCCCATCGCCGGCACGGTCTTGCAGGTCAATGTTCGCGCGGGCGAATACATCTCCACCCTCGGCACCAGCACGCCGCCGCTCGTGCTCGGTCACATCGACGAGGTGCAGGTGCGCGCCGACGTCGACGAACAGGTCGCCCCGCGCGTCAAACCCGGCCGCCGCGCCATCGGCTACCTCAAGGGTGACACCACCCACCCCATCGAGATGACCTTCGTGCGCATCGAGCCCTTCGTCATCCCGAAGAAATCGCTCACCGGCGCCAGCACCGAACGCGTGGACACCCGCGTCCTCCAGGTCATCTTCACCTTCCCGAACAAGCCGGACCGCCCCGTCTACGTCGGCCAGCAGATGGACCTCTACATCGAGGAGTAGGAGGCCTCGGCCCGGTCGCGCACAGCCAGTGAGCGGACTCTTTTGGGATCAGTGACAAACCTGCTGGCGCCCCCGTCCGCCGCTAATTTCGTGTCCTAGCCGACCGGCCCGTGAATTTCTACTTGCGGGGGCCACCGGCCTGCATGTCTTCCGCAGCGTCGCCGGATGCTGACCACATCCGCGCGCCATTTTCGGCAACTTTTGCTCGCCTCCGCGCGTTATGAAGATGCCGGGAACAAAGCCCCGCTCCGGGCCTCCCACGGAGCAACACCAAGCATGATCGCCGCCACCATCGTCCTCGCGCTCCTCGCGCTGCTCATCGCCACCGAGCCGGATCATACCGGCCCGGAGGAACAGGTCGCGCCCGACAACGTGCGGCGGCCCACCCGGCCGCGACGCAACTCCGACGATCAAGGTTCCCGCGATCCCTGCCGCCGCGCCGCCTGAGCGGCTCTCTTGGTCGCCGGTAGGTCAGCTGGCCTGCCCGTGCTCTGCATCCATCGCCTGACGGCGCGCGTATGACACGAAACCCCGGCTTGCCATCAGGCCGGCGGTTCAAAATCTCCCCCGCGTGCCATCCCGTCCGTCCTCCCGTTCCCGCTTTCTCAGCTCGCTCGTCCAGTGGATTGATTCCGATTACTCGGTCGAGCCGCCCGAGGTGATCCGCGCCCAACCCGACGGGGTCAACCTCGTGCGCTGCATCCCGTTCGTCATCCTCCACCTCGGCTGCCTCGGCGTCATCTGGACCGGCTGGAGCTGGTTCGCCGTGTGGACCGCCATCGCGCTCTACTTCCTGCGGATGTTTTTCGTGACGGGCATGTTTCACCGCTACTTCTCGCACAAGACCTACAGCACGTCCCGCTTCGGCCAGTTCATCCTCGCCGTGTGCACCGGCACCACTGTGCAGCGCGGCGCGCTCTGGTGGGCCTACCACCACCGCCACCACCACCAGCACTCCGACCAGGAGGAGGATGCCCACTCGCCGCACGTGCACGGTTTCTGGTGGTCGCACATCGGCTGGATCACCAGCCGCCGCAACTTCCCCACCGACTACTCGAAGGTCAAGGACCTCGCCAAGTATCCCGAACTCGTCTGGCTGAACCGGTTCGACATCGTCGTGCCCGTGCTTTTCGCCACCGGGCTGTTCCTCCTCGGCCGCATGCTCGAGGCCTACGCACCCGCGCTCGGCACCAACGGCCCGCAGCTTCTCGTCTGGGGCTTCTTCATCAGCACGACCGCCCTCTTCCACGGCACGGCCTCGATCAACTCCTTCACGCACCTCTGGGGCAAACGCCGCTTCGAAACCACCGACGACTCGCGCAACAGCTTCCTGCTCGCCCTCATCACCCTCGGCGAAGGCTGGCACAACAACCACCACCGCTACCAGTCGTCGACCCGCAACGGCTTCTACTGGTGGGAGATCGACCCCACCTACTACGGCCTGAAGCTGCTCTCGTGGACCGGCTTCATCTGGGGCCTCAAGCCCGTGCCGCAGTCCATCTACGAGGAAGCCGAGCGCCTCGCCCACCGCGACACCGTGCACCGCCTCTCCATCTCCGACGTGCAGGATGAGATCAACCACCTCAAGCGCGTCGTGCCCACCGCCGCCGCCATCGCCCTCGCCACCGTGCAGGCGGACGCCGTCGCGATGAAGAAGCCCGACAGCCCCGCCATCCATAAGGACGTCTCCGGGCAGGCGGAAAACCCGCCCCCGGCATCCGGCCCGGCCCCCGGGGCGTAAGTCACGGAGCCGCCACCCACTGGCGGTCTTCCCGTGACCAAACAACGTCTCGCTATCATCGGCACCGGCATCTCCGGCCTCGGCTGCGCCCATTTCCTTCACCGGGACTACGACCTCACGCTCTTCGAGCAGAACCACTACACCGGGGGCCACACCAACACCGTGACCGCCCCCGAACCGGGCACGGGCCGCGAAGTCCCGATCGACACCGGTTTCATGGTCTTCAATCACGAGACCTACCCTCAGCTCACGCGGCTGTTCACGCAACTCGTCGTGCCGGTCAAGAAAACTGACATGTCCTTCAGCGTTCGCCATGAGGACAGCGGACTCGAGTTCTGCGGTTCCTCCCTCAACCACCTTTTCTGCCAGCGCCGCAACCTCCTCCGCCCGTCGTTCTACCGGATGCTGTGGCGGATCGACCGCTTCAACCGCGAGGCCGTGGCCGCACTGGACGATCCGGAATTCGCGGACATGACCCTCGCCGACTACGTCCGCGCCCGCGGCTACGGCGCCGACTTCCTCGATCTCTACCTCGTGCCCATGAGCAGCGCCGTGTGGTCCACGCCCCCGGAAAAAATGCTGCGTTTCCCCGCCCGCACGCTCCTGCGCTTCTTCCACAACCACGGCTTCCTCGGCCTGCACACCCAGCATCAGTGGTGGACCGTGGACGGCGGCTCGCGCGAATACGTGGCGCGACTCACCGCGCCCTGGCGCGACCGCATCCGCCATCGTGCCAAGGTTGTCCGCGTGCGCCGTTCGCCGGAGGGGGTCCAGGTCACGACGGCCGGCGGACAATGCGAAACGTTCGACCACGCCATCCTCGCCGCGCACGGCCACGAGTCCTTGAAGATGCTCGCCGACCCCACGCCGGCGGAGGCGCGGCTGCTCGGCGAATTCCAATACCAGCCCAACACGGCCACGCTGCACACCGACGCCTCCGTCATGCCGCGCACCAAGCTGGCCTGGTCGGCGTGGAACTATTCCATCGCCCGCGACGCCGCCGGCCGCATCGAGCCGATGACGATCTACTGGATGAACCGCCTCCAGGGCGTCTCCGACCGCGAAAACTATTTCGTCTCCATCAACCGCCCTGACCGCATCGAACCGAAGAAAGTGCTCCGCACCATCGCCTACGAGCATCCGCTCTTCACCCTCGGGGCCGTCCGCGCCCAGGCCGAGATTCCCGCGCTCAACGCCGCGGCGGCCGAAACCACGCGCACCTATTTTTGTGGCGCGTGGACCCGCTACGGCTTCCACGAGGACGGCCTCCTCTCCGCCGTGAACCTCTCCCGCCAGCTCCTCGCCCGCGACCCGTGGGTGACGCCGGTTGACCCCGCACCGGCCTTGGCCACCTGCGCCTGATCCCGGTCTGCATCCGCGGAGGCCGCTGGGCCGTAGCACATTCCGTGAGGTCCAGCCTATACGAATGCCATGTCATGCACGCGCGCTTTGCGCCGCGCGTGCATCGCTTCGTCTACCGCATCTTCATGTTCGCGCTTGATCTGGACGAACTGGAAACCCTCCACCGCCGCCTCCGCCTGTTCTCGCTCAACCGCCCGAATCTCTTCTCGTTCCGCGAGGCCGACTTCCTGCCGATTCACAAGCCTCCCCATAACGCCCATTCGCCGAAGCCAATCGAGAATCGAGAATCCAAAATCGGAAATCTAAAATCCCGCGTGCTCGGCCATCTCGCCGCCCACGGCACCGAACTGCCCGCCGACACCCGCGTGCTGCTCGTCACCCTGCCGCGCGTGCTCGGCTATCTCTTCAACCCGGTCTCATTCTACTTCTGCCTCGACCGCGACAACCGTCCGTTGGCCGCCCTCGCCGAGGTCACCAACACCTTCAAGGAGGTGAAACCCTTCGTGCTCGGCCCCGGGACCAGGAATGCCGGTGGGAGCGAGCTTGCTCGCGACTCCACAACCTTCCGCCTCCGCGTGCCGAAAAACTTCTATGTGTCGCCGTTCTCCGACGTGGATGTCGCCTTCGACTTCACCCTGCGCGCACCGGGCGGCCGCCTCTCCATCCAGATCGACGACTACGTCGGCGCGGAGCGCACGCTGACCAGCACGCTCACCGGCCGGCAACAGCCGCTCACCGATGCGCGCCTCGCGTGGTTCTGCGGCAAATACCCCTTCGTCACCCTGCAGATCATCGGCCTCATCCACTGGAACGCCCTGAGGCTCTGGCTGAAAAACGTCCCGTGGTTCCCCAAGGCCGCCCGCGCCGCCGACCAGCGCGACCTCTACCGCCCGCACCGCTCCATCCGCCCGTCAGCCGCCCAAGCCAAGTGTCATCTATTAGATGACACTTTCCCGGCGCCTGAATCCCTCTCTCCCGCCCCGAAAGCATGAGCCAAGCCTCCGCCCTCCCCGCCGTCACGACCCATCGCGCTGTTTCCTGGATGGAACCCGCCGTGCTCGACGCCTTCGCCGCCATGCCCCGCGGCCGCCTGCGCCTCACCCTGCCCGACGGCGCGGTGCGCGAATTCGGCGACCCGCACGCCAGCCACACCGCGGTCGCGCCCGGCGTCGCCGGCCACGCCGCCATGCAGGTCCGCCGCCCGGATTTCTTCCGGAAATGCGTCCTCGCGGGCGACATCGGTTTCGCCGAGTCCTACCTCGACGGCGACTGGGAAACGCCCGACCTGACGGCCGTCATCGGCTGGTTCATCCTCAACCTCGAGCACGCCCCCACCCTCTCCGGCTCGCGCCGCGCGCGCGGCCTCGCGCTGAACCTGCTCCGCGCCGCCAACCGCCTCGCCCACCTGCTCCGCCCCAACAGCCGCGCGACCGCGCGACGCAACATCGCCGAGCACTACGACCTCTCCAACGATTTCTTCTCCCTCTGGCTCGACGACACGATGATGTATTCCAGTGCGCGCTGGGAACGCACCGAAGCCACCTTGCGCGAGGCCCAGGCCGCCAAGAACGAGACCTTGTGCCGCCACCTGCGCCTCAAACCCACGGACCATGTGCTCGAGATCGGCACCGGTTGGGGCGGTTGGAGCCTGCACGCCGCGCAGCACCACGGCTGCCGCGTCACCACCGTCACGATCTCGCGCCAGCAGTTCGAGCTGGCGCAGAAGCGCATCGCGGCCGCCGGTCTCGGCGACCGCATCGAGGTGCGCCTGCAGGACTACCGCGACATCACGGGGCGGTTCGACAAGCTCGTCTCGATCGAGATGCTGGAGGCGGTCGGCCACCGCTACCACCCCGCCTTCGCCGCCGCCTGCCACCGCCTGCTCAAGCCCGACGGCCTGCTCGCGCTCCAGTTCATCACCTGCCCGGATTCGCGTTACGACCAGTTCCGCACCGGCGTGGACTTCATCCAGAAGCACATCTTTCCCGGTTCGCTGCTGCTCTCCATCAACCGCCTCAACGACCTGCTGGCCCACGAAGGCGGCTTTGTGTTGCACCGGTTGGAGGACTTCGGCCGCGACTACGCCCGCACCCTCGCGGCGTGGCGCTCCGCCTTCCGGGCGCGGCTCGCCGGGGTGCGCGCCCTCGGCTTCGACGACCGCTTCGTCCGCAAATGGGAATACTACCTCTGCTACTGCGAGGCCGCCTTCGCCTTGCGCAACATCTCCGTCGTGCACACGGTCCACACGCGGCCCAACAACCTGTCGCTCTGATCCATGATCTGGTTCCTGCGCATCCTCTTCGGCCTCGTCCTCGTCTCCATGCTCGCGGTAACGACGTGGGCCAGCCTGCACCAGACGTTGGGTGACTTCGCCCGCAGCGCCACGATCCGCAACCCTTGGGTCATCGCCACGCTCTTCGACGCCTACTGGGCCTTCATCGCGTTCTACGTGTGGGTGGCTTGGAAGGAGCGCTCGCCCGCCGCGCGCGTGCTCTGGCTTCTCAGCATCATCCTGCTCGGCAACATCGCCATCGCTGCCTACATGCTCGCTGAACTGTTCTCCGTTTCGGCGAAGGACCCGGCCCGCGAGGCGCTGGTGAAAGTCTTCTCCCGGCACAACTACGACGGCCTGGTGCTGCCCGGCATCCTCACCGGTCTCGCCGCGGCCGTCTACCTGTTCGCGTGACCGCGGCCGCCCCCACTGCCCGCCCGTCGCTCTGGCAGCGCCGCGTCGTCGCGCCGCTGCGGGCGCAGCTCACGCAGGGCGTCACGCCGGACAAGCTCGCCGCCACGCTGGCCGTCGGCACGGCCTGCTCGCTCTTTCCCTTCCTCGGGCTCACGTCGTTGCTCAACCTTGGTGTCGGCGTCTGGCTGCGCATGAACCAGCCCGTGCTCCAGACGCTCAACCAGGTGCTCGGACCCCTCCAGCTGGTGCTGATTCTCGGCTACCTCCGGCTCGGCGAACTCATCTGGCGCGATCCGCCGATGCCTTTTTCGGTCTCCGGCATGGTGGAGACCTTCGGCGGCAAGTCGCTGGGCGAGTTCCTCGCCCTCTTCGGCTGGGCAGGCATCCATGCCTTCACGGCCTGGGCGCTCACGGCCCCGTTGCTGGTGGCGGCGCTGTATTTTCCGCTGCGACCGGCCCTGCGCCGGCTGGCGTCCCTGCGGCCCGCCCGCGCGTAACTTCCCGCGATGTCAGCCCTGCCCCTGCTTCTCCTTGTGCTCGCCGCCCTGTGCGGACTCTTCGCGCTGCTCTATCTCGTCTGCCGCTGGCTCGACAACTACGGCTTCGTGGACGTGGCGTGGTCGTATGCCTTCGCGTTTGTGGCCGTGCTCTATGCCTGGCTCGGGGACGGCTGGTATCTGCGGCGCTTCATGATCGCGAGCCTGGCCGTGCTGTGGAGCGTGCGGCTCGGCTCGCACCTGCTCAAGCGCGTGGCCGGCCACCACCCCGTCGAGGACAGCCGCTACGTCCAGATGCGGAAGGATTGGGCGGCGAATTTCCACCCCAAGATGTTCGGCTTTTTCCAGCTGCAGGCTGTGACCGTCGCCCTGCTTTCCGTGCCTTTCCTGCTGCCGGTGCTGAACCCCGCCCCGGCGTTTCACTGGCTTGAGATGGCCGGCGTGACCCTGTGGTTCGCCGCCCTGTTCGGCGAGTCCGTGGCCGACGCCCATCTCGCCGCCTTCAAGCGCGATCCCGCCAACCGCGGCCGCGTGTGCGAGGTCGGGTTGTGGCGCTACAGCCGGCATCCGAACTATTTCTTCGAGTGGCTGGTGTGGGTGGCCTATTTCCTGTTCGCGCTGGCTTCGCCCGGGGGCTGGGTGGCCGCGATCGGCCCGGCCAGCATCCTCTTCCTCCTGCTCAAGGTCAGCGGCATCCCGCTCAACGAGGAGGCCGCCCTGCGCTCCAAGGGCGAAGCCTACCGCCGCTACCAGCAGACCACCAGCGCCTTCGTGCCGTGGTTTCCCCGTCAACTCCCATGATCGACGCCCTCCTCTCCCGCGACCTCCTGCCCGACCCGCTCATCCGGGTAGGCATCCGCCGCCTGCTGCGCCAGCGCCTGCGCGAAATCGAGCACCCCTCGCCCGCCACCCAGGTGGCGCGTTTCGCCGAGGAGCTGCGCGCGATGCCGATTGCCGTCAACACGGCCGAGTCCAAGGAGCAACACTACGAGGTGCCGACCGCGTTCTACCGGTTCTGCCTCGGACCGCGCCTGAAATACTCCTCGTGCTACTACGAGACCGGCCGCGAGACCCTGGCCCAGGCCGAGGAAGCGATGCTCGCCCTCACCTGCGCGCGGGCCCGGCTCGCCGACAACCTCGACATCCTCGAGCTGGGTTGCGGCTGGGGCTCGCTCACGCTGTGGATGGCGGAGAAATACCCCCGCGCCCGCATCACCGGCATCTCGCACTCCCGCACCCAGCGCGAGCACATCCTGGCCGAGGCGCAGCGGCGCGGCTTCGCCAACGTCACCATCCTCACCTGCGACATGAACGACCTCGCGCTCCACACGGCGAGCTTCGACCGCGTGGTGTCGGTGGAGATGTTCGAGCACATGAAGAACTGGCCCCGACTGATGGCGAGCATCGCGCGCTGGCTGCGGCCGGAGGGGTTGTTTTTCGCGCACGTGTTCACCCACTCGCGTTTCGCCTACCACTTTGTCGCGCGCGACGAGACCGACTGGATGAGCCGCTATTTCTTCACCGGCGGCATGATGCCGGCCCACGCGCTCTTCCCGCGGTTCCAGGATGACCTGAAACTCACGGCCGACTGGAAGGTCAACGGCACGCATTACGCGCGCACGGCCGAGCACTGGCGGCAAAACATGGATGCCCACCGCGCCGAGATCCTGCCCCTCTTCGCCCAGACCTACGGAGCGGACCAGGCCCTGAAATGGTGGAGCTATTGGCGCGTGTTCTACCTCGCCTGCGCCGAGTTGTGGTGGTTTCGTGGCGGCGAGGAATGGCACGTCAGCCACTATCTGTTCCGCAAGCCATGACCAGAGCTGCGCTCCTGGCCGGCGTGCTGTTCGTCGGCGGCCGGCTGGCCGCCGCCGGGACCGACATTGAAATCCTGCTCCGGGACGCGCAGGCGGCCGAGGCGAGGCTCGACAGCGCGGCCGCAGCCGAACTCTACCTGGCCGCCGACCGCTTGCGCCCGAACGACGCCTTCATCCTCCAAAAGATCGCGAAGCAGTATTCCGACCAGGTCTTCGGCGAGAAGGACCGGGGCCGGAAAAAACAACTGGCCGAGACCGCCCTCGCCTACGCGCGGCGCTCGGTGGACCTCGCGCCCGACAACGCCGTGCACGTGCTTTCCCTCGCCATCTGCCACGGACATCTGGCGCTGGTCGGCGACACCTCCGACAAGGTGCGCTATTCCCGCCTCATCAAGCAGGACGCGGAACGGGCGCTCCAGCTCGATCCCAACTACGCCTGGGCGCACCACCTGCTGGGCCGCTGGCACCTTGAGGTTGCCCGGCTGGGCATGACCGCGCGGTTCCTCGTGAAGCTGATCTATGGCGGCCTGCCCCCGGCGTCGAAGGCCGAGGGCCTCCGCCACCTGCGGCGCGCGACCGAACTCGAGCCCGCAGAGCCCAGCCATTGGGTCGAACTCGGCCATGCGCTGGCCGCCAACGGCGATCCCGCTGCCGCGCGCACCGCCTGGCGGAAGGCCCTCGACCTGCCGGCGCGGGGCAAGCACGACGAGCCCGCCCAACAACGCGCCCGCACGGCGCTGGAGGCAGCGCGATAAACAAAAAGGCGGCGGACCGAAGTCCGCCGCCGGAAGTGAGATGGCCTTACGGCTGCGTTGTCACCATTTGTATTTGAGCGTGAACTCGGCGCGCAGGGGCAGCTCGGCCACGATGGACTCGTTGCCGTAGACCGCGTTGGGCGCGCCCCAGTTCTCCTCGTCGGTGACGTTGAGGACGGCCAGGCGGGCCTCCCAGGTCTTGGTCGAGTAGAAGAGGGTGACGTCGAGGTTGTATTGGCTCGGGATGACGAGGGTGCCCTTGACGTTGTTGAGGATGTCGCTCGTCCAGAGGAAGCCGCCGGTCACGCCGAAGCCGTTGCTCCACTTGTAGGTGGCGAGGACGTTGACGAGGTTCTCGGGCACGCCCTGGCGGCGGAACTTGGAGCCCGAGAGGGTGAAGAACCGGTCCAGCGGCGACACGAGCGAGGTGTTGCCGACGTCGAACTCGGGCTGGTTGACGGTGGCGTCGAGGTAGGAGTAGCCGGCCGTGAAGTAGAAATTCTTGTTCGGCTGGTAGTTGATCTCGAACTCGATGCCGGTGGTCTCGTATTTGCGGAGCGAGCGGTCCTGCTGCACGGCGTCGCGGTTCTGCTTGAACGCGGCGAGCGAAAGGAAGCCCTTGCCGCCGAGATAGGTCTTCTTCACGCCGGCCTCCCAGAGGATGGCCTCGTTGCTGAGCGAGTCCTCGGAGAAGGTGGCATTGCCGCCGGTGGTGATGCCGCCGCCGTTGCCGACCGCGCCGACCGGGTTCTGGCTGTAGTTGTAGGTGGCGTAGAAGCTGAGGCCGTCGTTGACCTTGTATTGCAGCGAGCCGTTGTAGTTGGGCAGGGTGATGCTCGTCTCGTCGGCGATGCGCTGCGGGCCGATGATGGAGTTGACCCAGTCGATGTGGAAATCGGCGTTCATGAAGTCGAGGCGGCCGCCGAAGAGGAACGACAGGTGGTCGTTGATGCGCCAGTCGTGCTGGTAGAAGGGGCCGACGATCCAGACCTTGGAGATGCCGGAGTCGCCGTTGTCCGGCGTGTAGAAGCGGTTCCGCCAGCCGGGCACGGGGATCTGCGTGAAGGGGTTCGGGTGGTTGACCGAGTTGAAGTAGTTGGCGAAGTTGAGGTCGCGCGTGATGTCCCAGACGCCGGCCGGCTCGTTGAAGAAGTCGTTGTAGGCCTCGACGAACTGGTAGCGGAGGGTCAGGCCGGTGTTGATCTGGTGGCGGTCCTTCTTGAGACGGAACTCGGTGCGGTTCTCGATGCTCCAGCTCGGGTCGATGATCTCGGAGTAGGAGTAGGACGAGAGCGTGTTGCGCGCGACGTAGCGGAAGAAGGCGTTGTTGCCGACCTCGAAGTCGTCGGTGCGCTTCTTGGTGTAGATGAGCTGGGCGTTGTAGCTCCAGCCCTCGGAGTCGTCGCCGGGCTTGAGCAGGCGCTTCGAGCGGTCGAGCGGCACGGCCGGACCGGGCACGATGCGGTTGACGGCGGGGAAGCCCGACACGACCCAGCGGGAATTCTGCGCGTCGGAGACGGGGGCCGGCGTGCCGGCGACGACGTTGATGTTGCCGAAGTCGATCGGCACGCCGTTCGCGTCAACATAGCCGGAAATGGAGGAGATGGCGAAGTTCGGCGCGGGATTGTTGTTGATGCCGGTCTGGTAGAGGCCGCGGTCGATGAGCAGCTGCGTGACGCGGTTGACACCGAAGTTCTCGGTGTAGTCGGCGAAGAAGACCTCGTTGTTGAAGAACCACTCGGTGTCCTTGTCCGGCCGGTGGGTGATGGCGAGGTAGAGGGCCTGGGTGTTCTTCTTGGAGTTGTCGTAGAAGCCCTTGGACTGCTCGCCCGCGTAGCTGACGCGCCAGGCGGTCTGCTGGTTCACGGGGGCGCCGTAGTCGAAGGTCCAGCGGTAGACGTCGAAGGAGCCGACGGTGATCGAGGCGCTGCCCTCGGCGCGGTCGAAGGACGGGCGCTTGGAGATGAGGTCGGCGTAGCCGCCGACGTAGGGGGAGGTGCCGTAGACGACCGTGGCCGGGCCCTTGACGATGTTGATGGACTCGACGGAGTTGAAGTTGATGGGGAGGCCGTTGCCGTTCGAGGAAAGGCCGATGCGCATGCCGTTGAGGAACATGTCGCCGATCTGCGTGCGGATGTCGGGCGTGGTGGGCGCGCCGAAGTTGGTGCGCGTGTAGGAGCTGGCCGTGAGCTTGGAGAAGTCGCGCACGTCCTGCACGCTGATGGCGTTGAGTTGCTCGCGGGAGAAGATCGTGACGTTGCGCGGGGTGTCGAGGATCGAGCGCTCGACGCCGAACACCGAGTTGAACGGCCGCGACTGCGGCAGCACGACCTCGCGGATCGGCACGTCGTTCACTTCGAACTTCTCGAGCTCGACGACCTTCTCGTCGGTCGGGGGCGTTTCCTCGGCCGGGGCGGGCGCGGCTTGGGCGCTGGCAAGGGCGGCGGCGAGCAGGAAGCTGCCCGTCCCCGCGATGAGACGCAGGAATTTCGTAGTCATGGTTCTAAGGGGGTGGTCGGTGACGGCGTGGGGGCGCCGGGGTTCGCCCACACACAAGCAGACCCCATGCCGTTGTCGAGCCGACACACGGCCCTAGGACGCAGGCGGGTGTTTTGCCGGACCGGCTGCGTCAGTTCAGCAGGACGTTGACGATGGCGTTGCCGATGCCGATGAGGGCGGCGCCGGAGATGAGGCCGGCGCAGATCGGCTCCATGCCATCCACCCAGATGCTGTGCTCGCGGGACCCCGGGGGGTATTTCCGGCGCTCGTGCCACCAGAAGATGAGCGCGCCCACCCACATGGCGAAGCAGGAGGTCGGGGGCAGCACGACACCGAGGCCGACGGACACCGCGGAGATGGGAAAGCGGCCCTTGGTCCGGATGCGGAGGATTTCGAACACCGCGGCGGCGACCGCCGCGACCGCGATGGAGATGACGGCCGAGGCCGGCAGGTTGCTGAAGCCCTTGGCGATGAGGTCGGCCACGCCCTTCCACTGGAGCGCGGCGGGCATGGCGAACTGCTCCGACACGATGGTGGCGGTCGAGCGCACGCCCTCCGCGTTCTTCGGCACGAAGAGCAGGAAGAACAGCGGCACCGACGAGAGCGCGCCCGCGAAGATGCCGATGACGTGCCCGACGGCCTGCTGGCGGGGCTTGGCGCCGAGCATGTAGCCGGGCTTGATGTCGGAGAGCAGGTTGGCCGCGTTCGACGCGATCTCCGCCGTCATGCCGCCGGGATGAGGTTGCTGGCGGGATTGGTGCGGTCGATCGCACCCATGGTGAACTGCGTGATCTTCGAGAGCGAGCCGGTGGGCGTCCACGACGTGAGCGCCATGGAGTTCGTGCAGATGACGGTGAGCACGAAGATGAGGGGCAGCGAGATGCCGGCCAGCAGCCACGGCACGCCGAAGAAGACGTGGGTGATGTAGATGCCGATGGCGCTGAAGATGGGCACGCCGACAAACGACATCCACAACGGCAGCTCGATGTCCTTGAGCACATCCGTGCCCGCCGGCGCGGCGGCCTCCTTTTTCTTGGTCAGCGCCTTGAAGGCATTGGTGAACAGCTCGGGCTTGGCAAACAGGCTGATCATCGCGCCGACGACCATCATGGTGACCCCCCACCAGAGCGACCACTGGTTCACGATTTCGGCGCGCGAAATCTTCACCAGCTGCCCGGCGGGGTTGAGGTATTCCCTGATCTCGCCGCGCTGGATCATGATCGGGGCGAGCACGACGAAGTTGATGAATGCGCCGAGGATGCAGCTCGTGGCCACGCGGATGCCCATCAGGCCGCCCACGCCCAGCATGGCCGCATCGAGGGTCAGGCGCAGGCCGAGCTGGCGGATGTCCGTGCCGAGGATCTTCGGCATCCACCACGAATACTTGGCTGCCGCCGTGTAGTAATAGACGTCGAAGGTCTCGTGGAAATACCACGGCTCCGTCATCCCCGCCCATTTGTCCAGGCGCAGGATCTTGAACTGGATGAGCTTCATCCAGCCGTCGCTGGAGATCGTCTGGTAGGCCGCGGTGGCGATGCCGGTGACGGCGAGGAGCTTGGCCTTGAACATGCCGGCGGCGGCCTGCCCGGTGTAAAGGGCGTCGAGCACCACGCCGCAGGCCCGGCCCTCGGGAAAGGGCAATTGGTCCTCGTTGATGAAGCGCCGCTTCATCGGGAAGGCCACCAGCACGCCGATGATCGAGATGACGATGTTCCACGTCATGATCTGCCACCACGGCGGGATGATGCCCGTGACCAGCATGTAGGCGGCGAGGCTGGAGATCATCGGCGTGATCATGTAGCCCGCCGCCGTGGCGATGGATTGCGTGCAGTTGTTCTCGAGGATGGTGAAATCCGCGATCATCCCCGACTTCGCCAGGATGCGGAAGATGGCGAAGGCCAGGATCACCGAGGTCAGGCCCACGCCGATGCTGATGCCGGTCTTGCCGCCGATGTAGAGCGCCGTCGCGGCCAGGATCCACCCGAGCCCGAAGCCCGTGACCGCCGACCGGAGGGTGAGCTGGGGCATGTCGCCCCGGTAGATGTTCTCAAACCACCACTTGTCTTTTTGTTCGCGTGTCCAGGTCTGGATTTGCTCGTCGGTCAGGTTTTGCAGGGCCATGGGGTGTGCTGCGTTGGAGGGGTGCCGGGAAAAACGGCTTCGAGTGAGGCGGGGATTTCGCCGCGCCGCGAGGCAAAAGCGGACGCAGCGGGAAACTGAACGAAATTCATGTCGCCCGGACCGGTGCCTCACCTACATCGTCGCCGGCGCCATGGCGTAGGCCCACGACTGGCGCGGCCACCGCCGATCTGCGAAACTACCCCACCCCTTGAACCCCGAATCCGCCATCAATCGCGTCCGCCTGACGGGACTTTTTCTCGGCCTCGCCGCCTTCGCGGCCATCTACTGGGGCTGGGGCGGCCCGGCGGACAAGCCCCTCGTCGGCGCCATGGCCGCCATCGCCGCGCTCATGTCCATCTGGTGGATGACCGAGGCCGTGCCGCTGGCCGTGACCTCGCTGCTCCCGCTCGCGCTCTTCCCGCTGCTCGGCATCGCGGATGTGCGCCGCACGCCGCAGAATTATTTCAACGAGATCATCGTGCTCTACCTCGGGGGCTTCTTCATCGCGCTGGCGATGGAGCAGTGGAACCTGCACAAGCGCATCGCGCTGGGCCTGCTCAACCGCGTGGGCGTCGCGCCCGGGGCGGTCATCGGCGGCTTCCTGCTCGCCACCAGCCTGCTCTCGATGTGGATCAGCAACACGGCCACCGCGCT
>Ga0073934_10004233_pt1 | contig 24359 bp, 16 predicted proteins | sample LarsenN4metaG_FD_76834 | JGI IMG/M metagenome (GOLD analysis project Ga0073934, IMG submission 76834) | Hot spring sediment bacterial and archeal communities from British Columbia, Canada, to study Microbial Dark Matter (Phase II) - Larsen... ... | reverse complement strand
CGCGGCAGGGATATTCCGACCCGAGGAAGTAACAAATGTCATTGCGAGGAGTGGCGCTTCGCGCCACGACGAAGCAATCGCCCCGCGACAAAAAATCCACAGAAATTGTGTTCTAAAAATGCCAGGCGCAGAGTATAATCTCTCTGCGTTTTGATTCTCCATGTGTCATGCACACGTACACCAATAGGAGATCAAACAATTCCGAGCCGTGCGCCTCAATTCCACAACCGGAATGTCAAACCTTTGGGATTGTTTCCGAAAAAAAATCCAGTTAACAGAGTCTCCACTCTCTATCTCCAATTCTCTATTCTTCTAATTACCATTTACGAATTACGGGTTTTCACACATGCCCCCCACCCTCTACCTCATTGACGGACACGCGCTCGCTTACCGCATGTACTTTGCCCTCACTGCCGTTGGCGGGAGCCAGCGATGGCAGACCTCGAAGGGCGAACCCACCGCAGGGATTTACGGATTCGCCCGCGAACTTCTTCGCATCCTCGAGCAGGAAAAGCCCGAATATCTCGCAGTCGCATTCGATGTGGGAAAAACCTTCCGCGACAAACTCTTCCCCGAATACAAAGGCACGCGCGAAAAAATGCCCGATGATCTACGTCCGCAGATCGCGCGCATCCGCGAGATGGTGGACGCGTTCAACATTCCGCGCCTCGAACTGGAAGGCTACGAAGCGGACGATGTGCTGGGTTCCGTCGCACGCATCGCGGCGGAACAGGGACTCGGCGTCAAGATCGTGACCGGCGACCGCGACCTGTTGCAACTCGTCAACAAGCGTACAGCGGTTTATCTCGCCGGTGACGACCAGACGTACATCAAAGATGAGGATGTGGTCAAAAAACTGGGTGTGCCACCCAAGCAGGTTGTGGATTACAAAGCTCTCGTCGGCGATAAATCGGACAACATCCCCGGCGTGGCGGGCGTCGGCGAAAAGACCGCCATCTCCCTGCTCGAAAAATATAAAACCCTGGATGGCATCTACAAAAACATTGACAAGGTCGAGCCGCGCTGGAAGACCAAACTCGAAGCCAGCAAAGAGAACGCCTATCTCAGTTACACCCTTGCGCAGATCAAAACGGACCTGAACATCAAACTCGATCTCGAACATGCGAAGGCGCATGACTTGAACGTCCCTGCTATCGAGGCGTTCTTTAGAGAAATGGAATTCCGCACGTTGTTGAAGACGCTCGAAAAACTGACGGGGCAACCGGTTTCCGCAACTCCGGCCGCGGCCGCGCCCAAAGCGGGCGGTCAACTATCCATGTTCGCAAACGAACCGCAAGTCATCACACCGAAAGTGGATTCGAAGATCACCGTTAATGTCATTGACACCGAGAAAAAACTGGATGATCTTGTAAAAGAATTGAAAAAGGCGAAAGTCATTTCGTTCGATACAGAAACAACCTCAACAGAAGAAATGAGAGCCGATATGGTCGGCATTTCGCTGGCAGTCAAAGAGGGTGAAGGATATTACATCCCTATCGGTCACAGCGCGGGGAATAACCTGCCACTGAAGAAAGTCGTTGCCGCGCTCGAAGGACCGATGACAGATGCAAAGATCGGAAAAGTCGCGCACAACGCGAAATATGATTACATCGTGCTGGCGCAACATGGATTAATCGTCTCGCCGCTTACCTTCGACACCATGCTCGCCGAATTCATCGTTGACCCATCATCGCGCAATCTCGGTCTGAAAAATCTTGCCTTCGTCAAACTCGGTGAAGAGATGACGCACATCGAAGAATTGATCGGCAAGGGCAAAAAGCAGATCAGCATGGCGGATGTGGCGATCGAGTCCGTTGCACCGTATGCGGTGGCGGATGCCGAAACCACCCTGCGACTCATGCCCCTCGAAGAAAAAGAACTCAAGCGTGTGAACGGCGAAAAACTGCTCGAAGAGATCGACATGCCGCTCACACCGATACTTGCCGACATGGAAATGACAGGCATCTCGCTCGACCTTCCATTCTTTGCCGAGATGGATAAGGAATTGACGAAACGACTTTCTCAAATTGAAAAGAAAGTCTACGATTCTGTTGGCAAACCGTTCAACATCAACTCCACGCAACAACTTTCGGATGTGTTGTTCAAAACGCTTGGGCTCGAACCACCCGACAGGGGTAACAAGACCGCCAGCGGACATTACTCCACGGCGGCTGGTGTTTTGGATGAACTGAGCGGCAAACATCCCGTTGTGGATCTGGTACTCGAACACCGTGAACTTTCGAAAATAAAATCCACATACGTGGACGCATTACCCGTAGCCATCAATCCGAAGACAAACCGCGTACACACTTCCTACTCGCAGATCGGTGCGGTGACGGGACGACTCTCCTCCAACAACCCGAATTTGCAGAACATTCCGATTCGCACCGAGACGGGACGCCGGGTCCGCAATGGATTCATCGCGGGCCGGGGCAACTGGCTGCTCTCGGTGGATTACTCACAGATCGAGTTACGCATCGTCGCGCACATGGCTCAGGACGAGGGAATGCTCGCCGCCTTCCGCGCGGACGAGGATATCCACGCCACCACAGCCGCGGCAATTTACAACGTCGGGCTCGATGCGGTGACCAAGGAGATGCGCCGCCACGCGAAGGCGATCAACTTCGGTCTGATTTACGGCATGTCCGCCTTCGGTCTCACGCGGTCAACCGACCTGACATTGGCAGAAGCAGAGAATTTCGTCAAAGCCTACTTCACGAAATTTCCCGGCGTCAAAAAATATCTGGATGGCATTCGCAAACAAGCCGCACAGCAGGGATATGTCGAAACGCTGTTGGGTCGACGACGATATTTCCCCGCATTGCAAGGCAAGACGAATCCGCAAATGAAAGCCCGCGAGGAACGCGAAGCCATCAACGCACCGATTCAGGGAACGGCGGCGGACATCATGAAGATCGCCATGTTGAAGATCCCACCCGCGCTGAAAAAGGCGAAGCTGAATGGAAAGATGCTTCTGCAGGTGCATGATGAACTCGTGCTCGAATGTCCGAAAGACGAACTGGAGAAAACCGCCACGCTCGTCAAGGAGACGATGGCGAAGGCATACGAACTGGATATCCCCCTCTCCACCGAGGCACGATACGGACCGAACTGGGGTGAAATGAAAACGATTTAAAGGCATAGAAACACAAAGGGCACGACGGACTCGAAGGAAATCAGAATGACTTTGGTTTTTTCTTCCAAGCTGGGAATTGCGAAAATCAGTTCACCGGATCGGCCACAACTCCTTCAGGTGGAAAACCTTTGTGCTCTTCTTGCCCTTCGTGGTAATAAAACAGGACGATTGCAGGAGGGGATTAACTCCGCCCCTACGTTATAATTGAAACATGCCCGGCAACGAAGACATCTTCCAAAAAGCAATGAGTGAGGGACATTCCGCCGCGTGGGATCAGGAGTGGAGCAAAGCCGCGTCCGCGTATCGCAAAGCCCTGCAGGAAATGCCCGATCACCCCAAGGCATTGAACAGCCTCGGGTTGGCGTTGTTCCAACTGGGCGAATACGAAGAGGCGCTGCGAACGTACAAACGCGTCGCGCAAATTTCTCCGCAAGACCCGGTACCGATGGAAAAACTCGCTCAACTGCTCGAACGGACCGGTCACCTCAAGGAAGCCATCGACGCGGCAACGCGCGCCGCCGAACTCTTCCTCAACCAGCGCGACGTGGACAAAGCCATCGAGAACTGGGTGCGCGTCACCACCCTCGACCCCGAAAATCTCGTTGCACATTCGCGCCTCGCGCTTGCCCATGAGCGTCTTGGGCACAAACCGCAGGCAGTTTTTGAATACATCAACGTGGCAAGTCTTGTGCAACGCACGGGCAACATGGAAAAGACCAACGAGCTCATCAACCGGGCGTTGCAAATCCTGCCGGAGAGCGCTGAGGGAAAACAGGCACAGACGATTCTCCGTTCGGGACAACTGCTCCCCAAACCCCTGCGCCCCAAAGGCGGGACAGGTCCCATCGCGATGGCGCAGGTCAAGCAGTTGGACAAGCAAAAGCAGGAAGCCGATTCCGGCCTGGACCCAATCGCAGAGGCGCGACAAAAATCCTTGACGCGCCTGGCAGAGATCCTCTTCGAATACTCCAGCGACGACGGCGCGGCTGTACAACAACGGCGCGGATTGCAAGCGCTCATGCGCGGCACCGGTCAACTTTCGATGCAACAATCCGAGCAGACGAAGGTGGTGTTGCATCTCGGTCAGGCGATCGACGCGCAGACGAAGGGCAACGACGCGCAAGCCGCGGAAGAACTCGAACATGCTCTCGAAGCGGGCTTCAATCATCCCGCGTTATTCTTCGACCTCGGGTTGATCCGCTCGAAGATCGACCGGCACGAGTCGGCATTGAGGCAACTTCAGCATGCGGTGAAACACAACGACTTCGCGCTCGGAGCGCGTCTGCTGATGGGGCAGATCAACCAAAAGTTGGGACGACTCGGTCCCGCATCCATCGAATATCTTGAAGCGTTGAAGATCGCCGATACGATGGTGGCACCCTCTGAACAAGCCGACGAGATCCGCCAGATGTACGAACCGTTGATCGAAGCGCAGGCGTCCGTCACCGATGATGCAGTGCTCAAACGCTTGTGCGAAAATATAAACGACATGCTCATGCGAAAGAATTGGCGCGATCACCTGCACAAAGCGCGCGAGGAAATGCAACGATCGAACGAGAGTGACATGCCCATGCCGCTCGCGGAAGTGATCATGCAAGCACAATCAAGCGCGGTGCTGGATGCCATCAATCACGTACATCAACTGGCGCGCGGGGGGCAATTGCGAACTGCCATGGAAGAGGCATACTATGCGCTTGTCTCCGCCCCAACCTACCTGCCGCTTCACACGCTCATGGGTGACCTGCTCGTGCGCGAAAATCACACACAGGAAGCCATCGCAAAATTCATGACGGTTGCGCAAGCATACAGCGTGCGCGGCGAGTCGGCACAATCTGCCAAGATGTTGCGGCGTGTGGTGCAACTTGCGCCCATGGACATGGCAGCCCGCACAAAGCTCATCGACCAGCTCGTCTCGCGCGGACAGGTGGATGATGCCATCCGCGAATACATCGAACTCGCCGACATCTACTATCGTCTCGCGGAACTGGATATGGCGCGCAAGACCTACACCACCGCGTTGCGCGTTGTCCAGCAATTCAACGCCGATCGCACGTGGAATGTTCACATCCTCCAGCGCATGGCTGATATTGACATGCAGCGCCTCGACTGGAAACAAGCCATCCGTGTGTACGAACAGATTCGCACGCTTCGTCCCGACGATGAGGCGGTTCGAAAAAATATTATTGACACCAGTTTCAAACTCGGTCAATCTGCACAGGCGAACGCCGAGATCGAAAGTTATCTGTCTTATTTACAATCGAGCAACCAAGACGCGCAGATGATACCCTTCCTCGAAGACTTGATCACTGACCGCCCTGATGAACCCATTCTCAAGCGCGCGCTGGCGCAGGCGTATCAACAAGCCGGGCGGGTCGAAGATGCCATCAAACAACTCGATTCACTCGCCGATTCGTTGTTGAACACCGGAAGAAAAGAGGAGGCGATGGTGATCGTCAACCAAATCCTCCTGCTCAATCCCCCGAATGCCGAACAATATCGGCAGTTGTTGAGTCAAATACAAACGTAAATCTGATCCCGCCCATTCCATGAGGCGGGATTTTATTTCGCCTCACTCTCGCTTTGGCTTGATTCGGTCTAGTCGGCGTCTCACGCCCCGATGCTATAATACGCTCGTAGCGCAAGACGCTTTGCGTATCTTGCGCTACAGACTCTTTTTCATGGAGGGGCAATCATGCCTCAATCCCAAAACCGGGCTGTGATGAACTGGCTGATCGTCTTCGCCTTCGTTGTGGCATTCCTTATCGTCTTTGGTGGATTCGTCCGACTCACCCGTTCGGGTTTATCGATTACGGAATGGAATCCGATCAGCGGAACGGTTCCTCCTCTCAATGAACCGGCCTGGCGGGAGGAATTTGCAAAATACCAGCAAACACCCGAGTTCAAACAGGTCAATTTCAATATGACCCTCGATGAATACCAATATATCTTTTGGATCGAATGGATTCATCGGTTCATCGCGCGTCTCGCCGGGCTCGTGTATGCCGTTCCTGTTTTTTATTTCCTGTTCAAGAGAACCATCCCATGGCAAGAATTCGGCATTTATTTTTTGATGGGGATGCTCTTCATATCACAGGCATTTGCGGGCTGGGTCATGGTTGCCAGCGGACTTGTGGATCGCCCGTCCGTAAGCCACTTCAATTTGACGATCCACCTCCTGCTCGCATTAATTCTCTTTGGGCTTGCGTTGTGGACTGCGCTGGGACACAAATTCGGTTTCCACGAACCCGGCGCAAAGGTTAGATGGTCCCTTCCAACCAAACTGGCAGTCACATACTTTTCCCTGCTGGTTTTGCAGATCACCTACGGCGGCATGACCGCCGGGTTGAAGGCGGGTCATGTTTCAGATACATGGCCCCTCATGTTCGGCAAACTTATCCCGCCCAACCTATTCAGTTCTTTCATCAACCTGTTCGAGTCGCCAGCAACCATCGTCTTCATCCATCGCTGGATGGCATGGCTGGTACTGATCGCGGCGGTAGTTATGTTTTGGCACGCGCGGAGGCAAAACTATCACGGCGAGATCAAGAACGGGTTGATCCTGTTAGTGGCGGCGGTGGCTTTGCAAATCATTCTTGGCATCCTCACGATACTATCTTTTGTTAACATCGTAATTGCCTTGCTCCACCAAGCCACTGCGATCGTACTATTTGGGCTGGGTGTATTTTTCATCCACCGCTTTCGGGCGCTAGACGAAAAGGAGTTGTGATAATGAAAAAATCATCCCTCGCTATAGTTCTACTCACCACACTCGTGATGGCATCATGCGCAGGCAACAGCGAGTCACAGGATGCAGGCGCGCTCGAATCCGTTCCCACGCAGTACGCCGGGTTGACAAACCCTCTCAGCGCGGACGCGGCAAACGATGGTGCGCTGATCTTCCAGGGATATTGCGAATCCTGCCACGGACCACAAGGTCGCGGCGACGGATATGCCGGTCAGAGCCTTGACCCCAAGCCAAAAGACCTTTCCAAGTTAGAGGCAATCGCTAGCGACGATTATCTGTTCTGGCGGATTGCAGAGGGTAAACCCGGCACATCCATGGTCGCCTGGAGAGGGATTCTTGAAGACGACCAAATCTGGCAGGTGGTTGCTTTTATTCGTACCCTCGAACCTTAATCTCGCGGAATAAAAAAGAGCGACGCTCGTGGCATCGCTCTATTTTATTGTTTCCTGTGACGCGCATATAACGTAAAACCGATCGTGCCGAGCGCCAAACCTGATACCGACGCGCCCCACGAAAAGAAATTCAAAAAGATCGTGGATTCCAACAGGCGGATCACCATCATGAATGGCAGGACAATGCCAGCCAACATAAGGAATACACCGAACGTAAGCAGGAAGCGTGGGTCTCTCATTGCGGCTGATACAACCAGCAAGCCACGAAATGATTCGGCTCGGGCTCGAATTCCAGCGGTTCTTTTTCATCGCACAACCCCGCGATGGCTTTTGCGCAACGCGGGTGGAAGCGGCATCCCTTCGGCGGATTCACCAAGCTCGGCGGCTCACCCGGCGGCACCTCCTTGAACGATTCCGAGTTGCGAAAATCCGGGTCCGATGTGGCGGCGAGTAACGCATGGGTGTAGGGGTGAAGCGGGTTTTCCAGAAGGCGGCGCGTGTCCGCTTTTTCGATCAGATTGCCTGCATACATCACAAATATTCTCGCTGAAAAATATTTCACGGTCGAGAGATCGTGAGTGATGTAGATCACCGAAAGCCCATGCGCCTCCTGTAATGCGTGCATGAGCTTCAGGATCTCGACACGCACGGATGCATCGAGCATCGATACCGGTTCATCGGCAACGATCAATTTTGGTTCGCGCAGCATCGCGCGCGCGATGACGATCCGTTGTTGCTGACCGCCGCTCAACATGTGCGGGAACTTCTCCAGGAAATCCTCCACGGGATGAAGTTTCACCTCGCTCATCACCTTGTGGATGCGCGATAATCTCTCCTCGGCATTCTTTACCCCGCTGATGATCAACGGTTCTTCGAGGATCTTTTGCACATTCATGAAGGGAGGCAACGCGCCGTATGGGTCCTGCTGAACATAACCGATCTTGAAACGGTAGCGGCGCAGACCCTCCCCGCTCAACTCAGATAAATTCTCATCATCGAAAACGATCTCTCCGCTCGTGGGAACGTTCAACCCCAGGATGGTTTTCATCAAACTGGATTTGCCGCATCCACTCTCACCGACGACTGCCACCGTCTCCCCTTCCGCGAGGTCGAAACTGACGCCATCCACCGCCTTGACGTAACCCGCGTGACCGAAACCGAGCCGGCGCAGTTCATACCACACGTGCAAATCATCGATGGAAAGTAAAGGTTGGGGTGCATTGATATCCTGTGTGCTCATGAGTACCTCTCGAAGGTCTGTGATCATCTCTTCTCCTAGGCGTGCAACCAACACTTGACCTTGCGTCCGTTCCTGCCGAAGACGGGAGGTTCCTCATCACATTTCTCGAAGCGATACGGGCACCGCGCCGCGAACCGGCACCCACTGGGCGGGTTGAGCAGACTAGGCGGCTGACCCGTGATGAACATCGGGTCCGATTCGCTTCGCAGGCGCGGCACGCTCGCCATGAGCATTTGCGAATATGGATGAAGCGGCGCGGGGAAGAAATCCCGCGCGTGCCCGGTCTCCACGATCTGACCAGCGTACATGATGGCAACCTCGTCCGCCAGTTCGCTGGAGGTGGCGATATCGTGCGTGATCAGAATGAACGACGTGCCAAGTTCGTGCTTGATCCGTTTCAACACGTTCATGATGTTGGCTTGGGTGAGAAGGTCAAGAGCGGAGGTTGGCTCATCGAGGACGATCAGGCTGGGGCTGGTAACAAGCGCCATCGCCAATGCGATGCGTTGGCGCATACCGCCGCTGAGCTCGAACGGGTATCGATCCACAAAATCCAACGGCACACCTACATGTTGGAACATTTTCCGAACAAGAGCAACAGCCTCAGTCTTGCTTATGCCAAGGTGGATGATCGCGGGTTCGGCAACCTGTTCCCCCACCCGAATGACCGGGTTGAGGGAATTCATCGCCGCTTGCGGCACCATGGAAATACCCACCCAACGCACATTTTGACGGAACTCTTCTTCGTCGAACTTCATTACATCAGCGCCTTGCAAATGCACGCTGCCTTCGTATTTTTCCACATTGCGCGGGAGGAGCCGCAACATGGCTTTGGCAAGCGAACTTTTTCCACATCCCGATTCGCCAAGGATCACGACGGCGCGGTTCGAGTCCAGTTCAAAGTCAACCCCGTCCACTGCTTGTACCGTGCCTGTGCGGGTCTTGAAATGCAGTTTTAAATCTGCGATCTGTAGGAGCTTGGTTTGCATCATGGGCGGTATTATGTCTCCCGAAGTTTGGGGTTGAAAATCCGATCCAACGCAAAACCGAGCATGGCGAACCCCAACCCGGTGACCATGAGCAGAATCGTCGGCTCCAGAATCCAATAGTAGTAGCCGCGGTACAGCGCACCGTTGCGATTGGCATCGTCGATCATCTTGCCCCACGTTGGCAGGACAGGATCGCCCAAGCCGAGTACAGCGAGCGACGCTTCGAGGAACACGAAAGCCGGCACCGCCGAAACCAACCCGGGTATCAACAGCGGAATCATGCGGGGAATCAAGTAAAGGAACACAATGCGTGAACCGCTCGCACCATAGGCGCGCGCCGCTTCGATGTACATGGATTCTTTCACTTGCAGAAAGATCGAACGAAAACTCTTGATGGCACCGGTAAAAATGGAAAGCGCTATGGTGGCACCCAGAATCACCCAGATGCTCCGCGAGTAAAATGTGCCAATCATGATGAGTATGGACAGGAAGGGCAGCACGAGATTGATTTCAGTGATTCGTTGGATCAACGCGTCAACCCAACCTGCGTACCACGTCCCGATTGCCGCAATGAGCATGGTCAAAAACGAGGAACCCACAGAGGCAATCAAGCCAAAGGTCAATGCCACAGGCGCGCCCCACAATAAGGGCACAACCAGATCCCGACGCGCCTGATCGGTGCCAGCCAACCCATAGACCTGCCCGTGAAAGACAAATTCAACATCGATCTTCGAATCGGGTTCGAAGGTCGTGCCAGTGATGAGGAGTTGGTAGGGTCCTTTGATCAGCGAACCAGTTTCAGGGTCCGAAAAGAGCGCGGCAATGATATCCTCTGACTTGAGGCGGAGTTTCAGTTTTTCATCTTGCGAAAAACGATATGCCTGATTCTGGATGACCGCCATGTTGGCTACCCGAATCGTCCGCCCGTCGGGAGTCATCCATTCAATGGAAAGAAAGGGTTGCTTCTCGGCATAACTGGATGTGATATACAGAATCATATCCTGCGGGTAGGTGTCATACGCGAAATCGAACGTGTAGTTGGCGAGCAATGTGGCGGTACCTTCTGCTCCCGGCGTAACTTCGCTTTCGATCCCTCCGTCGCTGGTACTCACCGCGAACGACTCGGCATATTTCTCACGCGAAAAGTAGTTGATCCACGCGGGGGCGGCGAATTTTGGATTTCGGTACCATACATCCTCCCCGCCGCGCCACAAGCGGATGGCTTCGTTGTAAGGAATCTTGATCATGGCGTAGACCGCAAGTACAACGAGCAGGAATACAACCAACGTACCGATGACAGCCGATGGGTAGTAAAGAAGTTGTCGTGTGAAATTTTTCAAGGCGTTCATTTCATTCACCGATCTTCACGCGTGGGTCTACGATCGAGTAGATAAAATCGAGAAGGAAGACGGTCATGGCAAGCAGATAGGCATAGATGATGGTCGAGCCGACGATGATGGGGGTATCATACAAACCGATCGCCTGAAAAAGTGTACGACCCAGCCCGGGCCACAGGAACACGGTCTCCGTGATCGTCGCGCCGGTCCATAGGGTGATGATGAGCAGTGCAAAATTCGTGATGATATTTGGCAGCGTGGGCCGCAGGATGTATTTTCGCTCGATATCGCGGGCGGGCAATCCCTTCGCCTTCGCCATGTCCACATAATCTTCGCTGGAATAGATGAGGAAGAAAGTTCGGTAATTGTAGATGCTGAGGAAAAAGGAACTCAACACCAGCGATAACGTGGGAAGGATCAAGTGTTTTAGCAGGCTCAAGGAATATTCGAACGCATTCGCCGGAGGCGGCGAATCCACCATCCCGCCGAACGGAAGCACCTTCAACAAAGCCGCGAAGATCAGTATCAGGAAGATGCCGTAAAACCACGGCGGTACGGCGGAGGTGGGCGAAAGCGCCACCACAAACTTATCCCAAAAATTCCCGTAACGGCGCGACAGGTTGAGGGCAAGCAGGATGCTCGAGAAAAAAAGAAATAACTGCGAAATACCCATCAACAACAACGTGGCAGGCAGGCGCTCGAGGAGAATCAAGCGGACCTGTTTTGAGCCCGCATCACTGGTCATGTTGAAGGCGCGCCCAAGTTGCAGGGTTAACGCGTTGGAGAGGTAACGGAAATTGCGCACCGCAATGGGCACGTTCAAACCCATACGATCCTCTTCTGCCGCGATCGTATCCTGAATTAGTTTCTGCCGCACTTCAGGTTGCATCAATTGCGCGGAGGGACTGTTGATGATGCCCTGCGTCACACGGTCACGGATCTCGCCTCGCATGATCGTGTCTACGAACCCGCCCATATTTGCAATTACGATCGTTAAATAAATGCCGATGACAACAGTGGCAAACAGGGATAATAACCGGACCAGTACATAGCGCGATACGCGCACAAACGCGCTATCCCGCACCGGTCGTTTTATGACGACATTTTCCGTGGTTGGATGGGTGACTACCGCCATGGCTACCTCACAAAAGGGAAGGGTTGCACAGGAGCGAACTTATGAGCCCGCTCCTGTGCATTGATTTAATCGCGGTGATCCTGAACTATGGAACCGCTACAAAGTCGAACGAGGTGAAGGATGGAATGGCAACCGAGTTGGGCACCACTGCCACTTCGAGTCTTGCTGAACCGGTCGGAAGTTTCGCGGTTTCCTCCGCGCTCAACGTAACCTGATACTGTCCGTCGGCAACGGCTGTTGCATCGCCCACAGAGACCACCGCCCCGGTCGCATCGTACAGGATGTACTTCACACGCACGATGTCAGCCTGCGGATAGGGCGCGTCCTTGAACGTGACGGTTGCATCGAATACCGCTTCTTCGCCCGATTTCACCTGCCCTGGCCCATCCAGGAACGTTGTCGCGAGTTTCGGCTCGCTGAACGCCGCCCAACGGTCGGCAAGATCCGGGAAATCTGCAAAGTGTTTCAGGACGGCGGTCTTCTCAGTCGTAAAGACCTGATCGAGATAGTACGGACCAGTCCCCACCCAGAAGTGACCGTGATCTTCATACCACTTCTTGAGATTGGCATAACGCAGGTCAGCCTCTTCCTTGGTCACGAATTGACCAAGTGTGGGTTCGAACGGAATGTAGGATTCACTAGCCGCTTGATCGAGATATTTATTGAGGATCTCAAGGCTCGGTCCGCCAACCCAGCTAGTGTTTTCAACCTGCAGGTTATCAGCCTTGTCTGAGGTGTAAGCCAGCTCGCCAGCAGCTTCAGCCAAATTCGATACTGCCAGAACTTGCCAGCTGTTCTCGCCGGTCAACCCAAACGCCGACTGGGGCCAGAGCGGCGCAACGTTCAATTCAGCGTCGCCCACGTAGGCGTCGGAATATGATTCGATCGTCAATGGGTCGGTCGAGGTGATACGATAGCCTTTGAAAGCTACAAGTCCGGCATCGATCGAAAGCGCAAGTGATTCATCGTAAATGGCGCTTTCCGGTTTCCCGGGGTCAAAGCCCTGGATCATGTTCATCACAAAATCGCCGACCGATATGGGACTGCCATCGTGCCACTTGACCGTTTCAAACAGATCGTCCGGATAGACCACAACACTCTTCACATTCGCTGTCAGACCATCGGGGAATTTTTCACCCACGGTGATGAAGCGCTGTTCTGTGGCATCCCAATCAACCCACGCGTCTTCAGGAACGTCCACCTGAGGCACGGCGGTAACCGTCAACCAATCCAAATTCTGATTGATAGGCAGGCCTTCTTTATAGACCAGTTCCGCGCTGGCGATACGCTGCGGGTACGCGAGACCCGTGTACGGGTCAGCCATTAATCCACCGCCGCCGCCGATGTTCGATGTGCCCATGGTGGTGGCGCGCATCACGGATGCATCCCATACCCAGTTACTGCCGCCTACTGTATTCCATGGCTGGGTGTAGAGATCGTTCGTACCGACCTTCATCACGCCGCCTTCTTGATCTCTGAAGCGGAGGTTGTAGGGACCCACGTTCGTCGATTCAGGACCGGTGGCAAGGTCAAAGGTCACCTGCACATTCGGGTTAAAAGGCGCATACACCCGTTGGTCAATGACCCACACAAAGAGCGAATCTTCGAGGGAAAGTTCGAGTCCCCGAGCCATCATCGCGTCACGTTCCTCACGGGAGGAGTAATTCCCTTGTGCAAGATCGTCGCCAAGTTGTTGGAATTCAGGGTCGGATACGTTTGATATGAACGGTTCGCTTGCCTGAATACTGGTATTCAAATAGCTCTGTTGAAGGTTGCCGCTCTCATCGCGTAAGGAACCCAAACCGGCGGGGTTATACCCGGCGGTATACATGTGCCACAGACCGTCGGAGGCCGTTGTGCCCAGCCAGATGGGGAAGGCTTCTGAGGAAGTCTTGTATTGGCGGTCAATCGTGAAGCCCAGTGTTTCCAACTGGTTCGAAACGTAATCACCGATCGGCCGGCGTGTGCCATCACCATCAGAGCGGATGAGGAAGATCAGGCTGACCGGCTCGCCGTTAAATTGCCATTTACCATCTGCACCAAGTTCTGCACCCATGGCAGGCATTTCGGCATCGATCACTTCCTTTGCCCGTTCCGGGTTATAGGCATACTTGGTTTCAAGGGCGCGCGCGGTCTCGATCAAATTCGTATATTCCACCAATTGTGTGGTGATGGGTAAAAGTTTCGGCATCGAACCGCCCGCGTAGATCTCCTGGTTCACATAGTTGCGGTCGATCAACCAGTTCAACGCCTCGCGGATCTTGCGGTTCGAGAACGGATTTAGAACCGTCGTGTCAGTGAACACAGCCGGGTTCAAACTAACGCCGTAATAACCACCGAGGGATTGTGTGCTCGACAGATTCGCTTGTTGAATTGCAGGATAGACATCCGATGCAAGGTTGAAGGAATAGAAATCGATCGCACCGGCTTGAAGTTGCGAGATGGCTGAATCGCCGTCCACAACTGAAACATCGATCTCATCCAACCAGCCACCGCGACGTGTGGTGGCTGGAGCCGCCGGTTCCGCCGTAGGTTCAGCGGTCGCAACCGGTTCATCGGTCGCCGCGGCGGGCGGCTCTGTTGGAGCCTGTGTAGCCTGTTGCGGCGCACACGCCGCAAGCACAACGCTCAGGGCAATCAGCAGGCTCAATACATGATACAAACTCTTGTTTTTCATGCTCTTCTCTCCTAAAAAAAGAAAATGGTGTGAATAGATGGGCAGTCATTGAATCTTCGGTTTCCGAGCCACCTCCTTTTGGATATAGCCAGCGAGGCGGAAACCGGCTGCGTAGACCAGTCTCCGCCTCACGCCAACGGGTTGCTTTCTCTTGAGGAGATTCGTGAAAGCAAAGCAGATTCGCGATGCCGCCTGAAACACCAGGTCAAACCTTGGATTCATCAAAACGGCAATCATGCTAATCTGTTGTACATCTTACCCACCCGAGGAAAATCGAACATCCGCCGTGACAAGTATTTCTCACACACCCGATGAATGGTTTGCACTCCCCCTTACGGTACGGCAGACAAGTCTGCCCCGCTGAATATGCGATGGGGAAAAACCCCTCCTCCGAGGGGTATGTAAAGGCTTCCGCGGACTACGAAAATCCGGGCACAAGTTACAGGATAGGTCTATAATTACGCCATGTTTAGTGATTGGATTCGATATTTAGCGCGCGTAGCAGGCATATTCCTCCTGCTCATGCAGACTTCCTGCACTGCGACAGGAACGCCTCAAGCCGCGCTGGAGGCTGATTTCGCCTCGACAAACCGCCCCCTCTCCCCGAACCGGGTATCGCCCGAATCGCTACCTGAGATTTGCAACTGTGTTCTGCGTTTCGACACAATCGGCATCGAGCAGGGACTATCCCAAAGTTCCGTGCGAGTCGTCTTTCAGGATAGTCGCGGCTTTCTCTGGTTCGGCACCGAAGACGGGCTCAATCGCTACGACGGCTATAACTTCAAAGTTTTCAAGCGCGACCCCAGCAATCCTAAAAGCATAAGCGATGGATGGATTACAGCCATAACCGAGGATCAAAACGGCTATATTTGGATCGGCACACGGCTGGGCGGCTTGAATCGCTACAATCCATTTAATGGCGAGTTCACCCAATTTCAACATAGCGACGAAGACCCGACCAGCCTCATTGGAGACCAGGTCACAGCGCTTCTCGTGGATATTGAGAATCGACTTTGGATTGGAACCATGAACGGGCTTGACCGTCTCGACGTCAATACGCTATCCATCCGGCATTATCCTTCGATGGTTGCTCCTGTGGTCACCGACAGTGAATTTCTTGACAACCCAGAGATCGAAACCAGTCCCCAAACACCCTCGAGCCAGGAAAATCAAGAAATCAAATCAGAAAAACTGAGCAGCAGGAGCATCAGCGCGCTCTATCAGGATTCGGCCGGACAAATCTGGGTCGGCACCTACGATGGCGGATTAAATATGCTGGATGAACGCACCGGGTTGTTCACACATTACCAGCCAATCGCAGATAACCCCATGAGCATCAGCAGCAACACCATCACCGCGATCACGGAGGATGCGAACGGAAACTTGTGGGTCGGCACACAAAAGGGATTGAACTTGTTCAACGCAAGGGTCGGTTGGTTCAGGTCGTTCGAGCATAACCCGGGCGATGTGCGAACCATTGCGGACAATTCGATCAATGTCCTTAAAACCGATAGTTCGGGAAATCTCTGGATCGGAACATCGAATGGATTGGATCGCCTGAGCAAAGATCAGAGTTATTTTGTACACTATAAGAACAACCCATCGTTTTCGCGGAGCTTGAGCAGCAACCATATTCTTTCGATCTTCGAAGATCAGGGTGGTGTGCTCTGGTTCGGCACATTTGGTGGAGGTGTGAACCGTTACGACCGGCAGCGCGATAAATTTGCCTATTTTCGGCATGATTCCGAAAATCCGAACAGCTTGAGCGGTAATTTGATTTTCCCCATCGCCGTGGATCATCAGGGATATGCCTGGATCGGAAGCAATGGGCTGAACCGGTTCAACTGGAAGACTGGAGAAAATACGCGCTTTGAAAACGACCCGGAAAACCCGGAGAGCCTCAGTTCGAACCAGGTCAGGTCTATTTTTGAGGACAGTGAAGGAAATTTATGGATAGGAACGAACTACGGGCTGGATCGATTCAACCGCGAACAAAATACGTTCGAACACTTCCGCCGCGATCCCACCAATCCCGAAACCATTGGCTCGAATGTGATCTATTCCATTTTCGAGGATAGCAAAGGACAACTCTGGGTCGGCACCTCTTCCGGTCTCGACCGCTTCAACAAAGCCACCGACACGTTTACCCATTTCCGTCCGTCTGCCAACGAACTGACTTCCCTGAGTGGAGCAAAGCCATCTTCGATCATCGAGGACAACGACGGGTTCCTATGGATCGGCACTTCAGAAAGCGGCTTGAATCGCATGGATCCAAAAACGAACCAATTCACGCGCTATCGCCACGACCCGAAGAATCCTGCCAGCCTGAGCAGCGACTCTGTCATGTCCGTTTATCAGGATACCAAAGGCAGGTTATGGATCGGGACCGCCGGCTCTGGACTGAACCTTTACATTCCAGAAACCGATTCGTTTACCCATTACGTGGAAAAGGACGGGCTTCCCAACGGGTTCATCTACGGCATCCTCGAAGACAGCGAGGGGCGCCTGTGGATGAGCACCAATTTTGGCATCTCTCGATTCGACCCGGACACTGAAACGTTCCGCAATTTCGACGCCGGCGACGGCTTACAAAGCAACGAATTCAACTCCAGCGCGTATGCAAAAGGCATCGAGGGAGAATTCTACTTCGGAGGTGTCAACGGGCTGACCGTCTTCGATCCGCGGGAGATCACCGACAGCCAATATCTACCGCCGGTCGCGTTGACATCGTTGAATAACGAAAACCAACCCATCGCGACCAACTCCAGCGTGGAAACCCTGCGAAGCATCACCATCACATGGCCCCAAAATTCGTTCGAGTTCGAATTCACTGCGCTCAGCTACGACCAGCCGGGCAAGAACCTCTATGCATACACGCTCGATGGTTTCGATACGAACTGGCATTTTATCGGAACCAAACGTGACGGGCGCTACACCAACATTCCCGGCGGAACCTACACCTTGTTATTAAAAGCCGCCAACAGCGACGGTGTGTGGAATGAAACCCCGACCCGCGTATTGGTCACTGTCATCCCACCGTTTTGGCAGACAGCCTGGTTCCGCTTCCTGCTCGGACTTGTGGCTGTGCTTGCCGTGGTGAGCGGTGTTCGCCTGCGCACAAAAACCATACAGGATCGCAACCGTCAATTAGAGCGACTCGTACGCGAACGCACGAGCGCGCTCGAAAAACGCAACCAGGAGATCCAGGCACTTTATCAGGCGGACGAACGCATCCTTCGCAACGTGAGCCTGCAACAGGTTTTTCAAACCCTTGTTGATGTAGCAGTGGATACCCTGAATGCCGACCGCAGCGTTGTCTTCGCATGGGATGAAAAACAAACCAAAGTGATACCACGCGTCAGCCGTGGTTTCTCACCCGAAACGCTCAAGTTGTTGGAATTCACAAAAGGCGAGGGCATCGTGGGCAAAGTCCTCGAAACCGGCGATCCCGCCGTGGTGAGACAGATCGAACTGAACAACCTCCGCGCCGATGTCCGTGAAGCAATCATCGCGGAGGGGATTCGCTCGTTCGTCCACCTCCCCATTGTTGTAGACAACAAGATCGTAGGCGTGTTCAACGTTGGCTTCACCAAACCCAATTTGATCGGTGACGATACCACGCGCCTATTTGCCGCCCTCACCCAGCGCGCCTCGCTTTCGATCGCGAACATGGAACTTTTCGAACAGACCAAGGACCTCGCGGTCATGGAGGAAAGGAACCGCCTCGCCCGCGACCTGCACGACTCAGCAAAACAAAAAGCCTTTGCCGCTCTCGCCCAACTGGGAACTGCCCGCGGTGTTCTAAATGGCAATGGCAACTCAGCCTCCTTGCACTTGATCGAAGCGGAGAACCTCGTCAGCGATGTGATTCAGGAACTCACATTCCTCGTGCAGGAGATCTACCCGATCGCGCTTCAAGAAAAGGGGTTGGGTCCTGCGTTGCGCGATTACATCTATGAATGGGAAAACCGCAACGATACTGCGGTGCAACTCATCCACCGCAATGACCGGCGCCTGTCGCTGGATATGGAGCAGGCGTTATATCGTGTCACACAGGAAGCGCTGGCGAATGTGGCACGTCACAGCCGCGCGCGCCGCGTGGATATCTCCCTGGTGTACAATAGCGACTCCGTGCAGTTATCTCTCTCGGACGACGGGTGTGGGTTCGATGCGAGCACCAAATCATACGGGATGGGCTTGAGGTCGATGCGAGAGCGCGTTAGCAGCATACATGGCACGCTCCAGATCCAGAGCGCGCCCGGGCACGGCACGCGCATCCTGATTCAAGCGCCGATCAAAAATTAGAAGGAGTACGACATGGGTTCAAAACATGATAACCGGATCAGCATCATCATTGTGGATGATCACGAAGTCGTTCGAAACGGTATCCGATCGTACATTGAAACGGTCAAAGATTTCCAAGTGGTTGCTGAGGCGGCTTCAGGTGAGGCGGCACTCAAACTCGTCTCGGATCACATTCCCGATATCGTATTGCTCGATCTCATCATGCCCGGCATGGACGGGGTGGAGACCACCCGGCGCATCAAACAGATCAGCCCGAGAACGCAGGTGGTGGTGCTCACTTCTTATCACGAGGACGCGCACATCTTTCCGGCGTTGAAAGCTGGTGCGATCTCTTATATTTTGAAAGATATGAAAATGGAAAAGCTCGTCGAGGCGTTGCATCGCGCCGCACAAAAAGAGGTGACCCTTCATCCGCTGGTGGCAGCGCGAGTACTTCAAAACATTCGCAACGGGAACGGTGAAGAACAGCCGCTATTCACAGAACTGACCGAACGCGAATTGGATGTGCTCCGCCTGATTGCCAACGGCATGACCAACAGCCAGATCGCGGAGAAACTGGTCATCAGCGAAAATACGGTCAAGGGACATGTGAGCAACATTCTCAGCAAACTGCATCTGGCAGACCGAACGCAAGTTGCAGTGTATGCCTGGCAAAAAGGTCTTGTGAACCGGGAACAGATCGGTCGAAAATGAACCAGGGCAGAAAAAGGACCGCAGAAAAGCAAGTTCTGCGGTCCTTTTTATTTACACTCGCCAATATTCTCCCCCACCGCCCTCACGCTTCATCAATCCAAGTCCAACCAATTCCCGCCGCAAGGTGGCAGTATCTTCATGAAAGCGCGACAGGATTTCATTGACGCGTTTTTCACTGTAGCGTTTTCCAACATCGAATGATTTCACCACATGGCGGAGGATGGCATCGAACTTCTTACGTTGCGATGGCAGTGTCTTCAAACTTCCATCGCGGCGGGAGTAATCCTTGATCACCTTGTTATCGTACGCATCGGCATCCACATCCGCGACGACCGTGGAAAGTTCTTTCTGCGAGAACATGCTCCGCGATTTTTCCTCAAGCATCTTCCGATCCAGTTGGTAGACACTGTAATAACTTTCAGCGCGTGATGTGACCAGTTCCGCCTCAGCCAGCCGTGCAAGATGATGCGAGATGGTCGGCGGCTTCAACTTCAACAGCGCGGCGAGTTCCTCCACGCTGTAGGGTTTTTCAGCCAGCAAACCGATGATCTTCAATCGGTTGGAATCCGCCAGTGCCTTGAAAAAGGTAACAAGCTCCTCGCTCATCGTGACCCCATCTTCAAGCGCCAGTATCTCGAGCCGTCACCTTCGCGCGCCATGAGGTCATGATCCACAAGGTAGCGGCGCAAGGCGGCTGTATCCATGTGAAAGCGGCGCAGGATGGTATTGACCTCTTTCTCGGTGTAGATCGCATCGAAAGCGAACGCATCCACGATGAAATTCAATATGACAAGCAAACGTTTCGTTTCCAGTGGAATTTCTCGGAGCGTTCCATCGGCATTGAGATACGCTTTTAATACCTTTCGGACATTCTCAGGTTTTTCATCGTATTGCGGACGACTGTCTTTCAACTGACCGCGCGCCATAGACTCGACAGCCTTCTCATCCAATTCGTACACTCCATCCGCTTCGCGAATCACACCCACATGAGCAAGAAAGGACAAATGCTGGAATGCATCCCGCACAGGGACGTGCAATTGTTCGGCGATCTCCGCCTGGGTCGCAGGCCCGCGCGCCAATACACCGATCACGCGCAATCGCTCGGCGGACGCCATCGCTTTGACAAAGTCCAGGACTTCAGGTTCGGGGTTCATATTCACACTCTCAATCTAATTCGATGATTATCGAATTAGATTTTAACGAGATTCCACCGGTTGTCAAGTCCGGGAGGACGCAGGCTCGATGCCCGAAAAAGGTTGGCCGATTTGGAATCAGCCATAACTGGGGTTGATTCGGAGTCCTCAGGTATAATTTGCCCGTAAGAGTCGGTCCCAATCCTATTTTTGGAGGTGCCCGTGGATCTCTCGAAGCACGCTTATTTTGAGGGCAAGATCATCCCCTTGTCGGAAGCAAAGGTCAGCATCGCCGCACATGCATTCCTTTATGGCACATCGGTTTTTGGAGGTATGCGGGCTTATTGGAACGAAGAGAAGAAACGTCTCTTCGTTTTTCGTCCCTATGACCATTTTCGCAGGCTGTTACACTCCGCCCGCATGATGGCAATGCAGACGAGTTATGATGAAGAGAGTTTAATTCAGTTGACGCTCGATCTATTACGGACGGACAACTGGAAACAGGACGTCTACTTTCGCCCCACCTTCTACAAAGCGGATCTTGGGATCGGTGTGCGGCTTCACGATGTAGGCGACGATTTTTGTATCTTCGTGATGGCGTATGAAAAATATGTGAAGAACGATTCGAACGCGCATGTCACATTTTCCTCATGGCGGCGCATCGACGATAATGTGATCCCTGCACGCGGCAAGGTGGCGGGCGCATACGCCAACTCGGCGCTGATCAAATCGGATGCGGTGCGCTCTGGATTCGATGAAGCACTGGTGCTCGACCAGAACGGGCATGTTTCGGAAGGCTCGGCAATGAACGTGTTCATGGTGCGCGACGGTGTGCTCGTCACGCCCCCGGTAACGGATAACATTCTAGAAGGTATCACCCGCAAAACAGTGATCGAACTCGCCCGCCGCGAGTTGGGCATCGAAGTCGTCGAACGATCCATCGACCGCACGGAAGTATTTGCCGCGGAGGAAATGTTCTTTACAGGAACCGCCGCCGGTATCACGGGCATCACCAAAGTCGATCATCGCTCCATCGGCAGAGGCGAAATGGGACCCGTAGCAACAAAATTGCGTGTACTGCTCGAAGATGCGGTACGTGCGAGGAACCCGAAATACGAACACTGGAATGTGGCTGTATGAAAAAAACGGCGACCCGATGGGTCGCCGCTTCATTATCTAGAATTAGTGGGGGATTAATTATTCTTTTTAAATCTCACCAGCACAAGATTCTTTGTGCAATCTGAAGAAGTGGGCACAGAGATCTTGTCTGAAAGGGGGATGCCGCTCAGGTCGACCAGTTGAACATATAAAGTAGTGGATGCAATCGGCGCATTGCCCAGTACGAACTCAAAGCCAGATTCACCGTACTCCTTGTTGATGCCGCTCACAGTCTGTTGCTCGATGGTCTTGCCATCCAGCGTTCCGCGCAGGACGACCACCTGCCCAATAATGGAACTGTTATTGGCGTTGACCACAGTGCCGCCAATGCCCGCCCAATTACAGGCAAAGTCCGGGTGGATTAAGGTGCTGTCCACTTGCGATGTGGATGCGCTGAACGGCGCTTTTGGTGTGTTGGTAGGCTTCTGCGTTCGGGTAGGTGTGTAAGCCGGTGTTTCTGTGAAGAAAGGAGTAAAGGACGGACGGGGTGTACTACTGGGAGTCGGTTGAATTGTCGGGCTGGCTGTCCATGTGGCTTCGAGCTGAATCGGAGTGATGGTCGCGGTGGGAGCTTGCGGAAGAAAAATCGACTTGCCCGGAGGCAATACATTCAGACTCGACCCCGGGTCAATGAAGATCAACCCAAAATACAGGACAAGACACCCAGTGGCTAACAACACCAACAGGGATAACATATCCCAGACCTGTATACCGCCGCCGCGGGGTCTTGAAGATTTTCCATCAAAATCAAATTCATCGCTCATCGAAATTGCTCCGCTTGATCCAATCTATTATTGTGGCGCAAGGACAATGCTTGCCTTGCCTCGCTCCTGCTCGACCCATGTTTTCAACGCCAGTTCCTGCAATACAAGTGTTGCATCAGGCGAAAGCGGCCGCGCAGGATCGCGTGCCAGGATTCTCAAAATATGAAATCCGACCTCCGTCGCGATCACATCGCTGTGCTCACCCACTGACAGGTTGAACGCGGCTTCCTCGATCGCGGGCTCCAACAAATATCCTCGCGGCACCCAGCCGAGATTGCCGCGCGTCACAGGGTCTGCATCGAAAGCCAGATCATCGAAATCCGCTCCGCCATTCAACTGGAGAAGAAAACTTCGAGCAATATCTTCATTATAGAGCAAAATCTGTTGAAGGTGGACTTGCTCAGCGGTGGCAGGTACGGATGAAATGATTTTGTCACGCATCCAGGCGGATTCGATCGCACGTTTCAACGCGGACTGGAAAGTTGAGTCGCTGTACCCGTGAGTCGTCTTCCACGCTTCGAGCGCGTCCGCTCCGCCGAGTTGTTCCGCCAGCGAATCGATGCGCGCCTGCAACGCATCATCATCCAACGTGAACCCATCTGCGCGCGCGGCTTGCGCAAGAAGCAATTGTGCGACGAGATCGTCGATCACCGCGCTGGTTGCCGCGGCCGAATCAACCGCATTGCCGAGTTCGGTCTGCGCGGCGGTGTAACGTGCGACCTCCGCGTCGAATTCAGCAAGAGTAACCCCCTCGCCATTGACGGTCAAAGCAAGAGGTTCAGAAGTAGCAGTCGGCGGCGCGGGTGTGAACGTCGCCGAGGGCGTGTCAACAGGTTGAACGGTGGAAACAGAAGCGCACGCAGAGAGTCCGAGTGCGAGGGTAATAAATATCCCGATGAATTTATTGCAGTAAAGACTCATTATCCCCAATTATAAATTAAATATGTAGGGGCGGACCTGCGTGTCCGCCCCTACATTATCGAACGGTTTAATAATCCATTCCACCGGGCGGCATGGCGGGAGCGGGTTTTTCCTTCTCGGGCATGTCGGTGATGAGCACGTCGGTGGTGAGGATCATCGCAGCAATGGACGAGGCATTTTCGAGCGCGCCGCGTACCACTTTCACCGGGTCAATCACGCCGGCTTCGATCATGTCGGTGTATTTGCCGGTGAGTACGTTGTAGCCGATGTTCTTGTTCTTCTTCTCGGCGGCTGTGCGGCGAACGGTGTCAATGATGACCGAACCATCCTGCCCAGCATTGGAGGCGAGCTTGCGAATTGGGGCTTCGAGCGCTTTCTTGACGATGTTGATGCCTACGCGGGTCTCGCTATCCTCGTCGCCGTTTTCTCTGGCAAGTTTATCGAGCTTGGAGGCGGCATTGATCAGAGAAATCTCGCCGCCCGGGACGATACCTTCCTCGACTGCGGCGCGCGCGGCAGAGAGCGCGTCTTCGACGCGGTGCTTCTTTTCTTTCATTTCGGTTTCGGTCGCCGCGCCCACGCGGATGATGGCAACGCCGCCGCTTAATTTCGCAAGGCGTTCCTGCAATTTTTCCTTGTCGTAGTCGCTGGTGCTCTTGTCGATCTCAGAGCGAATTTCCTTGATACGACCTTCGATGTCACTCTTCTTGCCTTTGCCACCGACAATGGTCGTG
>Ga0073934_10004232_pt1 | contig 24365 bp, 30 predicted proteins | sample LarsenN4metaG_FD_76834 | JGI IMG/M metagenome (GOLD analysis project Ga0073934, IMG submission 76834) | Hot spring sediment bacterial and archeal communities from British Columbia, Canada, to study Microbial Dark Matter (Phase II) - Larsen... ... | reverse complement strand
TAAAGCCGATCTCGCCCGCCAGCGACGTAATCTGCTACGTGGAGGAATGGACGGTCGACTCGCTCGACGACTTTGATCAACTCGATCCCTGGGCCACGGAAGACGTCACGTTGGTGCATGTACGGGAACGATGGCGCGGCGACTTCTTTCTGTTATCCGGGGCTTATCATACGGTCTATCAGCATCATCAAGATATCGGCACGTACTGCTCCATCAGCCATCCGTGGCGCATTCGAGAAGTCCTGCAGCTTCATGATCAACGTGCCATGTTGTGGATCGGGTTTCGGCACACCCATTCGTTCATCCGAGTTCGTCTTCAGACTCAAGAGATCATCACACCCGGCGAAACGCGTGGCGATGCCGATCGGACACGCTGGTTGGATGAGCGGCGAGCAGCCTTCCTGGAGGCAATCACCGTTTTGGACTTGCCGATCGAGACTCATGTAGAAAAGAATGTGGTGATCCTCCGACCTTCCGATGCGTCGGCTCCGTTCTTCTGTTCATGGCCCGATGCATTTGGCCCCTGCCAGTTCGAATACAACACGTCCGATGCGTTTGAATTCCTCGTGCCGGCCAGCAAGCTTGCGGAAACGTTCAATCCAGAACCGGCCGGAGTTCGTGCCTATCTCACAGGGTTTTCAGAAGCCGCCTTGGCAGAATTCCAAGGAATCGAACCGGCAGCACGACTCGCCTATCGCTGCTCCGTTCACTGTCCGCTGGATGATCTGCCCGAGGTCCAGAACGCGATTCAGCCGCACGGTCTGTTGTACGCCACGCTGTGTGAATTTCAGACGCAGGCGGTGTTGCCCGACGCTGAGGATGCTGCGGCGATCATCGGCATCGTTGGAGTCGACGGACAGTTCAAGATCGAAGCGCGCCTCAATCAAGCTCCCCTTCACGAAGAGGCGATGATTCCATGGTTGGAACGGCTGATTGGTCACCCTGTCGTGTACGCGCCGTTGCCCGCATTTGTTTGAGAAGGGTGAGACCGACGTGCGAGCGCCTATCGATCCGATCATCGAGCGAATACCTTCCAAGTAGCCTTTCCTGAAATGACTCTTTCATTGATAAAACCCGTCGGGTTTCGCAGAGTAGAAGCATGAGTCCCCTGGCAAAGGTTCAGTCTATTCTGGCCAAACCCTTCATGCCGGCCGTGTTCTTTCTCTCCGGTGTGACCTACGATACGCTGACCCTCACACGGATCGACCGACTGCTGGATAACTTGATTCTGCTGCTCTATCTGGTCTTGCTCGGAGCCCTGATCGTCTTGACGGGACGATTGGGAGTCGAGCCTCCACCTGATCGTATCCAGCTAGCCTCATGTTCCCGCGTTACACGCTGGGTATTGGCGAGCCGTCCCTACTACCCCATGGCGAGTCAGTTTCTACTGGGCGGCCTCTTCAGCGCCTATACCATTTTCTATTCGCGAAGCGCCACGTTCACCGGCACGGCGGTCTTTTTTGCGCTGCTCATTCTGCTCTTGGTGGCCAACGAGTTTTTGCGCGATCGACTCTCCAATCTTCGGTTGCTGATCAGCCTCTACGCCGTGGTGTGTTTCGCGTTCTTCACATTCTTTCTTCCTGTGATGACGGGCTACATGAACGCGACGATCTTTGTGATTGGGGCGATTCTGAGCGTGGCGGTGGTCTTGCGAGTCGCGCAGTTGATCTATCGGAACAATCCGGATCGTTCACAGCGTGAAGCGATTGGGATGACCGTTCCCGCCGCGGCACTGATCGGCACGCTCGTCGGATTCTACTTTCTGAATTTGATCCCCCCGGTGCCGCTGTCGTTGAAGTTCGGCGGGATGTATCATGACATCAAGCGAACCGGCGACGAGTTTGAGCTCTCCTTTGAAAAGCAGTGGTATCAAGTCTGGAAACGTTCAGATACGACCTATCCCTCGAACACGCCGATCTATTGTTTCACCGCGGTCTTTGCACCGGTCGACCTCAACACCACGATCTATCACCATTGGTACTTTCGTCCAAACGACAGCAGACCGTTCATGCATGCAGATAAAATTCCCATCAAGGTCTCGGGTGGGCGCGAGGGTGGCTATCGAGCCTATAGTTTCAAGCAGCGTCTTGATCCAGGCGAATGGCGGGTCGATGTCGAATCCTCAGACGGGCGCATCATCGGGCGTGTCTCGGTCACGGTGGTGGAGCAAGGTGACGCGCATCCGACCCTGGCGACCGTGTCTTATTGACGTCCATTATGGAACGGTTCAATGGTCTCAGGCTCTTGGATGAGCGGGAAGGTGAAGGTGTAATGGCTCGGAAAGGTGACCGCGTTGTTTTTAACATGAAACTCTTTCTCAATAGGGGAGAAGAAGTACCGCTCAATGAAGAACAGGCACAATATCTTCCCGGAGAGTTGATGAGGGTTCAGGATGGGAGATCGCTGATCGATCGGACTGTGACGCTAGGTCGACGCGAGGTGATTGCCGGCGTCGAGCGGGCGCTGATCGGCATGAAAGTCGGCGGTTATCGGAAGGTGCGGATCAGTCCTCACTTGGCTTATCGGGACCAAGGTCTCGCGGATTTTATTCCACCTCGCGCTGTGCTGATTGCAGAGCTTTGGTTGCGGGCGGTATTGGAAGCGAGTACAGTGCAGACCTCATGAGTTCGCGGATACTTTCCCCTTGTCCCTCCAGCCCCAATTGTGTGTCGACTCAGGCCACTGATGAAGGACACGCTATCGCACCGTTTCAGTACAAGAAGTCTCGTGTGGAAGCGAAAGAGGCGTTGAAAGCGGTACTCGCAACATTGCCTCGGGCCAAACTCGTTGAAGAAGACGAGTCCTACCTACATTACGAGTTCACCTCCCTGCTGCTTCGATTCGTCGATGACGTGGAGTTTCTCTTCGATGAAACTACGAAGATGGTTCACTTTCGCTCCGCTTCCCGGACGGGCTACAGCGATCTTGGCGTCAACCGCAAACGTATGGAACAGGTGCGAGCCTTGGTAAGTGGAAAGCTATGAGCTTTTCTGGAATTACTTCGGGATGATCCATCCTCCTGTTATGATGCCGGAAGTAGAGGCATTGGTTATGGGGTTCAAGCGTAAGCACTCGCGTGTCGATATCGGCCGTGTCGGCCGGTTGCAGCGCGGCTCGCTCTCGGCACCGTGCAGGGTGCTTGATGTCAGTGAGTCCGGTGTCCGTCTAGAAAGTCGCTTATTCGTGAAGAAGGGTGATGTGCTCCAACTTGGGATCGAGCTTGAGCGTGGGAGGTCCTTAACCTGCGAGTTGGAAGTCGTTCACGTACGTACGCCTAAATTAGGCGCAAAAATCATTTCCATCAGTCCCGAGAATCGAGAGCGATTGGCTCATATCCTCGACGATCATGTCCAGAGTAGTTTCTCCCGTGGCTAGGTATTGCCGGCTATAAGGCACGGCAAACATCCCTCAGCCACACTACCATCAATGGCACAACGGACGGTACATCTCTTGTTGTTCATCCCGCTGAACAGTCAACAATCGTGCTTAATGGAGGAATGTGGTTACGACGCATTGCCCGGAAGCAGCTTGTCGCTCAAGTGACACCGAATGAGCTGTTGGGCTGTCTGCTATAAAACGCGAAGGGATCGGCATGTGTTAAGGTAAAGAGTAGGTGGCGAAGAGCGGCATTGGATGGCCATGGGACTCTTTCAGTCTACGGTGAGTCGGGTCAGAGATCTGGCACATGCTGTTCGGGAATTGGAGCTCACGCTGTGCGAACCATTTGATGTGCCAAAGGAAGGCCATCCGTATCCGGCCACCAGTCCCTATTCCATCGCCTCACCTCCTTCGATCTCGAATCGAGTGCTGTCACTCTTCAATCGGGTCTTAGGAGGTCCTGGGTCAAGCTATCCTTTACCGTCTTCGTGAAGGCGATCTGGTGACCTTCAAAGGTCCGGCAGGATCTTTTTATCTACGAGAGACCCAACCAAACAGATAGTGTTTGTGGCGACTGGGACGGGAATTGCCCCGTTTCGATCCATGTTACTGACGCAGCTCGAACGGAACAGCGCCCAATCCGTCACGCTTTGTGGGGATTGAGGTACGAACACGATCTGTATTCTTAAGATGAGATTCAGGCTTTGGAGGTATGTCATCCACAGTTTTCCTTCGTGACGACCCTGTCTCGGCCTGGACCTACCCAGTCAGGAATCAAAGGAAGGGTCAGCGATTTGATTCACGAACGAGTTACGTCAGTTCGGGATTTGGCCATCTATCTCTGTGGAATGGTGACATGATCAAAGAGGTCACCGCGACCATTCAAGCCAGAGGGTTATGCCCAATCTATAGAGAGGATACTACTAACAGCGTAACACTCAGGCCTCTCATGGGGGAGGCTATCAAGCAGGTGTCTGAAGTTTCGGTTCCAGCCTCGTAGTGTGTTGAAAAATACACTTTGGGCAAGTGTAGTGAATGAACTGGTTACCTCCGACGAGTCGCTTCCTCATAAGAACCTTGCACCACGTGCAGAGGCGATCAGGAAGTTCGAGCCGGGATATGTCTGGAGCGGATGACATAGGGTGCATTGTTCCTGAGCACTGCGACCTTGTCAACTGATAGAGAATCGCCCGCTCCCACCCCCTGTCCATACAGGATCGTCCAGGGTCTTCTCTCCTGTAAAAGGAGCTTCCTCCCCATCAGGGCCGAAAATATTTCTGTTATTCACGTGTGGGGCGAAGAAATTATGGTATAGTTCACCAATGTTAATTCTTGTGTGCCCAACCCTCTTACAGAAAGGGAACAACCCCCTATGAGTACCTCGGCCAGTTCCGAGTCCACGATCTTACCATCCGATGCCCCTGCGGCTGCTGCCCGGTCTGTCCAAGACATGGTGGGAAGCGGCAAGGCATGGGGGCTCTGCACCGCTGTTGATCTCCACGATTGCAATCCCGAACTTATACGTGATGCCGAATATATCAAGCGCTACGTCGTTGAACTCTGTGAGCTCATCGGCATGAAGCGCTACGGTGAATGCCAGGTTGTCAATTTTGGCGAAGGCCGTGTCGCCGGCTACTCCATGGTGCAGCTGATCTCAACTTCCTTGATCAGCGGCCATTTTGCCAATGAAACCAATCACGCCTACCTCGACATTTTCAGCTGCAAAGGGTATGATCCGACGGTCGTCGAGTCGTTTTCGAAGGAGTTTTTCGGCGCCCGTCGTAGTCTGGCGACCGCCACACTTCGGTACTAAAACTTACGTTCACATGGACCTTGCTTCGGGGGCGTTCGCAGAGCGCCCCCGAATACTTTAACTATCCAGTGGTAGGGGTATCGTCTGGACATGAAAGCCACGACTGTCAAAGATGTGTTTGACTCACTTCCATCAAAACTCGATAGGGATGCAGCTGAGGGTCTTGATGCCGTCTATCAGTTCGACCTCCGAGGAAGCCAAGGCGGTCAGTACCATCTGGTGGTGCAAAACGGGACCTGCGTCGTGAAGGATGGAGCCCATGCCGATCCGCATGTGACCCTATCGATGACTGGAGAAGACTGCATCGGGGTCCTGAATGGACAGCTCAGCGGGATGATGATGGCGATGTCGGGGCGTTTGCAGGTCACCGGAGATATCGGACTGGCCATGCAGCTGAAGTCCTTGTTCCCGAACATTGTCGAGCGTTGACAGAAGCTACTCCGGAACGGAGATCGTGCCGGTGGAGGCTGCTCCCTGATTGGTCGTCTCTTCCTCGAGACTCCTCGGGAAATGTTCCTCTAAAATCAGATACATCGTAGGGACGAGAAACAACGTGAGGAGAGTGGAAACGCTCAACCCTCCGACGACCGCTCTTGCAAGCGGCGCGTTCGTTTCGCCTCCGGTCCCAAGCCCGATCGCCATGGGGAGAAGCCCGAAGACCGTCGCGAGGGAGGTCATAAGAATCGGACGTAGTCTTGTTCGTGCGGCGGTCACGACGGCTCGGTGAAGCGCCTCCCCTCTGCGGCGCAACACGTTGGTGTAATCGACCAGTAAGACCCCGTTCGAGACGACGATGCCTAGCATCATGATGATGCCCATCATCGATGTGGTGGACAACGTCGTATCCGTCAGAAAGAGTATCAGGATCACGCCGGGAAACCCCATCGGGACCGCGAACATGATGATGAACGGATCGATGAGCGACTTAAATTGTGCGGCCATGACCATGTAGACCAACATGAGCGCCAGGATGATCGCGAACTGCAATCCTTGGAAGGTCTCGCGCTGCTGCTGAATCTGCCCTGCCAGCTTGATGCTGAACCCGGCCGGCAGCTGAAGCTTGGAGAACGCCGACTCGAGATCTTCGGCAATCTCCCCAAGTGTTCGAGTCGTAGGATTGGCCGTGATATGGACCACGCCCTGGAAATGCTTCCGATCGACTTTTACAGGCCCCGCATTCAATTTGAGCGACGCGACGTTCTTCAACAAAACCGGTTCACCGGCCTTGGTAGTGAGAAGAATATTTTCCAAATCGGTGAGATCCTTTCGGTGTTCCTCAGCCAGCCAAGCGCTGATGAAGTATTCATTACCGCTCTGCAGGTCCGTATAAATGATCGGGTCGGTTTGGCCGTTTCCGTTCAGAGAAAACAGTACGGCATTAGCTACATCGGTTTCGCTGATGCCGAGCAGAGCTGCTTTCTCTCGATCGACCGTGACGTTGACCTCCGGATAGTTTTCTTCCCGACTCGGCTCAATATCCGCCAAGCCTGGCGTCTGCTCCATGATTCCCTTGACACGAGCGATGACGTCTCTCGCTTTTTCGAAGTCATAGCCATAGATTTCCACGTCCACGGCCTTTTGCGAGCCAAAGCTGGTGACGCGTTTGATGAGACCGCCGGGATCGAAATACATCGACACCCCGGGGAACAGTTTGACGATCTTCGGGCGCACCTCGTTCATGATCTCGACTTGAGTTCTGGTCCGCTTGTCCGGTGGGACTAAGTACACTTGAATGGAAGACGTATGGGGTCCCGTGTTGGGATTGAAGAGCGACGCGCGGCCTTGCGACAGGATGCCTGTACTGGAGACGATCGTTTCCAGTTCAGTCGAGGGAATATTGGCTCGGAGCACCCGTTCGACTTCCGAGACCTGCTGTTCGGTCTTTTCAACTCGTTGGCCGACCGGCGCCCGCAGAACAATCCGGAACTGGCTTTCATCGGAAACCGGCAGAAACTCCGTCCCGATCATCGGAACCAGCGTGAGCGATCCGACAAAGATCAGCAGCACCATGGCAATAAAGATCCGACGATGTCCCAGTACCCACTGCAACGACTCTTCGTAACTTCTATCGAGAGACTCGTATCGGCGACGGCTCCACTCCATCAGTGCGGAAAACCAGCCCGGCATTGTCCGCCGGACTTCTTGTTCAGGTTTGAGGAACTTGTAACAAAGCGTCGGCGTCACCGTGCGGGAGACCAAGAAGGAGGTGAAGAGCGCGATCGCGATCGTAGCGGTCAACGGTATCAGCAACAGCCGCGCGATCCCGACGACGAAGAACATCGGGAGAAAGACCACCACCGTCGTGACGGTCGACGCCAGGATTGGCATCGCGACTTCCCGAGCAGCCTCGAGGATACTGTGCCACCGGCTAGGATTGGCGTTAAGGTGGCGCTGGATGTTTTCCAGCTCCACGATGGAGTCATCAACCAGCCGGCCAATCCCAAGTGCGAGCCCGCCAAGGGTGAAGATGTTAAGAGTTTGGCCGGTAAAATAGAGCACGATAAACGTCACCAGCATGGAGAGTGGAATGGCGACGGAAATGATCACGGTACTCGTGAGGTTGCGCAAGAAGATCAGAATTACGGCTGCGGCCAACAGTGAGCCGTGAACGGCCTGTTCAATCAGATTGTTGATGGATTGACGGATGTAGAGCGATTGATCGAATGAAATGCCCAGTTTTACCCCTTCGGGAATGCCAAACATCTTGGGGAGTGCCGCGCGCAGGGCGTCCACCACTTCCACCGTATTGGCAATCGGTTGCTTATTCACACGGAGAAACACAGATCTGGCACCATCGGCATGGACGATGTTTGTTTGGATATCGGATGAGTCGGTCACGGTCCCGACATCGCGCACGCGAACCGGGTTGCCCTGTTGATTCACCTTCACGATGACATCCTGGATCGGCTCCACCGCTCGAAACTGATTGTTCGTAAACACGTTGTAATCAAGATTGCCGACTTTGATGTCGCCGGAAGGCAGAATCAAATTGGAGGCTTTGACGGATTTCACGACGTCCAGAATGGAGAGTCCACGGGCACTGAGCAACGCCGGATCAAGGTTGATATTGATCTGGCGGATCTTTCCCCCCTCGACGGTTGCCGCTGCTACATTGGCGATCTGCTCAATCTGTGGGGCGATCGTGTTGTAGGCGAGATCATAAAGCGCCCGCTCGTCCAGCTCATCGCTCGATACTGAAACGATCGAAACGGGTATGTTGGAAACGTCGAACTTGACGATGAAGGGCTGCAGAATCCCCGGTGGGAGGCTATTCAAGATCTGGGTGATGCGCTGCATCACCTCCATTTGGCCGACATTGATGTCGGCTCCCCAGTTGAACCAAATCTGCACAGCTCCGAGACCCTGCTTGCTGAACGATTCGACATGTTCGACATTGGAGGCGGAACTGACGGCTTTTTCAATCGGGTAGACGACGCTTTGTTCGATGTCGAGCGGAGGTGCTCCTTTGTAAACGACCCCGACGAAAGCGACCGGAACCTGGATTTGCGGGAAGAGGTCAACCGGCAAACGCTGGAGAGACGTCAGCCCCAATACCACCATCGCAAGGGACAGCATCAGGATGCCGATGCGATTGCGTAATGCGAGCAAAGTCAGCCACATGTGGAAATGGTCAGTAAGGAGTGCCGAGTGCCAAGCGGGAGATCATCCCAGCCATGAGTCCGATTCGTAAGTCAGGTCCTGTTCAACCCTTCGACTCAGCGCTCAAGTCTGGAGGCTGGGGAAGTGGTTGGGTTTGTACGGGTGTGCCGTCGTGGACCAAGTCTTTGCCGGCGACGATGATTTGTTCGTGACCCGCCAAACCTTTGGTGATTTCGACAAGATTGCCGCTACGGGCACCGATCTCGACATTCACTCGCCGGGCTTTCCCTTCGCGGACGACATAGATGTATTGCGTATCTTCCAGTCGACTGACGGCATCAAGGGGAATCTGCAACGCTTGGTGATGGGTTCCCACCATCACCTCGACTCGGGCGAACATCCCCCCTTTTAATCGACGATCTTTATTAGGGAGGTCGATTTCCACTGTCATTGTACGTGTCGCGCGATTCAAGGCCTGGACAATACGTGTGACGGTTCCTTCAAAGACCTGGTCTGGATACGCTTCGGCACGGAGCTCGGCCTTTTGCCCTCTCTTCACCAGCGGAATGTCCCGCTCGACGACTTCGATCAACACGCGGACCGTATTGATGTCGTGCAGACTCATAATGCCTCGCGACATGGTTGAAGTGCTTGCGGTTGCGCTACTGACATAGGCCCCGGTATCGAGATTTCGTTCTGCGATATAGCCTGGAAATGGGGCTCGGATGTACGAATAGGCTAAATTAGTCTCCGCCTGGGCCAGGGCCACCTCCATTTGGTTGACCTGGGCTTGGAGGGATTCTTGTGCTGCTCTGGCTGCGTCGAAGTTGACTTGCGCATTATCCAGGTCTTGCTGTGAGACAAATTGGTCTTTGATGAGGGCCTGCATGCGATCGAACGTCAGCTTGGCGTTGCGCACCACCGCATCCTGTTGCGAGACCTTCGCCTTTGCTGCTGAGAGGTTGGCTTTGGCTTGATTGACGGCATGCTGATAGTCGGTATGATCGATTTCAACGAGTAGCTGATTCGCCCTGACAAAATCGCCCTTATCGACATGCAGTTTGGCGATATATCCATCAACACGAGAAAAGATATTGACGACCTGATTAGGTGAGATGTCCGCCGTGTAACCCAGGCGAATATCGAGATCCTGTCGTAGCGGGGTCACAACGTCCACCGTAATGAGCCGTGTCTTCTTCGTGTCGGCTTTGGCACCCGTGCTCAGGCGAAAGGCGACAAGAGCCGTGATCACAAGGAAGATAACGACCCCAAGGGTTAGAAATGGATATCGGGCAAGTCGACTCATGGTGGTGCCCGTCAGCTACGAGTGCGACTGCCGGACCAGTCCGCCGAGGAAAAGAGAAACATATTCGACCACTGTTGCTTCATGGGACAGGTGCATGGGTAACCCCAAGATATCGTGTAGTAGCCGGTGGTGGAGGATCATGCCAAAGAAGGCTCTGGCGGCAAGCACGGGATCGACCGGACGGAAGGCACCATCCTCGATGCGCTGACGAATATAGCCGGCGAGCAGATCGTGAAAGATTCGATACTGCTGCTGAAAAAACATGTTGGACAGCTCATGTCCTTCCAAGGCACTGAAAAGGAGGAGGCGAAACAATGTCGGATCTGCCCCCTTCCTTATTCGATAGCTGGCAAGCAACGTGAAGAGCCGTTCGTCATCTCGTCTTTTGGTAGCTTCTTCGACGGCTTCTCGCAACCCGGAGTATTGAGCCTTTTCTGCAAGAATTGCGGTGTACAATGCCTGCTTGGTCGGAAAGTGTTTGAAGAGCAGTGCCTCACTGACACCGGCCGCCTTGGCGATTTCTTTCGTGGTCGTTCCGGTAAAGCCGTTTGCGGCAAACAACGATGTTGCAGCACTGATCAGGCTGGCTTGCCGCTCAGGACCTGAGGTTCGTGACGGTTGATGCCGTTGAGGAGAGGATATCCGTGTTCTACCCATGGTGAGTAAGTAATTACTCACTGCAAACTAACACGATGCTTCTGTAGATGACAAGGCGAGATTTAGAACGGCTGAAGTCCGAAAGCATAGAACAGGGACCAAACCTTGGATGTCTAAGGTGACACGATCCTCAGCAACTAACTCTTGGTTGACATTTCCGATCAGCCGGAGTAGTCGACCATCAAACGATTAGACCTGGCCAACCGATTGGGCTCGGAGAAACGACCGCATCAGATCGCCATCACGGCGGCTCACTTCCTTGAATTCAACACCAAATAGCGATCCCACAGTCCAGGCGACCGTCCCTTCCGACACGAACAGGGGTTCCTCATCGTTCGGCAGATACAAAAACAAGGTCAACTCCAAGCCAACGTTCACCGGACAATTTCCACGAATCCCCAACCCACCTTCGGATAGGTCGACAACGCTACCGTCTCCAATGAGAACATCCTCCCCATTGATGCCTGAGTACATAAGGCCAAGGGAGGCACAAGTTCTGCTCATTCTACGGCGCTCGATCGATTGAGATGAGTAACTTGATTCCGATAGTCCCAAATGCTTCATGTGTTTCATCGCTACACCTCCTGGCTGTAGGCCTATTTCGATTTGATTGAGCTTCTCAGTCATAACCGGCCAAGCACCAGTTCATCCAAATCTGGTAGCTTGCGTTGTCAGTCTGAAAAGCGGTTCCTTTAGTTAGAGATTTCGTATGGATGAAGGCTAGCGCTTAGAGTCAGCCTTGCCTTCCCACTGGAGGAGGGGGGAGCGCACAATTCAGAAGGGGGGGGGTGAAGATAGAAGATAAAAGACAGTAAATCAATATGTTATGTAACTGCGTGGAGGAAACTGGCTTCTATACACAGTATGCGAGGTCGAACTCATTCTTAGAAAGAATCCTGGCGATGTAGACGATGCAGAAGGGGAGGAGGTCGGACTACATTAGTCGGAATCGGGTTCGTTGATCACTCACGGTGTTGTGGGAGATGCTTTTCCAAATGAAAGATTGCAGCCGCTTTCGGTGGTCTTGGTTCAGATCCATGAATCGGACAGAAAATTGACAACCTGACACCCACACAACATGCGCCGACTTCAATAAAAGTTGGGGTAACCCATCGGGAAGTGCAATGGTAAGGGTTAATAATGTTCCCCGCGTCACCGGGCGGTCGCTGATGACATGGCACCCAGAAACAGATACGTTTTTTGTGAGGCCTTCGCCTTGGTGAGGCTGCGTCGGAACTTCACCGACATAGCGCACTCGACACGTGACAGCGACACGTTCGGCATAACGGTTATCTAAAGGGGCGTAGGATTTTCGGCCGTTCATCGTTAGTTTGAACATCATAGCTTCATTCGGAATATTCACCTAATCAATTCAGCAATATGGCATGACCGTGAGAGGCGACAAGTGCATCACTTATCAAGAATATTGTGAGTGGAGAGGGGTAGCTACCGTAGGGCGAAAAGAATTACTGTCGAATCTTTGCCCAGGCCTTTTGGTACTCTTCAAAGGAATCGACTTCCATCCATCCCTTAAAAATCGGTACAGCTTGGATGTGATGGCCCTGGTCAATCAGCTCTTGCAGCATATCGGTAAAAGAGGCTTTGGCGAGGCTTGCTGATTCGTGGAACGGGGATGACCGATGTTGTTTCTGGACTCGGTGATAGCACTCGCGAAGGGCCTGAGTGCCTTTCTCCGAGAACATGGCCATACCGATGAATTCCCCGTGCGCCTGTTCGCGCGGAAGTTGCTGGCCGATCTTCACCACCTGGTGCTCGCCTTCCGGCATCACAAATCGGGACAAATAACTTTTGCCGGGTGGGGCGGCCAGTGAGACAAGATCCGGATTGAGATGGGTCGGCTGGGCATTCCGTTGTTCCTGATCAAACCAGGCTAAATCAACAACCAGCGCAATGTCGGCGGGGCTCTTGAGCAACTTTTCAAGAATCGAGGTATCAAAGATGATATCGCCGTACAACACGATGGTTCGCCCTTTTAACTCGTTTTCAGCACAGAAGAGCGAAACGAGCTCGCCGGTCTCCTCGTAACGATCGTTGTCGTAGTAGCGGATGTTAGGGAGCGAGATCGCCTCTTTTTTGTACCCGCGAACCAAAGCAATTTCTTTAATGTCACATTCGTTGAGTGCGCTGATCTGACGGTCGAGGATCGTTTTTCCTTTGATGTCGAGCAAACACTTCGGCTTATCCTCGATCAACGGCAGGAGCTGTTTTTCGAATCCAGCGGCGGCAATAATCGCGGTGATTCGTTCGCTTCCCACCGGCAGGAACTGTTTTTCGTCTTGTTCCATTTGTGGGACACCGACAATGTCATACACTTCGGGGAGGGTGACGATTCGGTCATTCGCAGCTCCTGGGCGCGTGTCCTTCTTAATGAGATCCAGCGTCTCGGTCATCGCACGAATGGCCGCTCGTACCGGTTGATTGGCATAGATGATGATCTTTGCCCCGGCTGCTTCCATTTCCGCCGCAGTGGTCTGGTCGAAAATCGTCGGAACCACGACCAGCGGGACGCGTCCGGACCATAACTTGTACACGGTCTTCAGCTCGTCGAATTTTTTTGATTTCGAATGGATGAGGATTGCATCGGCGCCCGCGTCTGCATAAGCCTCAGCCCGCTTCAGCGCTTCTTCCTGTCCCCATCCTGCGATGAGGGCCTCGGTTCTGGCGATGACCATGAACTCTGGGAAGATTTGAGCCGCTTTTGCCGCTCGAATCTTACCGCAATGCTCTTCAATGGGAATCAATTCCCGTCGGACGCCCGCGTAGAAACTGCAACGCTTCGGATAGACATTGTCTTCAATGCAAATAGCCGCGACGCCGGCCCGTTCACGGTCGTTGACGGTCCGCATGACATTCAGCGCGTTGCCATATCCGGTATCGCAATCAGCGATTACAGGGATACTCACGGCCTCCACGATATTCCGTTCGACGTCGAGCTGCTCGCTTGAGGTGATAAAACTGGCGTCAGGGATACATTTAAGCGAAGCGGAAATGGCGAAGCCGCTTGCCCAAACACCGTCAAAACCGGCGCGTTCGATCAGACGGGCGCTCAGTGCATCGTGCGCCCCGACTATTTTTAAGGCGCCGGGTCTCTTTAATGCAGCTCGGAGTTTTGCGGCGTTGGTCATATTAGGGTCAACATGATGCGAAAGCGTGCGGCGGTTGTCAATGGAAACTTTCGTCCGCGGTAGAACCGCCTGGGAGATGGTCAAAAGGCCGTAGTAGAGGTCTCGTCAGCGAGTTTTTCCGGCAGCGTCCGACTTTCAAAAAATATGATGCCGCGACCGAGCCTGGTTTCGAATCGCAACGTCACTTCCGTATGGAAGCCATGCCACGCATAGACCTTCACCGGGCCGATTGCGATTTGTCCGGGTGTGCGATCGAGTGGACCGTACGTCGACTGAAGGTAGTCCAAGATTCCCTCATGGGTTTCTTTGCCGCTGTAGCGAACTGTCACGCGGCCAAACTTCTTCTCAAACGTTGTAAACCGTATCGAATCGACTGGGGTTGTGCCAAGCAAAGGGGGAAGTCCATTCCGTTCATAAATCTGTACGCGGCCAGAATCCTCAACTTTTGTGAAGCGATCCTCTTCGGACAAGGTTGTTCCCCAGGGAATGTCTTCGAATCCGTTCGGATCGTTTACGATGGGAACGCCAAATGCGGATGGTGATGGGTAAAGGAGACAAAGCAAAACGATCGATGCTCTCGCAACCTGCTCAGAAAGAAACCCATTCATCGAACTACTCGGCAGAATCGGTAATGTGGTCGTTGAACCGTGGTGCGAGCGTGCGACTATCGAAGAAAACAAAGCCACGCTCTGTACCGGCCTGATATGTCAGATTGATTTCGGTGTCGGTCCCGCGCCAGTTGTATTGCTGAGTGAGTCCTCGCGCCATTTGTCCCGGAACGCGATCCAGTCGACCAAAGCGGTTTTCCAAGAAGCCCAACACCTGCCGATGGATATGGTCCCCTTGATACCGAATGATGACGCGCGCGAATTGGTCGTCCACGGAGACATAGAGGACGCTAGTCATCTCGGCTCCAGCGAATGACGGCGGTTCTGTCTTGCGGAGATATTCGACGATATGCGGACCTGCCTGCATTTGTTCCAGGTCCTGGCGCGAAGCTAAGGAGGTTCCCCAAGGAATATCGTGAAATCCCTTCGGGTCATTGATCATGGGAACGGCCCATACTGAGCCGGCACAGATCACGATTGCGATCATCAGAACCAACGGCCAAGTAAGGGATGTTGGTAGGACGGGATTCTTCATCTCTGCAATCAGATCCAGCAACCACTGTATTGGCACTAACGCTACCATGCAAGGGAAGTCAACTCAACCGCCGATCTTTCTTGAGAACCCCGCAGGCCGTATCTTATAATGCGCCGGTTTTCGGCCGGCGTATATCAGGTGTGGATCAATAGTTCAGGGGAACTCCCAGTGATTGAAAGCGACGAGTTCGTGCAAGCCATGCAGGACATGGGGGTCAATTTTTTCACCGGCGTACCGGATTCCATCCTGGGTGGGATCATCGCGGAACTCATGAACCGTCGGCTCTACACCCCCGCGGTTCGAGAGGATGAAGCGGTCGGTATGGCTGCGGGCGCGTATATGGCGGGAAAAACACCCGCCGTGCTCATGCAGAATTCAGGACTTGGTACCTCTCTCAATACGCTCATTTCCCTTAATATGATTTATAGACAACCTTGCATCCTGATTGTTTCATGGCGGGGACAAGGGGGAAAAGATGCGCCTGAACATTTGGTGATGGGAGAAGTCATGCCGCAATTGCTCGATACCGTCAAAATTCCGCATCGTACCTTGACCGAACAAACGGCCATCGAAGATTTCCGGTGGGTGGCCCAGACCTTCATGCAGCAACGGATTCCCGTCGCGTTATTCATTACCAAGGGTGTCGTGAAGGGGTTGCATCCGTGAGGCCCGAGCAAGGCACATTGATCAGCCGAGCGCAGGCCATGGCGGCCTTGCTGGAGTTGCTGACCGATCAGCCTGTCATTATCTGCAACGGGTTTCCCTCGCGCGAGGCACACAAGATCGCGGATCGGTCCACCCATTTTTACATGATCGGTTCCATGGGGAATGCCCCCGCGATTGCACTCGGTGTCGCACTCGCCAAGCCGAATAAACAGGTGATCACCTTTGATGGTGACGGGAATGTCCTAATGGGAATGGGCACACTCGCCACGGTCGGTGCGTTAAAACCGAAAAACTTTATCCACGTCGTACTCGACAACGAAGTGTACGGAACGACCGGAAACCAGCCGACAATCTCCAACATGGTGCCGCTGGAGAAAGTGGCGAAAGCGGCGGGCTACGTGAATGTGGAACGGGTTCTTGATCGCGACGATCTTGTCTACGAGTTCAAGGACATGCTGAAAAAAGACGGGCCCAGCATGTTGCTCATCAAGGTGAACGAATTTGTCGAAGATGCCGGCCGCGTCCTGCTCGACCCGCCGGACATCACCCGTCGGTTCATGAAAGCGATTGAATAGGACTGAGCAACGAGGACTGAGGACTGAAAAGGAAAAGATGCGAATCACGGTAGCGCCGCTCCTCAGTCCTCAGTCCTCAGCCCTCAGCCCTGGAGCTGGCGCATGATTCTTCTGAATCCTGGGCCCGTGAATGTTTCCGAGCGGGTGCGGCAGGCGCTGTTGAAACCCGATATCTGTCATCGAGAGGACGAATTCTCCGAACTGCTTCACCGCATCCAAGGCAAGCTGCTCAAGGCTTTTGTTCCCGGAGCTGAATCGGAATACGTCGCCGTCGTGATGACCGGATCAGGGACGGCCGCCGTGGAAGCCGCCTTGATGTCGTCGCTCCCTCACGGCCGCCGTCTGCTCATCCTCAACAACGGGGTCTATGGTGAACGGATGTCTCAAATCGTGGGTCTCCATCGCCTGGGGGTGAACGAGCTGAAGTATGAATGGACGGTTCGGCCGGACCCTGACAAACTGCTGCTGGCCCTGCGACAGCATCAGGAAGTGCATGCCGTCGGTATGGTGTACCATGAGACCACCACGGGACTCCTCAACCCAGTCCATGAGATCGCCGAGATCGTCGATAATCAGAATCGCGTATTTGTAGTCGATGCCGTCAGTGCGCTGGCGGGCGAAACGATCGATATTGCCTGCTCGCACATCTATATGGTGGCGGGCACGGCGGGAAAGTGTATTCAAGGCTTCCCAGGTGTTTCGTTCGTGCTGGTGCGGAAAGGGTTCGTCGAGAAAATGCGCTCGTACCCGAAACGCTCGTGGTACCTCCATCTGACCCATTACATCGACAACGAGGGGCGAGGCACGATTCCCTTCACGCCCGCGGTGCAGGTCTACTATGCCTTCGACGAAGCACTCAACGAACTCCTTGAAGAAGGCGTGACCAATCGCATCCAACGGTACAAGAAGATGGCGACCCTGATCCGTGAACGAATGGCTAAACTCGGCGTGAAAGCGCTTCTGCCAGCGGACCGGCAATCGAATACCATCACGGCGTATCACCTGCCGGATGGTGTTTCCTACCAAGTGTTGCATGACCGCCTGAAGCAGCAGGGCTATGTCATTTATGCCGGTCAAGGCAACTTGGAAAACAAGGTTTTCCGGGTGGCCAATATGGGAGCATTGTCCGAGGCGCAGTTTGGGGGGTTTCTTGACGCCTTCGAGCACGTGTGCAAATCAGCATGAAGGCGGTCATCCTTGCAGCGGGAGTCGGCAAACGTCTGTGGGAGGTCACCCAATATCGCCCGAAATGTCTCATCGAGATCGGCGGCCGGTCGCTCCTGCGTCGCTACCTCGAGTCGCTGGCTTCCGTCGGCATTCGCCGAGCGGAGATCGTCGTCGGGTACAAGCAGGACATGATTCGTGCGGCGGTCGAGCAGGATTCCTGCGGCGTCAAGGTCACGTTTCTGGTCAACGAACAGTTTCACCGAGGCAGTATTTCCTCGCTGTGGATCGCGCGAACCGCGCTCGACGACGATACCATCGTGATGGACGCCGACGTGCTGTTTCATCCGGAGATCCTCCGGCGTCTGGTGTCGTCGCCCTCTGCGAATGCGCTGTTGATGGACGAGACGGTGAAGCAGACCGGAGAAGAATGCATGGTGGTTGTGGCGGGGGACCGAGTGATCGCACTGACAAAGAATATGCCGGAAGAGTACGACTACGCCGGTGAAGGGGTAGGATTCCTTCGGGTTCGGCACGCCGACACGCCTCGTGTTGTCTCATCGCTCCGTGATCACATCGACAGAGGCTCGTGGGATATGGAATACGAAGACGCGCTGCGACAGTATTTTCAGGACGTGCGGGTCGGTTATGAACGGATCGGGGGGCTGCCCTGGACCGAGATCGATTTTATCCAAGACATAAGGAAAGCTGAATTGGAAGTTTTGCCAAGATTATGAGAAAGTCTTCACTATGGTGGGATGTCGGAGCAAAGGAACCTTTGGTCGCTGAATTGAGCTGCCACTGAGGCCATGAGCATGAGTAAGAGCATCCTGCAAAGGAGAGCCGAAATCCAAGGACTGGCGACGGCGATTCTGCTGCCGTCCGTCGGGGTATTCGGCGGCCCGATCGGGCAGCAGGTCGGCGACGTGGGGCCCCTGACAAGCGTCGTCGGGATCGGGCTCTTTCAGCGCACCGTGCTCACTTTGCAACGGGCGGGGATTCGCCAATTAATCGTCCTATCCGGTTCTGAGGAAGAACAGTTGAAACAGGCGCTCGGCAAAGGGCCGCGCGTCACGATTCCGGTCCGATGGATGCCGATCCGTGAATTTCCTCTCGACGATCCTCGGACATGGGAAGCCTTGGCGGCCGAAGTACATGGCTTTGCGTTGGTTGTGAGCGTCAATAGCGTGTTCTCTCGGGGATTGATCGAACGGTTGCGGCGCGACCTGCAGGACGGTCAAGCCATCGTGGTCTCTCAAACCCCACAGGGGCAGGTCGATCAACTCATGGTGCAGGGCATGCGATCGAAGGCCTCAGCCGGTCGTCCGGTAATCTTCCCACCTCGTTTCGACGATCCGGCCTTGCGTGTCGCCGAGCTGGTGGTCGTGCCGGCAAGTCTCATGAGCAGCGCGAATCAAGGGGCCAGCGAGAAGGGGACTCCTCCGATCCGCCAGTGGCTTGAGCGGGCCGCAGCGGATGGACGAGTGCGAGTCGTCTCGGCGGAAGAGAAGCTGGGTCATTGGTATCAGCCAGTCCGAACCGTGTCGGACATTCAAGCAGCTGAAAGGAAGCTGTTCAATTCGCTCAAGGGGGAATTCGAAGGGTTCGTCGATCGCTATTTCAACCGCAAGGTTTCCCGCTGGTTCACACGTCTGTTTCTTGCGATGGGGCTGTCGCCCAATTCCATCACGGTCCTGGCCGGACTCATCGGTCTGGTTGCGGCGGCCGGGTTTGGGGTAGGCACGTACAGCGCCGGGATCGCGGCGGCCCTCTTGTTTCAATTGGCGGCCGTCATTGATTGCTGCGACGGCGAGGTCGCGCGCTTGACCTTTACCGAGTCGCCCTTTGGCGCCTGGCTCGATATTGTTTTGGACAACATCGTGCATATGGCGATTTTCATGGGCATCGCGGTGGGACTTTATACGACCCACATCGGGCAAGCGGACGACTGGGTTCCTCTCGCGCTCGGCGTCGCCGCCGCGGTGGGTACCGGCCTCTCCTTCATACTTGTCGAAAAGGCGCAAAAAATCAAATCCGTGAGCGGCTGGAGAACCCCGGCCCATGCAGCCTGGGCGGACCTCATGTTGAAAAATGTCGCCAGCCGTGATTTCTCAGCGGCCTTACTGGGCTTTGCTCTGTTCGATCAACTCTATTGGTTCTTGCTCTTTGCGGCAGCCGGTTCCTTGCTGTTTGCCGGTGCCATGGTCTGGGTCATTCGCCCATCTGCCGTCTCGTCTCCTCGGCCATAATGCCGCGTTCACCAGCCGACTAACGTGTTGCGCTATATCCTACTGACCCTTGGCCTCATCGTTCTGAGCCTCCTTGTCTGGCATATCGGGCCCGGCAATATCTATGAAGCCGCGACACGACTCGGTCCTGCAGCCTTGCTCGCCGTCCTCATCCCCTCGGTCATCATGTATTCCGTTGAGGCCTATGGGTGGAAAGTCGTGTTGGGACGAGCCGCCCGAGGAATTCCGTTTTGGCGACTGCTGACGATTCGGACCGCCGGCGAGGTGGTGAACATGACCACTCCGACGGCCTACCTAGGTGGCGAACCGCTGAAGGCCTATCTGCTCAAACGGTACGATGTCCCCATGGCCGAGGGAGCCGCTTCCGTCGTGATTGCGAAGACGACCATGACGATTGCCGAAGTGTTCTATATCCTCACCGGGATCGCCCTTGCTTTTTGGATTCTGGGAGCCGGGACCTCCGCGGGGCAGACGATCACGGCCGCACTGTTGAGCGTGGGACTGCTGGTCTGTTCAATCGCAGGGTTTGTCTTCATCCAGCAGCGTGGGCTCTTTGCATCGATTCTGTCATTGGTCAAGAAACTGGGCTTACGAATCCGGTCGCTGGAGGCTCAGGAGGAGCACCTGCACTCGATCGACCAGACGATTCGGAATTTCTACGGTCACCATCAAAAGGCCTTTTATGCGTCGATGGGGGTGTACTTTTTTGGCTGGATGGCTGAATCGTTGGAAGTGTTCGGGATCATCTATTTACTCGGCGGTTCGGTGACTGTGTTGTCCGCCCTCTCTATCGGGGCGCTCGCGGTGTTTATCAAGGGCGGATCCTTCTTCATCCCCGGCAGTCTGGGTGCCCAAGATGCCGGCAATCTCCTCTTGCTCCAAACGTTCGGCTACAGCGATGTGACGGGGATCACGTTCGCGCTGCTGCGACGGTTCCGCGAGCTCGTGTGGATCGGCATCGGGCTGTTATGTTTGGCGACGGTGGGAAAAGCCAAGATACCGCAGGATCAAGAGGTGGAAAGCACTTCTTGAGCAATGGTCCGAAGCCGTTCGAGCATACGATCCCACACAAAGCCGTGGAGCCGAAAATCCGCCGCCCGCTCCACCTTGTGAAACTGAAGTCCCATTCGATTTCCTTGAATCCATCGGACCTCCGCTTCTTCGACCGGGAGGGACTGTGCCTGATCCGGGAGGATCAGCCGTACGCGGAGTGTGGTCCGACGTGGCGCGGCGCCGGCACACTCGATCGCGCAGCCGAACACAGTGAGGTTCATCACCTTCCCTTCCGCGATCGTTTTCGTATCGGAAAACATCGCAGGGTACTGCGCGGGGAGCGGAACTCGATAATGGTGGCGCTGGTAAGGGCGTGTGGAATCCACGGTGGCTCAGTCTAGTCGGCCTCGCGTGGCAGAATGAATCCCCCTTTCGCGGGGACGAAGCGGAATCCTCGGAGTTGTCCGGTTCCGTTCACGTTGAGGGTCGTGCTGATTCAGGCAGAGTAGTGCTTATTGAGGTGCTCGCGCTGGAATTGCAGAATGTGTCTGATCAGCAGCTCCCGATCCTGACTGGCCATTCCGACGAAGCGCCCATGGAGGCGGTAGGTGTTGAGCGGGTAAGGGATAGGATCGACGCGCAACACCTCGAGGGAGGACTTAAAGAGCACCGCCCCGGGAAGGAGCAGGGTGCAGGAGAGAATCTCATGAGGCTGGTACAGGTGGCTGACCACTAAGCCAATCCCTCCCGCACTCAAGTTGACCGATTTCTCGGTGCACTCGCCCTCTGTGACATCCGCCTCGGGCTGTAGACAAATGGGCAGCGTAACGGTAATGCGATAAAATTCACGGCGGTCTCGCGGAAACGGTGGCGAAGAGGGGGTGTCTGGTGGCATGGTGTGAGGAGTATAGCAAAACGAACGCGCTAATCCATTGATCGGCTGTTGGTAACAGCGTAGAGATGGAACGGTACGGAGAACGAGTTGGCCGATGCAGGTAACTTTGTTGGATCTTCTATGAAGAATTGCTTGTCGAGGTGATAGGTCGGCATTCGGTAACTGAAAATCACACGTGGCCTTCGGAAAACAGCTTTCTGGCCAGTCGACGGATCATCTCACCGCATTTCCGCCGTTTTTCCGGCAGGTCGCCATGTAGCCCATCGGCAGTCTAGCTTTCCTACCTGCGCCATACGCGGCTAGCTTAACGCCGTTCTTGCAGGAAAAACAGCCGGTCCGAATCGTCACTGCACGAATAATCAGGGCTCCATTGGCTCCGGTTGGCTTTACCACGTCGGAATCAGGTGATATGATGGATACACATTGTGGTACCATTGGAGGAGGCGCGGATATGATTAAAAAACTGACCAAGCACGGCAATAGTCTGGCACTTGTGATCGACCGTGGTGTACTCGATCTGCTGGACATTGACGCGGAGACGCCGCTCAACATCAGAACAGACGGCAAATGCCTCATTGTGACGCCGGAACGGGATGCGGCTCGCCAAAAGAAGTTCCGCGCGGCACTGGAGGAGGGTAATCGTCGGTATGGAAAGATGCTGAAAAGGCTGGCCTAGCTCATGGCCGAGCCGCGATTCCTTTCAGTGGAGGATGTTATCGAGATCCACGCCGACCAAATTGAACGGTATGGAGGTAGTCTGGGAGTACGTGATGTCGAACTACTACGGTCTGCGATAGGCATGCCGGAGGCGGGCTTTGGGGGCCAGTATCTTCCTACTGATCTCTTCGAAATGGCTGCAGCGTATCTGTATCACATCGTTCAAAACCATCCGTTCATCGATGGCAACAAGCGAACGGGAACGATGGCTGCATTTGTTTTCTTGAAGCTCAATGGCTTCACGTTGGACACAGATGAATCCACCTTCGAACTCCTTGTCTTGAAGGCTGCTCAGGGAGAGATCGACAAACCGGCCATTGCAGATTTCTTCCGGAAGCATTCCCGCTCGTAATTCAGGCCCTCAGTTCTGCCATCTGCTGCTAGCCACACCCTACTCGCTCTTCAGACAAGACCGTCGGTGATCCGAATCAGGAGGGACATTGATGGGAAAGGGGCAACGAAGGTTACTTCTTCGTATTCATCGCCTAGTGCCAGCGTCGCAGGTGCCTCAGATTAGGCAATTTCGTCTTGCCGTTGAACCAGGTAGTTGCCGAGCACGCTGTACAAATTGTATCCACGAACAATGGGCGATCGGTCAGAAGAAACGGCGAAGCCGACAGCATGTTGTCGATCGGCTTCAAGAGTTCCGCAAACTGTGTGCACAAATACCGTCGGTGTGCGGTCCATTCCCGAACGCATCCGCTTCCGAACTTCCGCTCCTTGTGGCGAATAAGCATCGTTCGTTCGATAAGGGGCCGGGTCGGAATCACGTACGTATCGTTCACCTTGAATCCCGCCATCTCTAGGTCATTCTCGATATAGCGTGAGAGAATCAGCTGTAGCCCATCGAAAGATTAAGGAAAGAGGTTGAGCCGATAACGCCGATCGATATAACGCGCGACTTCCTGTCCGAAATCCGTGGCGTCGCAGATTCCGCACTTCCCATCGACGAGGCAGGGGACCGTATGACCCTTGCTCTTCGTCGCGCTGGTGATCGGACCCCGATCATGAAAGGCGATGTTGTGGAGCCGAAACGGAATGCGATGGCGCGTCAGGATGTGCCTGATGGTGATTCAGAAGGGGGACCAAGGAAATTGGATCAGGGTGAGCATGGAGTTTATATGAAGCAAGAGAAGCGAAATCGCAAGCGCTCATGCAAGCGTCAGTAGCTGTGGGTGCTCATGAAAAATGATATCAGCAAGTTTGGTGGGTTGTCTGAATCTGCTGCCGACGATCTGAATCAGTCATTGACGGGTGCTATCACACTGGGTCGATTTTTCGTGCGGATGTACTTATCATCTTGACGAATTCTGAGAAGGGGAAGTGAAGCATGCAGGCTGAAGAACTGCAGAAGCAAATTGTTCGGTGGTTAGAGTACAGGCGAGGCCAGTTCCTTAAAGCTTCCGAACTTTTGGGGATACCACCATCAGTTCAAATTTCTAGGCCAGTCGTCACTGATCTTACAGAAACTGGCTTTACTTCTTCTCAAGAGCCTGTCCAAGTTACGCCTCTAGCTATTCCAGTATATGCCTTCTCACTTCGTGAGAAGGCGGCTCCAAGTAAAGAAGACAGTCAAAACTCACCAGCTGATGCTCTACACAAGGCTTACGGCGATCGATGTAAAGTCTGGACGCCCTTCTCAAAATATAATTTTGGCAGCAATCCACTGGAATTCATAAATGAGATTCTGCTTGGCGGGGTTGCATCAGAATATTTGAGAGCACTCCATTCACTAGAAACTGCTAACAGTTCAGTTGCCGAGTCATTGGGGAAAGACGTTATCCGGTTAATCGAATCCGATACGATCAACTTTGTGACTGCGCTACCGTTGGCGGGGATTAAGTTAGCTGAAGATAGCATTGAATCAAACAATATTAGAGTGCGGAAAATCTCATCCCATGAGTTGGCACGCATTGCAGATTTGTCTGCAGACCACCTATCAGTCTGCTGAAAAACCCCTCGCAACGCGGTGCGTAATATGCTTCTCTGTTGCTCTGAAGCACGGAGGGCCGATTATGCGTGGAACATTTAGAGATCAGGGACGATTATTTTCGTATATCTCG
>Ga0073934_10004231_pt1 | contig 24367 bp, 22 predicted proteins | sample LarsenN4metaG_FD_76834 | JGI IMG/M metagenome (GOLD analysis project Ga0073934, IMG submission 76834) | Hot spring sediment bacterial and archeal communities from British Columbia, Canada, to study Microbial Dark Matter (Phase II) - Larsen... ... | reverse complement strand
TCTACTGCCCGAACCCGAATATCGAAGGTCGAGTACCGTCCTTGGCACATGGCCAAGAAAGAACACTATCCCTTAGCTGCCTGTCAAGCCCAACATGTTGCAGATTTTTTCGGACGGGCCATATTTCGCCTGCATCGCTCATGATCGAATCATTGTTACGGAAACCGCTTCCGGCAAACGCGCGGCGACCATGCAGACGCCGCTGGTGTATCTGCCGACCGGCGGCACGCGACAAGGCACCTTCACCGATGCGATTTTCGTTTACGCCTGGACGAACGCGATCCGTTATTCGCCTGACGGCGAACTGCTGGCGGCTTATTCGACGAACCCGTTGCCGCGGCTCATGTGCTGGGACAAGAAGGGCAAGTTGATTCTCGACGCGCCGGTGCCGATGCCGCACATCGTTTCCCATCAGACGACGCTGCAGTGGTTGCCGGACTCGAAGGGGTGGCTGATCAACGGCTACGTGTTCGACCGCGAATCGCGCCGCTTGCTCCTGAGCGTGCGGACGCCATTTGCGACCGAAGTGATGCCGCATTTGCTCGACAAGGACCGCATCGCCGGCACGTTCGGCGAGGGCCGCGATGAGGTGCGTTCGGTCAAGGTCCCCTGGGACAAGTTGATGAGCTCGTTGAAACAGATTTCGGAAAAAGTGCCGGCATACATCGCGCCGTATCAAGCGGTTTCCCTGGATGTCTCAATTGCCGGCGCTCGCGGCGATGCCGATGAAACACAACGCTTCTTGACCTTGGCGTTGACGCAACGATTGGCGCGAGATGGCGTCAAGGTGGCAGCGAACCAGCCGACCACGTTGCGTTTCCGCGTTGCGGAGGAAGCCGGCCAGACGTTGCCGATCTACGAACGTCAATCGCCGTTTGATCGCCGGGGCCGCGATACGGGTCGAACGGTAACCGAGTCGAAAGGCTCGGCCGTGCTCGAACTCGTCAGCGTGGACGAGCGCGAACCGATCTGGCGGGCGACGCTCAAGGCATCATCGGCTCGCAGTTTCACGGAGGAGATCAACGACGCAAGCGTTCGCAAGAGCATGCTCGAACACCTGGTGCGGCAATTGCACGGCCTGGACATGCCGTACTTTGTTCCGAAGTCGAAGGACATCGTCGCCCTGCCGGCGGTGATCGAATGAACGGCCGCATCCATGTTGTTCAAGGCGACATCACGAAGTTGCAGGTGGACGCCATCGTCAATGCCGCCAATGAGTCGCTGCTTGGCGGCGGCGGGGTCGATGGCGCCATTCATCGTGCGGCGGGACCGGAGTTGCTGGAAGCGTGCCGAGCGCTGCACGGGTGCCCGACCGGTTCGGCGAAGATCACCAGTGGCTTCCGCTTGCCGGCCAGGTGGGTGATCCATGCGGTGGGACCCGTCTATCGCGGCGGCCAGCAAGGCGAACCGGCGCTGCTGCGATCGTGCTACGAAACGGCGCTGCAGATTGCCAAAGAAAATGGAGTGCGATCGATCGCGTTTCCAACGATCTCAACGGGCGCCTACGGCTATCCGAAGGCCGAGGCTTGCAAGATCGCGGTAGATGCAGTGAGCACGTGGCTCGCAAAGAACGACCTGCCGCATGAAGTGACTTTTTGCTGCTTCGGCGATGAGGACCGACGGACCTATGAGCAAAAACTGCAACAGTGAACACGAAGCGCGAGCAAGTGCATCCAAATCGCACTTGCTTGCGCGTCGTGTTCAAGGACTAGAACCGATACACGGCCGCGATACCGGTTTTGGTGGGCATCTTCTCGCTGGGCACGATAATCACTTCACCCCCGTTTCGGAGAACCAATTCGGCGAGATCGTTGGTGATGTCGTTGATGTCGTTTTCGCCGGGTTCTGCAAAGCGAATGGCGCCGGTATCATCGATTCGCCCGGGGATGTCGCGGTCCGCCTCCACGAGCAGCCTGCCGACGCGACCTTCCTTCGCGGCGCGAGCCACGTCGCTGATGTCGGCGCTGCCGAGCTTGCGAGATTCGGCGACGCGGAAGTCGTCCGTGATCGTTGCGAGCCGCTGCTCATAGAGCGGCAGAAGGGCCTGCCAGGCCAGCTCACGAATCTTGTTCGACGGCATGTTCAAAGGGCTTTTTGGTATGCCTGGTTCAACTAGCTGCGAGTTGTGACTGATGCGGCGAAAGGCGGTCTGCAACTCCGCATCGCCGAACAACATTAACGGCAGCCCGCTCGGTTTTGAGCATTTCTCGATGATGATGCGATCGACGGCCCGGAAAAACCGGTCGAGATCGACATCGGCTTCATCCTTTTTTGACCCCTGGCCATGCCCGGCCTGGATGCCGCCGGGCCCTCCTGTCACAGTGATGTGCGGTTCCGTCACTTGGTCGCCCAACAGCGCGGTCATTCTGAGCGTTCCCGGCTCTTCATCGAGAGGATCCAAAACGTATCGGTTGCCCTCCCAGACAAAGGCTTCTTCGCGTGTAAGTGCTAAAATCTGAAATCGATCCGCCGATTGGAGATAGCGCAAAAGAGGTTTGACATGAAAGGTATCCGCGACGACGACCTGTTCTTTGACAGGCCGTTGCAGATGGTACACTTGAAAGACGTTCGGCGAAGCCAGTACGGCAAGCCCGTCGCGTGTGTGCTCCCAAAATCGCAGATTTCCCGCGAGGGCCGTCACTTTTTCCATAACGGGGCGAACCATCGAGGGCAAATAGCGCTGCGACAAAGCGGTTTCCGCGGTTTTGACAAGATTCTTGAACCGAATCGGGTCTTGCTGGTGTTGCGGCCGCTCACGAATCGTCGGTTGATAAAGCGACACGCAGGGCCCCTCCGTCGAACGAAGCAGGGGATCCAGATAGCGAGCAGTTGCATTGCGCATGGCATTCCCTCGATACGCACATCCGGTTGGAACGAAATGGAAGATGAGCAAAGTGCGTGCCGAAGCGAATTGTGCGCTATTTTTGGCCGAGCGTTTGTTGAGTGCGTTTGGCTTCCGTGCTCACGGCGATGTTTTTGCTCTTGGTCAATGCATCGATACGGTCATTGAGACCGGAAAGATCGATATCCGGCCGACGACGATGAAGTTCGTTGACGGCTTGTAATGCACTGATAACCGTGAGCCGGGCTGGGCCCTCGTCGGATACTTCCGTGCCGTCCTTTAGCTTGTGCCGAAAGTTACGAAGTTGTTGTTCCTCGTCGAGTATTTCGCGAAGGATCTCCCAGGCGCGGTCGTCCTTGATGTGATCGCTGCCGCGATGAGCCAATGCGAGAGTAGCGTTGTAACGAACCTCCCAGCCGGCTGGGCTGGGGGGACCCGAAATGGGTTGCTGACCGCCGCCGCGATTGCAGGCCGCCGGCGCAAGCACCAGCAAGAACAGGAGTGGAATATGCCGCTTCGTCATTCTTTTTCTTCGATCGTGATGCGTTCGCCTCTTCCGGTGTCACGCGTCAGTTCCAACAGTGCTTGTTCGGCCAACTTCTTTTCGTCCGCATCGCCCTCCCAAAAGATCAGGGCATGTGCCGCTTGCTCACGGAGAAATATGTCGCGGTCCTCCTTGCTGCAGTGCACGAGTGCCGCAATTACGCCGAGCGGCCGAGCCTGCTCCAGCCATGCGAGAACGGCCTGTGCCCATGATGACCGATCGCCCCGAGCGGCGTCGGCCTCTTCACGAAGCTGCTGGCGGATCGCCGCCTTTTGGTCGTCCGATAGTTTTTGATACCGTTTCTGATTTTCGCCCAGGTTCGCCAACGCCCATACTGCCTGTCGTCGAACCAACGTCCGCAGCAGCAACTCGGAACCTCGACCGTTTCGAGCGACGTCGATTAACAAAGGCGCTCCGACCGGAACGGAGAAATTGCCCAGGCATGCGCTGAGATATTGCACGTAGTTGCGTTGGGCGATCAGCTTCTTCTTGGCTTCGGCATGTTCCTTCGCCGACGTTTCCGGTGAAAGTGCCGCTAGATCGCGCTCGTGGCGTTCGAGTTCTTCGAGTGCCTTTTGAAACAATTCAGCCACGCGAAGCGCAAAGGATACATTCGCCGCCAGTTGATCGTCGCGCTTGAGCACCTGAGCCAGGTCATTGGCTGCCCGCCAGCGAATGTCTTGATTCGCATCTTCGATATTCTTCAAGAACTGTTCCGGCGTTCGCGATCCGCCGGCCAACCAACTGAAACCTAGAAGGATCGTCACTGCGCCGGCGACGATCAGGCCGGGTATGACAAACAGCTGCAAAATATGCCGGCCCGATGGGGCGTGTACCGGCGGCAACCCTTTCAAAGGCTCGGGAGCGGGCGTCGAGGGCGGCGTGGATTCAGCCGACATGAATGGTGAACCGTCGAGACAAAGTAACCGCTGATAACCAATGGTGAGCGGCAATCCTATCGAGTTTTTTAGGCGGCTGCAGGGCCAGGTCAAGCGGGGCGCGCTTGAAGTCAATCAGCACGACTGCTAAGTAAACACGGGGTTTCTAACTGATACAATCGCTGCTATGCCGTTGACGCTCGAACAATATGCGACCTGGCTTGATTCGCGAGGCTTGCCTTGGCCGGCGTCGCCGACCGTCGAACCGGCCAAGGCCAAGCCGCACCTGAAAGAGCTTCCCGGCGTCAAAGCGGTGTTATGGAACATTTACGGCACGTTGATCGCGATTCCCTTCGGTGAGTTGCTTTTCGAGCATCCGCAACAGATCGTCATGGACGTGGCCCTCGACAAGACGATCGACGAATTCAAGATGTGGGGTTCGATGAGCCGCAAACCCGGACAGCCATCCGAGTACATGCGGCATCTGTACGCGCAGGAGTTGCTGCTGCAAAAAGCGAGCACCGGCGGCGAGCGTTTTCCAGAAGTTCTGGCCGAGCGCATTTGGGAAGCATTGATCAAAAAACTCTTTGCTAAAGAATACTCATTCGACGCCGCGTTTTACGGTTCGATCAACGAATACAGCAAAAAGGTCGCCTACTTTTTTCACGCGAGTCTGCAGGGGACCGGTCCTGAACCGGATGCAGCTACCGCGATTCACTTAACGTCGGACCTCGGCAAGGTCCAGGGCCTGTTGGGCGACGCACAGTGTTTCACCATGGTGCAGGTCCAGCGTGTCTTGAAAAGGCAGGACGCCAACTTGAATATCGATACGCTGTTGCCGCAAAGTTTGCGGTTCCTTTCCTGCGACGTGAAGGCGCGCAAGCCGTCAGAAACTTTGTTTCGCCGAGCACTGACGGCGTTGAGCGCAAAGGGAATTCGCCCCGAAGAAGCATTGCATGTCGGCTCTCGCATCGGCCGCGACATCGTTCCGGCCAAAAAACTCGGCATGCGAACCGCGCTGTACACCGGGGACCGGGCAGCGCTCGAGGCGGCGCCGGAGCAGTTGAAAGACCCGGCAACGCGGCCCGACGTGATGTTGACGGAACTCGGACAAATAAATGAAGTGCTCGTTTGAAGGCATTCGTTCCTTTTGCCATTTGAAGTTGGGAGAACCACATGCCTCCGCCCTTAATCCTCGATCCCGCTCAAGTCGATCTCACCCAGGTGGTGGCCGACAAGGAAGAAATCCGCAAGTACAATCTGCAGCGTCATGAGATGGAGATGCTCGATGCAATTGTGCTGTACGACTTGCCGAACAAGATCATCGCGGGCTACAAGGATTTCACGCCAAACGATTTTTGGGTTCGCGGCCATGTGCCCGGCCATCCGCTGGTGCCCGGCGTATTGATGTGCGAAGCGGCGGCGCAGATCACCTCCTATTACATCATGAAGAACAAGGTGTTCAGCACGAATTTTTGCGGGCTCAGCGGCTTCGACGATGTCCGATTTCGCGGCCAGGTCGTGCCTGGCGATCGCCTCGTGCTGATCGGCCGGCTCGTTCGCGAACGCCGCAGCATGGCCGTCGGCGAAGTCCAGGGATTTGTCAATAACAAACCGGTGTTCGAGTGCACCGTCACGGGCATCGGCATCCAAGTCAATCACGGAGGCTGAGCCGTGCGGAAGAAGAAACGGCTCTCGTTGGAGGAACTCGCGCCGTATCTGTTGCCTGACTCGCCGCGTCGCGATCCTACCGCGATTCCTGATCTTATCCGATGGGCTGAACTATTCGGAAATCACAATCCGGTGGAGATCGAAGTCGGCTGCGGAAAAGGACTTTTTTTGATTACTGCCGCCACTGCGTGCCCGAACGTCAATTTTCTCGGCATCGAGATCGTCCGTAAGTACCAGCTTTTCACCGCGACGCGTGTCGCGATTCGCAAACTCGCCAATGTCCGAGTTGCCTGCGCCGATGCGGCAATCCTCCTGCGCGAACGCGTGCCGCACAAGTCCGTTCATGCCATTCATGTCTATTATCCCGACCCCTGGTGGAAGAAACGGCACCACAAGCGCCGGCTTTTCACCGCGAAATTTGTCGAAATCTGCACGAATTGCCTTACGCCCGGCGGCCAGTTGCACATCGCCACCGATGTCGAAGAGTATTTTGAGACGATTCAGTCGCTATGCCGCGACCAAACAGGTTTGCACGAGTTGCCTTCGCCGGCGATCCACGAGGCTCGGCACGATCTTGATTATCTCACAAACTTTGAGCGCAAGGCGCGAAAGCAGGGCCATCCGGTCTTTCGGACCTTGTATGTGAAGAAGCCGACAAATTCGAACAGTGAAGCGAAATAACCACTTTCGTCCTGCTATTCCTTCGGGTACCATTATCGCCGCATTCACGACTCTCAACACGAGGCTGATATGCGACGCTTTCTATCGCTGTTCGCCGTTTTGTTCGCGCTGGCCTCCGTTCGCGCCGACGACGCGAAGATGAACGTCCTTTTCATTGTCTCGGACGACTTGTGCAATCGGCTCGGCTGCTATGGCGACCCGGTCGTGAAGTCGCCGAACATTGACAAACTCGCTGCCAAGGGCGTGCGTTTCGATCGCGCTTATTGTCAGTTCCCGCTGTGCAATCCGAGCCGGACTTCGTTTCTCACCGGCCTGCGCCCAGACACGACGCGCGTCTACGAAAATGCGACGCAATTTCGCAAGAACAAGCCCGACGTGCAAACGTTGCCCCAGACGTTTCGCAAGAATGGCTACTACGTCGCCCGCATCGGCAAACTGTACCATTACGGCGTGCCGGCGCAGATCGGCACCGACGGTCTTGACGATAAGCCGTCCTGGGAACACGTCGTCAATCCGCGCGGCCGTGACAAAGATGATGAGGAAATGATTTTTACGCTCAATCCGAACGCCAAAGGCGCGGCGCGTTTTGGCGGCACACTGTCCTGGCTCGCTGCCGATGGGACCGACGCCGAGCAGACCGACGGCAAGACCGCGGCCGAAATCGTGAAACTTCTCGAAGCAAACAAGGGCCGGCCGTTCTTTATTGCCTGCGGCTTCTTCCGCCCACACACGCCGTATGTGTCGCCCAAGAAGTATTTCGACATGTACCTGGTCAACAACATCAAACTGCCTGAAGTACCGACGGGACACATGGCGGCCGGTCCAGCGCCGGCATTCGCCAGCCAGAAAAAAGAACAGAACATGATGAGTAACGAGCAGCGTCGCCAGGCGATCCAGGCTTATCACGCGGCGACCACATTCATGGACGCGCAACTCGGGATCGTTCTCGCCGGGCTCGAACGTCTAGGCCTGGCCGACAAGACCATCGTGGTGTTTCTTTCGGACCACGGTTATCACTTGGGCGAACATGGTCTGTGGCAGAAGATGAGCTTATTCGAGAATTCCGCCCGCGTACCGCTGGTCATCTATGACCCACGCGCCAAAGGCAACGGCAAGGCCTGTGGTCGCACGGTGGAACTCGTCGATTTGCACCCGACACTGGCGCATCTTTGCGGACTGACGCCCCCGGCTGGCCTCGACGGCCAAAGTCTCGCGCCGCTGGTTGCCGACCCGGCGGCATCGTGGGACAAGGCCGCAATAACGCAGGTGAGCCGTGGTACGCCGACCGCCACTGGCGAAACCACGCCCAAGGGCCAGAAGCCGGTCATGGGCTATTCGATCCGCACCGAACGCTATCGCTACACCGAATGGGACGAAGGTAAACGCGGCGTGCAACTCTACGACTACCAGACCGATCCGAATGAATTGACCAACCTCGCGGATAGCAAGGAACACGCCGCGATCTTGGCGGACTTGCGCGGCGCACTGCGAAAGCGGGTGGCTAGTGCCAAATAGAACGCTCGTTGACGCTCGCGGCTAAACGGCTTGGATGACGCATCACTCCTTCCCTAGCGCTACGCACACTAGTTCCTTGTCGTTGCGCACAAAGGCACACTTCTGCGCGAATGCGGGGGCGCTCCAAACGACTTTGCGGCCGAAGCACGTGTTGGTCGGTTCGAGGATCTTGGCGCGGCTGATTTCGTCGTAACCAGTCGGAGTCATTTTCGCGATGATGAGTTCGCCGAGTTCGTTAAAGAGGAAAAAGCGGTCGTCGTGGCGGACAAGGAAGCTGGTTCCGTGCGCCTTACGTTTGCCGTCGATGTGCTTTTGCGATTCCCAGAGTCGCTTGCCGGTTTTGAGTTCGACAGCGATGATTCCACCCGAACTTCCATCGTTGCCGTAGATGACGTCATCCACGATGATCGGCGTGCTGTTGTCGCAGGCGACTGCCTTGCCGGAGCCGCCGCGCCAGACTTCTTCGGGTTTGTCGCCTGAAAGTTTGAGCACAACCGACTTGGCGGCGAAGCCGGATACGAACAAGTAATCGCCGGAGCGCATCGGCTGAGCGATCGACATCGCGTAATCGGTCTTGAGCGGGACCGACCAATAGTCCTTGCCCGACTCCGGATCGACGCTGGTGACGCCCTCGGCATGGAAAATCAGCACTTGCTTCTTGCCGCCGGCATCGATGAGCGTCGGTGGACAGTAGCCCTGTTCGCTCGCCGACAACGCCTTCCACAGTTCCTTGCCGTTGTCCTTGTCAAAGGCAACCGCGACCGAGCCTTCACCCCCGACGACGCAAAAAACTTTGTCTCCGACGACTAGCGGATGCGCGGTGAAACCCCAGATCGGCGTCTTTGCTTTGTACTCGGCTTTGAAGTCTTTTTTCCAAATGACGTCGCCCTTGGCGGCATCGAGGCAATAGAAGTGCCCCTCAGCGCCCAGCGCATACACTTTTCCGTCCTGAACCGTCGGAGTGCAACGCGGGCCGGCCGGGAACGAAAGCGAATATGCGGTGTCGAATTCCTGCTTCCAGATTTCTTTGCCGGTATCGGCATTGATGCAAAGGACACGTTCCTTGCCCGTGAGCTTGTCGCGGCCGCCCGGATTGTTCGTCACCTTGCCGGTCTCACGCACGTAGTCCATGACGTAGACTTTGCCGCCCGCGACTGCCGGCCCCGAATAACCGGCAGCAATCGGCGCGCGCCATTTCACTTTCGGTCCACTCTCAGGGAACTTCTCGATAATGCCGGTTTCGCGCCAAACGCCGTCGCGGTTCGGCCCCATCCACTGCGGCCAATCGTCGGCCCGCAGAGCGACTGAAGCAAAAACGACCACAAACGCGGCAGGCAATAATCGACGCATGAAGAGTACTCCGATAATTCAAGTCAAGAAAGTCACAAAGAAGTACACAATCCAGACGAATCGCGTCCATTCTTTATTTCAATCGTGCACTTCCTTGATTCTCTTTGTGTCGCATTGTGAACTGCTTATTCATTCAATCCTGTAAACGTACCCCGACCGCTTTCAGCGCCGGTAGTTGCTTTGTTTTCGCGGTTTCTGACAGCGGATTCCCTGCCAGCCAAAGTCGCAGGAAAGGCGCGAAACGCATCGGCCCTTTTGCGTCAGCTTCGGCAGCGGCGACCAGCGGCGCCAAGTCCGTGATCTTGTTGCGCTCCAGCATCAGCATCGACAGGTTCTCCTGGGTCTTGAGCGGCGTAATGTCGGAGATTTCGTTGTCTTGCAGATTCAGTGTCATCAGCCGGTTCACTTTTTCGAGCGGCTTCAAGTCTTTCACCTTGTTTTTGGCAAGATTCAGCGACGACAGTTTGGTTAACCCCGCCAGCGGCGCCAGGTCGGTGATCTGGTTTTGTGCGATGTACAGCGAAGCCATCGCAGTAAGGTTCTTTAACGCCGTGATGCTAGTGATCTTGTTTCGTTCCATTTCGATGTGCTGCAGTTTCGTCAAGCCCGCCAACGGCGAGAGGTCGCTGATGTGGTTGCCGTTCAGATAAAGCGCTTGAATATTGACCAGACCCTTGAGTGGAGTGATATCGGTAATCGCGTTGTCATCCAGCTTCAATTGCGCGAGATTGGTGCACTTTTCGAGTCCGGTCAGGTCTTTGATTTCCTTCTTGTTGGCGTCAAGGAAGAAGACGTTTTTCAGAGTTTCATCATTGAGATCGGCTTTCGCATCGACCTTGAGCTCGGCACGAATCGCGGCTTCGAGCTTGGGATCCTTAAACGGCGAGGCGGCAACTAACGGCATCGCGGCGATCAAAGTAGCCGCCACGAGACAGGTGAAGTTGCGAAACATGCGAGTTACCTCCAGCGAGTAGATCGGCAGGACGGCTATTCTAGATGCAACCAGCCGTGAGGGCAAAACGAAAGCGGGTCCGCAAGAACTCGAATTGCCAAGTCGGCACGGCTCGGATGTACAATAGTGTTAACCGCGAGTGTCATAGCCATGTCCGATCATGACACATTTCTGGCTTCCATTTGCGCCAATCCGGATGATGATGCGCCGAGGTTAATATACGCGGACTGGCTGGAAGAGCAGGGAGACAGTACGCGAGCGGAGTTCATTCGTCTACAGATCGAACACGCCCATTTGACGAGCGACTCGAATCGCCGCGAGTGGATCGAGTCTCGGCTCAAAAAGCTCGAACGCGCGTTTCGAAAACAGTGGGCCGAACCGCTCAAGGGAATGGCCGACTCGTGCGAGTTCTTCCGCGGATTCGTCATGTCGGTGACGATGCCGGCAGAGCGTTTCCCAATCTGTGCCGAGGCGCTCTTTCGTCTCTCCCCGGTTCGAAGCATCACATTCAAGAGTCCGGTTGGGTTCATGCATCGCGTTGCCAACTGCCCCTTTTTGGAGCGGTTATCCGTTGTGAAGTTTCTTAGCTTCTATAACGTCGCGGTCGAAGCGATTTCCAGCGGCGACCCGTTTTCGCCGATGGCGACAACCATCGGCGTGCCGGACGACCGCATCGGCGACATCGATTTGCACGCTCTGATCACATCGCCATTCGCCACGAGGCTGACCTGGCTGTACCTCGACGGCGGCAACATCTCGACCGACGGTCTCCAGTTGCTTCTCCGTTCGCCGATTGCATCGCAGTTGACGTTGCTCAACCTGCACGGCAACCGCATCGGTGACGAGGGCGTGCGAATGATCGCGGAATGCGAGACGTTGCAGAATCTTGAACGGCTGGACGTTTCGAACGTCGGCGCGGGCATGACGCTTGGCGAATTGTTCCTGCGGACGCTAAACTATCTGCGCCGCAGCCGCACTGAATCGACCGAACCATCGCCCGTTCAGCTTCTCGCAGCGTCGAAGAATCTACCGAAACTCCAAATGGTCAATTTTCGCGGCAACCGCCTTTTCGACGCCGACCGCCGGGCACTGCGAGCGCGATTCGGTACGGGTGCGATCATTTGAACCTGCCGACGCTCACGCCGCTCTTATACCGATAGAATGGCGAAGTCTCGTTCGCCGGCGCGGCGTTGCGCTCGCCGATGTGGGAAAGGATCACAGCGAAAATGGCTGACCGACCGAAGTTTTTCCAGACGACCGCGATCGATTACCCCAACAGCAGGCCGCATATTGGCACCGCGTTCGAAAAGATCGGCGCCGACGTGCAGGCACGGTATCGCCGGATGCAAGGGTACGACGTGTTCTTTCTCATGGGCAATGACGAGAACACCCTGAAGGTCGCCAAAAAAGCCGCCGAAGTCGGCATGGACGTGCAAGCCTATTGCAACGACATGGCCCGGCAGTTCCGCGAAGTTTGGGATGCGCTCGACATCCGCTACGACGCCTTTGTCCAGACCAGCGAACCCCGGCACCATCATTGTGCGCGTACCTTTATCCAGAAGGTGTACGACAACGGATTCATTCGCAAGGACAAGTTTGAAGGCTGGTATTGCAACGGTTGCGAGGCCTTCAAGACTGAGCAAGAGATCAAGGACGCCGGGGGCGTCTGTCCGAACCACAAAACGCCGCCGGTTCGCCGCAGCGAGCCCTGCTACTTTTTCGAACAATCAAAGTTTCGCGACCGACTGCTAAATCTGTATGAGGAAAACCCCGACTTCATTCAGCCAGAAAGCCGACGAAACGAAATGATCGCTCTGCTCAAAGATGGACTCAATGACCTGAACATTACTCGCACCGGCGAGCAATGGGGCATTCGCGTGCCGTGGGATGAGGAGTTTACCATCTATGTTTGGTTCGATGCTCTTTTGACGTACATCACCGGCATTGGCTACGGCGCTGACGAAACGCAGTTTCGCAAATGGTGGCCGTGCGACATGCACTTCATCGGTAAGGACATTACGCGCTTTCATTGCGCCACGTGGCCAGCGATGTTGCTAGCCGCCGGCATCGAGCCGCCGAAACAGGTTTTTGGCCATGGCTTCGTTTACGTAAAGAACGAAGAGACGGGCTCCGTCGAAAAAATCAGCAAATCGCTCGGCAACGTCGTCGAGCCCATGGAGATCATCACGAAGTTTTCCAGCGACGCGTTCCGCTATTACTTCATGCGCGAATGTCCGTTCCCCGGCGACGGTGAATTCAGCTGGTCGCGATTTGCGGAGGTGTACAATGCGGACCTCGCGAACAACCTGGGCAACTTGTTCAGCCGAGTCGTGACCCTGGTGACGAAAAACTACGAGGGAAAACTCACCGGCTCGGGGGGCAACTTGCCGCATGTGCTTGGTGCAGACCGAGCCGGCGCCATCGAACAAATTCGTGCCCACGTCGAAAGTTGCCAGTACAACCAGGCGCTCGAAAAGCTCTGGCGGCAGGTGCTTGACCCGGCCAACCAGCATGCCGACCAGCAAGCGCCGTGGAAGCTGGTCAAGACGGACAAGGAAGCAGCGGCGAAGGTGCTGTTCAATCTCGTGGAACCGCTGCGGGTCGCGAGTATCGTGCTCAAGCCGTTTTTACCACGTTCGGCCGAGACGATTTACCGTAGCTTTAATTTCGCCAAGCCGTGGGAAGAGGTGCGTTACGAAGACGCATCGGCTCCGGCAATACAGTCCGATGATTTGCGCATCCTGGCCCAACTGGAAGGCGGCAAGGTGAAACCGTTGTTTCCTCGCATTGGATGAACCAACATGCGTCGCACTTTTCGCGTATTTGTCCTGTTGGTTGTCCTTGTCCCGTCCTCGCTTGCCGCAGCGGAGCCGCCGCGCTTTCAGATGATCCCGGCCGAAGGCGAGGCCGCCAAGTATTGGCCGCGCTGGCGTGGGCCTACGGGACAGGGCGTCGCGGCCGACGGTGATTATCCGGATCGCTGGTCGAGTACGGAAAATGTTCTTTGGAAAGTCGAAATTCCGGGCTCCGGGTTATCATCGCCGATTGTTTTTCGCGATTCGCTTTTCCTGACTGCGGCGCTCGGTAATGGCGCCGAACGCTTGTTGCTTTGTTTCGACCGGGCAACCGGCAAACTACGTTGGCAGGCGAAGTCGCCAGGCTCCGTGCCCGAAAAGCCAGGGTTCAAGAACGGCCATGCGACAAGCACGCCCTGCACCGATGGCGAGAGGATTTATGTCTACTTCGGCTCACAGGGATTAGTGTGCTATGACTTCGATGGCAAACGGGTCTGGCATCAGGATTTTGGCCTGATCCAGACGCGGCACGGACCCGGCGGATCCGTACTCTTGTATCGCGATCGCGTGATCATCTATCAGGAACGTAACAACGGCTCATTCGTCGCGGCGTTCGACACGAAGACTGGAAAGCAAATCTGGAGGACGCCGCGTAAGGAGACTGTCGGCTGGGGCACTCCGGTCGCCGTGCGGGCCGGCAATCGCGACGAGATTATCGTCAGCAGCGAATACTGCGTGTACGGCTACGATCCGGAAACAGGCAAACAGTTATGGCGATGCGAAGGCAGCACGGACGAAGTGACGCCGACGCCCGTGGTCGGTCATGGATTCTTGATCTGCTCATCGGGCCGGCAAGGTCCGACGCTGGCGATTCGCGCGGGCGGCAATGGCGACGTGACCGACACGCACGTAGCCTGGCGAGCGCTGAAAGGCTCGCCGTTCATTCCGTCGCCGGTGCTTTTGGGCGAGTATTTGTATCTGGTCAATGACATGCTCAGCGTTGCCACATGCTACGACGCTCGGAACGGCCGCTTGCAATGGCAGGAACGCGTCGGCAAGGCCGCCAAGGAAGGCTTTTCCGCGTCGCCGGTCGCGGTCAATGGGAAAGTGTTCTTCACCAACGATGAAGGCGAGACCTATGTGATCAAAGCTGGAGCCGCCTTCGAGCTGTTGCGCGTGAACCGCCTCGGCGAAAAAGTGTTATCGTCACCGGCGCTCGTCGAAGGGAAATGGTACATCCGCGGGCAAAAGCATCTCTACTGCGTTGGCAAGCAATAAAGGCAAACGGGAGGCCGGAACCGAGAACGGAGAATTGACAATTTCCGGAGGATTTGTTTACGTTTTTCCGATCTCGGTTCGCTGTTTTCTCCACTGGTATTCTTGGGCAAACCAAATGTCAGGCGCGAGGAAAAAACAGTGGGCAAGAAGGCAAAATGGATAACTTCGCGAACTCACGCGATCCACGAGCCATCGCCTATTTCCAATATTCGTCCCAGCTTCACGCGCCCTTGCATCAAATAGGCTTGGATGCAGTGAAAGGCGTTGCGACTGTTGGACTTTAGCCAAAAATGGTGATACGTAGATAAACGGCGACTTGACTCGCCTGCCTAGAATGGTCGCGAAAAGATTGCTGGCACGACTTTTGCAAAATGTTGGTCAGGAAGCGAAACTTGTCATCTACCAAGGAGGGCAAATCATGCTTGTCTTGTCACGCCGGATTGGTGAAGAGATTGTCATCTCGGGCAACATTCGCGTCAAGATCGTAGCGATTCAGGGCAATCGCGTGCGACTTGGAATCGTTGCGCCAGAAGAAGTTACGGTGCATCGCGACGAGATCCACCGCCAGCGGATGGAGTTTTTCACGGTTCCGGCCGCACCCGAAGCCGCCGTCAACACCCATTGATCATCGGCTGCGCGATGTGTGCCAGTTTTGATCAGCAAGCTGTGCGGCCTGCGTCAAATTGACACACTGTCCGTCCAGAAAAATGTCGGCCTGCCTCCCATAATTTTCTTCACTGCGGTCCTGATCGGGGGTCGTCCTTGAGTACCAGCCGGGTTGCACCGGCTACCCCCACCGGCAATAGCAGTAAGACGGCTCCCGGGACCACAGTGAACAACGCACCGATGATTCCGTACATGGTAAAGGCGCCAGGATTTCGCCAAACCCACGCGAGGCGCGCGCGCACGCCCAGTCCGCGCAATCCCAGCGGATAATCCAGAAAATCCCACGCGAGCATCCAGGAACCGACCAGGAACTTGAGTGGCACGGTCACAACAGCAGCCGGTGGGAAAATCCAGTTCACAAAAAACAACACGACAATCGCCGTCCCGCCGGTCGCGAGGGCGAATAGAACTGCCTTTAGACTTACCCAGATTGATTGCAAAAATGGATGCTGCGGCGGTGCCGTGCCGGTCAACTTGCGTTGCTGCGCGATGGAGATTCGTTCGAGCGCTGGTCCCGACAGTGGTTGTGCCAGCGTCAGCGCGGCCAGCGCCGCCAGCAGGATGCCTAATGCGCTGAAGAGGATGACGAGTGTCCAATAGCCGATGCCGGCCCATGTACCGCGCGGCGGGGCGATCAGCGAATCGCTCAATTCGACAGCGCCCCAAATGGCAAGAGCCGTGAATCCGGTCCACAAAACCGAAAGTATCATCGCCGGAATCACAGCGAGCGGCCAGACGCGCGGCGTCGTCAAGATAAACGCGGCACCGCCGAAAAACGCCTCGATGGCCGATCCCGGGCCGATCGGCGACGGAAAATGACGTACCGGTTGCATCGAGTCGATCTATGGAGTCGGCGCTTTTCGGAAAATGCAGTTAGGCGAACCCGCGAGTTTTTCCTTCGTATACCTGCGAGATTGAAGAAACTCACTCGCTGCTGGATGGCTGACTTCGACGATCAACGTCGGCTGGTCACGGTCGAGCAGGCCCGTCATGCCGCGGAGTACGGCGAGTTCATGCCCTTCGGCGTCGATTTTGACCAATGCGACACGTTGTGACAGTTGCAATGAGTCCACTGGCATGCACAAGACCTTGAGCAATGAATTCGGTGCGATGTGGGCCAGATAAGACCCGGCTGGCCCCATTGGCACTTCGATGCCGGTTATTTGCGGATGATCCGATGCGGCGGCATTGACCAATGTCACATTCGAATGCCGAAAGAGCCGGGAGTTGTCCGCCAGCAGTCGAAACGTGGCTGGCACGGGCTCGAACGCGACGACGCGGCCTTTTTCGCCTACTAACTGTGACAGCCGCGCCGTGTAATGGCCGACGTTGGCGCCGATATCGATAACCCAGTCTCCGGGCTTGACGAATTGATCCAGCAGATCGAATTCCCTCTCCGAGGTGCGGAATGTGCCGCGCTTTAGTTGCCAGGCGTAATAGTGGCGTTTCAGTTCATGCTTCCAGCCGGCCGGCAGTGACTGCGCGATTCGCTTCAGCATTGCGAACATGTGGTGCATCCTTGCGGGGCGAAGAGACAGAGTACGCCAAATGGGGATTCAAGATCAAGGTGAACGTCCAGCGTCAGATGTTTTGTTTTCCGATTGCACCCCAGTCTTTAACCGCAACGGGACAGCCCAGATCGTCCTGGCATATCGACATCAGTTCGCGCAATAACGACAAGGTCGGTGGTACGACGTCCATGCCGGTTTTGCATTCGACGTTAACGCGGATCAAGGGCTCGTTGTTCGAACGGCGAATGTTGAACCACCAATCGGGTTGATACGATCCGTGCACGCCGCGGAAACGATCGCCTTTTTCATTCTCTTTCAAGATCGGGAAAAGCGCATCGATGGTCGGCACTTCGGCTTTGAATGGGAAATACACGCTCACGCCGTCCAGGCCAAACACGTAACATTCGCGCTTGTCTGCCTTTGCCAGGTATCGTTCGGTGAGCCTTCGCACCGCCTCCTGGCTGACCTCGCGGAATTTTTCACTTTTGAGTTCGACGTTGATCTCGCCCGAATGCGGCCATGGTTTTAGCGCCGCGATCACTTCGGACACAGGTTTCTTCGCCCGCCCATGCAGGTATTGCCAGAAGGCCAATAGTGCGATCAGGCCGGAGTCCTGGTAGTAGCTTTCCGGGAAATTGAAATGCGCGGACGATTCGCCTCCGAAAACGGCATGAACCGCTTGCATCGCCGCCTTGACCGTTTCCTGGCCGACTCGGCAGATGTACGGCGTCCCGCTGAATTTTCGAATCGTCTCAACCATGAACCAGGAACAAGTTGCCGCGAAAACAACGGGTTTGCCGTGCGGGAAGGTTCGAGCCGGGTCGTCGAGGATGCTTGCGGTGATCGCCGCCAACAACTGGTCGCCGGTCACGAAAGCGCCTTTTTCGTCGACGAGGAACAGGCGATCGGCATCGCCGTCGAACGCTGCGCCGAACAGGGTTGGAAGCCGTTGCACTTCTGCCTTCAATGCGTTGAGTGCGCCCGGCAGTCCGGGATTGCTTGGGCGGTTTGGGAAACTGCCGTCGATTTCTGTAAAAATGGAGTCGATCTTGGCGGTCGGAATGCGCTTCAAGAGCGGTTTCAAGAACAGGCCGCCAACGCCATTGCCGGTATCGAGTACGATACGGCCGGTAAATTTTGCCGCGTCCGGCGACCAACGGCACGACCAGTCCATGAATTTCGACAAGAGATCGATGGAAGCCGAAGCAGGGTAGGGAGCACATGCCGCCGCCGGTGCATCCACGAGGTCGTCGCGGCGGTCGCGTTCGAACTGCGGCTTAATGTGATCCTTGATCAGCACGGTTTGCACGGCATTCGGAACTCGCCGCGTCATTTTGATGCCGTTGTCTTTTGCCGGATTATGCGAAGCGGTGACCATGGCGCCGGCGGTCGCGTCGTGGAGCCCGGAACCCGCCGCCCATACGACCATGTCGGTCGTGCATAAACCGGCCGGTATCGGCACGCCCCCGGCCGATGCGATCCCTTGCACCAATGCGGAGTAAAGAGCCGGCGAAGATCGCCTGCCGTCGCGGCCAACCACGATCCGAGGCTGACGCGAACCAACGGATTCGAGGTAGTGCACGAAGTATCGACCGGCGAACCAGGCTAGCTCCTCGTTTAGCTCGCGGGGATATTCGCCCCGAAAATCGGCCCCCCGGTCGAATTGTTCTGCATCGAACATGTGTTACTCCGCTGAATTCTTCGCCCGAAGCGCGCGAGGCAACAGTCGTTTCTGCATCTTGCCGGCCGAAAGCCACTCTTGGCATAGCTCTAAACTACTCAAACTGAGCGTTTTCACCCAATTGATGGGCGGCAACGCCTTCCACCCCATACCGGGGTTTTGCCGTGCATCGAATTGCATCGTATTTCTCACTTTTCGCTCGCCTCCGGCTATTCCACGTGTGCTGGTAATCGCCATGGCTCTTGTATGTCTCATCAGAAATCGTGTTCGTTCGTCTTCGAAATGCGAACCTCGGTACGCGAACCGGGCCGTAAAGCTGCACCCGTTACCGCTAAGTTACGGAGCGGCATTTCGTGGGAAATCACCGCTCCCGTCTCTTTTTCACGTGGGAAAGATTGGCCGAGTCGAAAAATCCAAACACGGCATTGCGTCGGTTTGCCCAAGCTGTTACGATTGCCCCGTCTTCCAGCTCAGATGGGCGAGCGGTCCAGGGAAGGACATCATGCGCGTAGCTCTGCTGTCGCATAATGCGCGATATGGCGATGCCATCGGCCGGCAGGTCGCGGCGAAAGCTGCGTTCTTTCGCGACCGCGGCGCCGACGTGCGCGTGTACGTGGAATGCGGTCGGCAACTGCACCCGACGCTCGATCCGTATGCCCTGGTGGTGGATGACGCGACTCCGCTCAACGACATTGCAGCCGACATTCGCGCGTGCGACCTGGCAATTGTCGAATTCGGCCACCATTATCGACTTGCTGAAATACTGCCGCTGCTTGCGGGCGCGCGCGTACGGACGATTTTTGATTACCACGGTGTGACGCCGCCGGAGTTCGCGGCTGGCAATGGAGAAGCGCTTCGTGCCGGACAACGCTGGCGGGCGTTGGCATGGTTCGCCGACGAAATTACCGTACACAGCCGGTTCATGAAACGCGAACTGCAGGAAGCGACAGGCGTGCCGCCGACGCGAATCACCGTAGCGCCGTTATCGATGACGCCGACTGTCGACTCGTTCAGTTCCCCCCGTTTCTTGCAATGTCGAACCGGTCAAGCCGGTGCGGAGTTCGCATTATTCGTTGGCAGGGTAGCGCCGAACAAACGCCTGCCGATTCTGATCGAAGCATTGGCTCGTCTCCGCGAAGAACGGCCGCGGCTGCACGTGGCAATCATTGGCGATGACTCCGGCGCCTATCGCAGCGAGGCTGCACGCTGCATGAGCGTAGCCCGAGAACTCGGCGTGGCGGAGCGAATTCATTTTTTGGGCTCGGTCAGCGATGCCGATCTCGCCGGCGCTTACGCATCTGCCGATCTATTCGTGATGCCTTCGGTACACGAAGGCTTTTGCATGCCGGTCATCGAAGCGATGGAGCATGGTCTGCCGGTGATTGCAAGCCGAGCAACGGCGTTGCCGGAAACGCTCGCCGGAGCCGGCCTGTTGTTCGAGCCCGACGACGCGGTCGATCTGGCCCGGCAGATGCGACGAGCGCTGCAACCGAACGCCGATCCGGCGCCCAGACCCAAGCGCCTCGCAGTCGTCGCCGCTCGATATGGCGTGGATGTGGTGGGAGGGGCGGAACGATCGCTGCAAACCATCGCCCGTTCGCTTGCTGAGAATGGCTGGGAGGTCGAAGTATTTACGACTGGTCCGGCAGACTCATACAGCAACGATCAAGGAATTCGCATCTGGAGTTTTGCCCGGGATCATGTACATCCACCGTCGCTCGCGGAAGCTCAACGCATCGGTCCGACCGGCGTCTGCGACGAGGAAGCGGCCCGCCGCTTTTTTGAACTGGCCCCTGGTTCGCGAAAGCTCATTGGCCAGTTGCAGGATCGCATCGCCGAATTCGCAGCGATCATCACCGGGCCCTATTGCAGCAGACTCGCAGTCCAGGTTGTAGAAGCGTTCCCCCAGAAAACGGTCCTTGTCCCCTGTTTTCACGACGAGCCGTTGGCAAAAACAAAGCTAGTTCGCGACATATTCCGCGAAATCGCCGGGGTACTTTACCATAGTCCGGAGGAGCGCGAACTTGCCCAAATTGAACTCGGCATCAGCCATCCGAATGCGAGCGTAATCGGCACGGCGCTCGAACGAGCGACTTTTTCGAGCGAGCGGACCGCCTCGAATCGGCCGTACTTGCTGTATGCTGGGCGCTTTTGTCGCGAAAAAAATCTACCGTTACTGCTGGATTGGCAACGGCGCTATGAGGCGGACCGGCCCGGGCGCTTCGAATTCCATTTCATCGGCGAAGGAGGTTTTCCGATTCCCGCGACTCTGCCGTGGAACAACCGCGGTTTGCTGAGCGAGAAAGAAAAATCCGCCGCGATTGCCAGTGCGTCGGCGGTTATTCAGCTTTCATGCAATGAGTCGCTTTCGCTTGTCGCACTCGAAGCGTGGCAGCACAGCGTGCCGGTGCTGGCGCATCGCGAGTGTGCGGTCCTGGCCGGCATGATCGAACGCGCCAACGGCGGCGCCTGTGCTGGAACGTACGAGGAGTTTCGCGAACGATTGGACAGTCTGTTCGAGCAACCTGAATTGTGGCGGCAGCTTGGACGGCAGGGGCGCGCCATGGTGCGCGATGAATTCGAATCGACGGAGGCATTTGCCCAACGGATCGATGGTGTTCTGAGTAACATGGCGACTTCGCTTGCCGAGCAAATGCGCCGCCGGGGCCGTGAACGAGCAGGCTGGTTCCAATCCGAAAACTGGGAACGTTTTTTTTCGATGCAGGTGGACCGCATCCTTCATCTGGAACCGCTCGCTATTGAGGAAAAGGCGGTGATTCGACCGCGCGGGGGCCTGACGTCGTTTGTTCTTGAGCCGAATACGCGAAAGGTCAGCGTGGAGATCGAAAACTGCGGTTCTGCGCCGTTGGCGCCGTCTTTACCGGGTGCTCGAGTGGTGTGGACCGTGCTGAGCACACTGGGAGGTGAGGCCGCGACTCCTCCGTCGGCGACGCGGCTGCCGGGTTGGCTTTTGCCGGGGCAGGTGACATCAGTGTTTCTGCGCGTCAAGTTGTCGGCCGTGCCGGGCGAGTACCGCCTCGGTCTGGCGTTGCGCCGTGAGGACGCACCAGCGCCGGAACTTCACGAGTGCGACGTGGAATATCTCCTGTTACTGGAAGCCAAAACGCCTGCGACTGCCGATTCGGCAGTGCTCGATCGGCTGCGTTCTGCGCTTGCCGAAGTGGAAAAGCTGCAGGATTTGCCCGACGGTTACAGCGATGTCTCGACGGGCCCATTCGCGAAATTCAAGCAGCAGATCAAGGAAAGACTGTTGCATCAGTTCAAAACCGCCTATGTCGATGTCCTTTCGCGCCAACAATCGGAGTGGAATCGACAGGTCGGCCTGGTGTTGCACGAACTAGCGGAGAGCGTGGCGCTGCTGGAGCGTTCGGCAGTCGCGGAGCAATCTTCGGAGAAGTCGAGCGAGCTTTCCTCCCTCGTCGCCCGGTTGCGGCGCGGCGTGCGCTCGGCCGTGACGAAGATCGAATCATTGGAAGAACGCATCGAGCGCTTGGAAGCGCTCGTGGATCAGAAATCTCCGGCACGGACGCAGGAGTAGAGTCATGCGGTGTCTAGTGACCGGCGCTGCCGGTTTTATCGCTTCGCATCTTTGTGAACGGCTGCTGTTGTCGGGACATGAAGTCATCGGACTGGACGCGTTCATCCCGTATTATCCGCGCACGTTGAAAGAGGAAAACCTCGCGGCCTCGAAAGCGCATCCGCACTTCACGTTCGTCGAAGCCGACCTGCGGCATGATGATGTGCGCGAACTCGTGGGCGGCGTCGAAGCGGTTTTTCACCTGGCAGCGATGGCGGGCCTGCCAAAAAGCTGGACCGATTTTTCGCTCTACGAAAGCTGCAATCTCACCGCCACCAATCGCCTGCTTCAGGCGCTTTCTGGTTCGCGCAGCTTGAAGCGATTCATTTACGCATCGACTTCGTCGGTTTACGGACGATATGCCACCGGCGACGAAGGCTTGCCCACGCGGCCGATATCGCCGTACGGCGTGACGAAGCTTGCCGCAGAACAACTGTGCCGTGCCCATGCGGAGGAACTCGGCCTGCCGCTCACGGTGCTTCGCTATTTTTCCGTCTATGGTCCGCGACAACGGCCCGATATGGGCTATCATCGTTTCATCCTCGCGCTGTTGCAGGACCAGCCGATCACCGTCTTCGGCGACGGGCAACAGGTTCGCGGCAACACGTTCATCACGGACTGCATCGACGCCACGATGCTCACGCTTCAGGCGATGCCTGGCGAGACGTACAACATCGGCGGCGGCGAAACCGCCAGCGTCTGGGACATCCTGCGCAAACTGGAAATTCTCACCGGCCGCAGAGCCATCGTGCAGCGTGAACGCGCTCGGGCCGGCGACCAGCGCTCCACCTGTGCCGACACGACGAAACTGACGCGCCATCTCGGTTGGATGCCGCGGATCGGCCTCGACGAGGGGCTCGCGTTGCAGATCGAATGGCAGAAGCGGATGAAATCGAAACTTTCGCTGGCAGCCTAATGGAAATAGCCGATGCGGCGCAGTAGCTCGTCGTCCAGTACGAACGGCTCGCGTGGAATCGATTCGAGTCGGAACCGGGGGATGAGTTGCACGGGAGTAACTGGTTGAATCTCTTGCAGCCAGTCACACGACCACGCGAGCAGGCCGACGAGAGATTCGGGACGTACCCCGGCGGCGCGCAGCGACGATAGACGAGTGTCGCCGTGCCGCTTCGCAAGGCGGCGCCCATCCCGGCCGACGACCAGGGGCACATGCGTGAAACTGGGCGGCGTCAGACCCAACGCCGCATAGAGCAGAAGTTGCCGGGGCGTAGACGCGATCAGGTCGTCGCCGCGGATGACTTCGGTGATATTCATGGCGGCGTCATCGACGACGACCGCGAGTTGATACGCCGGTGTGCCGGCCGATTTCCAAACGACGAAATCGCCGCCGGCCTGAAAGAGTTCGACATTGGTAGGGCCGCGAAAACCGTCGATGAATGACGGCGAGTCGTGTACCCGAAAGCGCCATGCAAACGGGCGGAGGCCGAGGTCGGCCGCGTCGGCGACGCGGCGGTGGGCGCAAGTGCCTGGATAGGCGGGGCCTTCGTGTTCGGCGTGGGGAGCGCTGGCGGCTGCTTCAATGTCAGTTCGGGTGCAGGTGCATGGGTAAACGAGTTCGTTGGCCTGCAATTGGCGGAGGGCCGCTTCATAATCGTGGATTCGCTTCGTTTGGACGATGGGACCTTCGTCCCAATCCAGACCGAGCCAGCGGAGGTCTTCATAGGTTTGGTCAATCGCCCACGACTTGATGCGCGGCGAATCGATGTCTTCCAGGCGAAGTACGATTCGCCCGCCGCGTGAGCGAGCCGCAAGCCAGGCGATCAAGTAGGTTCGGGCGTTGCCGATGTGCTGGGCCCCAGTTGGAGAGGGCGCCAGTCTGCCGGCGTAGGGCTCTTTCATCCGGATTGCTCGGCTCCCAAGGAAGGGAGAGGTCGATGCTGTATATCCTGATCGGTTATATGTTCCTCTTCGTCCACCGGCCGTTCGAGGTGTGGCCTTGGCTGGGCGAATATCACATCGAGCGCGTGTACATCATTCTAGCGGCGGCGTACTGGCTGCTCTATCCGGGCAAACGGATTCAGCCAACGCGGCTGGATTTCGGCATCGCGGGATTCTGTGTGGCAGTGCTCTTCGCATTCATGCTCAGTCCCTGGGGCGACAAGGGGCAGCAGGTCGTCGAAGATTTTTTTAAGATCGTCGTCTTCTATGGCCTGGTAACCACAGCTTTGAACCGTCCCGAGCAATTGCGAAAACTGACGCTGGGCTTCGTCATCGTCATGACGTTGTACATGTTGCACTCGTTGTGGGAATTCCGCAACGGCCGGCATACGTTCCGCATGGGCATCCCGCGTCTGATCGGCGTCGATACGACTCTCGGCGATCCGAACAGTTTTGGCGCCTCGATCGTATACGCGTTGCCCATGGCCAGGCTCTTCTGGCAGACGCAC